>JAABUX010001658.1_pt1 | contig 33045 bp, 34 predicted proteins | sample 5561851 | NCBI WGS metagenome assembly JAABUX01 (sample SAMN10711883, study PRJNA513361) | rock metagenome | isolation source: Antarctica rocks | place: Antarctica: Victoria Land, Richard Nunatak red sandstone | collected 2016-01-03
AACAGGACGGAAGTTGCTCATATCGAAGGGAAGACCGTGCCAGAAGGGAAGCGAATCGCTATCCCGATTCTAAACACCCCGCCGCGTCGCGTTAAGTCCGACAGGCTGCTAGTACTGGCGCGTGCGGTACTGGCCCGGTCCGGGCAGGCCACCTCGGACCTGATCGATGTCGACCACATCGAGGTGCTGCGCGGGCCGCAGGGAACGCTGCTCGGCAGGAACGCCGCCGCAGGCGCGGTCAACATCGTGACCGCGCAGTCCACCGAGGCCTTCCATGGCTTCGCCGACGCCTCGTATCTCGAGGGCGACGAGTACCGCCTGAACGGCGGCATCTCCGGGACGCACGGCCTGCTGCCGCCGGACCCCGGCTGAACGGCCCCTCGTTCCCGGCCGGCGGCCTCTGCCAGGCTGACCCACCCCGCCCTGGCGGGAGCTGCATCGGAAAGGAAAGGGCCAGCGTCATGACGTGGGCGATCGAGGACGGCATGCATGCGCTCGGGGATCTGGAACTGCAGTCCGGCGCGGTGTTGCGCGATGCCCGCCTGGCCTGGAAGAGCTACGGCACGCTCTCGCCGGCACGGGACAACGTGATCGTCTACCCGACGAGCTACAGCGCCAGGCACGCCGACCAGGAGTGGCTGATCGAGCCGGGCGGCATCCTCGACCCGACGCGCTGGTTCATCCTGACGCCCGACATGTTCGCGAACGGCCTGTCCTCCAGCCCGTCCAACAGCGACGACTACCCTGCCCTGGTGACAACCACCGACAACGTGCGGGCACAGCGGCGCCTGCTGCGCGAGCGGTTCGGGATCGACCACGTGGCCGGCGTCTACGGTTTTTCCATGGGCGCGCAGCAGGCCTACCACTGGGCCGCGCTGTATCCCGATGCGGTCGAGCGGGCGATCGTCGTCTGCGGCAGCGCGCGCACGGCGGTGCACAACCAGGTGTTCCTGCGCGCGCTGCTGGTCACGCTGGAAGCGGCGCCGGAGCATCGCGGCGGCGGCCGCTTCGGCGCCGAGCCGGCGGCGGCCCTGCGCGCCTTCGCCCGCATCTATGCCGGCTGGGCGATGAGCCAGGACTGGTATCGCGCCGGGCTGCACCTGGCCACGGCATCGGGGCTCGACGACTTCCTCGACCGCGAGTGGGCGCCGGGCTTCACCGCCTGTCACGCGGCCGACCTCTACGCCCAGGCGCGCACCTGGGACGCATCCGACATCAGCGCCAACGAGCTGTATGGCCACGACCTCGACCAGGCCCTGCGCGCGATCCGGGCGCGGGTCCTGCTGATGCCGGGCACGACCGACCTGTATTTCCGCGTCGCCGACAACGAGGCGGAGCTGGCCGCGCTGCGTCATGCCGAGCTGCGGCCGATCCCGTCGATCTGGGGCCATCGCGCCGGCAGCCTGAGCCGCAACCCGGAGGACGCGTCGTTCCTGCGCGACGCCGTGCGGGCGTGGCTCGACCGGTAGGCCACGGGCGGCGCGGGCTCAGACCGTGCAGGTCCCCGGCGGGGTCGGCAGCGGGGTGCCGTGCTGCGGCGTGAACGGCGTCCGCACCGGACGCGCAGCGCTCCAGCCATCTTCGAGCAGGCCGTCCGGGTTGTCGGAGATGAGGGTGCCGGTGCCGCGGGCATCGAGGAAGCAGCGCTCGGCCGTGCCGCCGAGGCTGAGCAGCGACGTGCCTTCGCGCGGGCTGCCGAAGCCGCACGGATCGTCGCCCGCGCCGACGGGCACGTATCCGCCCAGCATGCTGTCCGACCGGTAGAGCCGCGTATGCTGGGGCGGGTTGCACGGCGTCACCGACACGAACCAGGCTGCCTCGGCCGGGTCGAACAGCAGGAACCCGTCGATGATGTTCGGCGGCAGGCCCTGCAGCCGGCCGAGCAGGTTCCAGGGCCGGGCGGGATCGTCGCCGGACGGGGTGAACAGGTAGTACTGCATGCCGGCGGCGTCGTTGTCGCCGGGCGGCACGGTCGGCGAGACGTTGCGCAGCACGACCGGCCGCCCCTCCAGCAGGTAGGTCGAGTTGTCGCGGTTGCGCACGAACTCCGGCGCCCAGCACGCGCCCCCGGGCGCATCCCTGGTCGCATCCCCGGGCGCGTCGCCGACGGCCTGGCCGACCTGCAGCGTCGCCAGGTACGAGAAGCTGCCGAGGCCGTCGCGGCTGATCGCCACCGCGAAGGCCGCCGGCGTGCCGCCGCTGCCCCGGAGCGTGTGCGCCAGCAACGCGCCGCCGCCCCAGACCGCCATGCTCGGATCGCGCACGCAGAAGCCTTCGGGCGGGAGGTAGTGCGACGGCCGATAGCGGAACGTCTCGCCGTCGCCCTGCAGCAGCACGAGGTTGTCGTTGATGCCGCGTTCGCCGACGCCGTCCGCCTGGAATACCGGCCAGATGAAATCGCCGCTGCCTTCCGACAGGCCGAGATCGTAGGTCCCACGCAGGATGTCGATCACCGCGTTGAAGGCGGCGTCGGACAGGTCGGCCGCGAAACTGATCTTCTCGGCGATATCGACGGCTACGAAGTTCGCGAGCCGGTTGTCGTGGAAGCCGCATCCGACCGTGGCGCGCAGGATCGACTGCGAGGGGGCGGCGGCGAGGGGCACCGGCGCGCCGCGCGGCAGGGCGGACTTGCAGAGCCGCACCGTGTCGCCGTCGTTGCGCACGGCGAAGATGCCCCACGCCCCGATCACCGGCTGCGCACGGACCGCGAAGTCGCCCGGCGCGGCGGGGCTGACGGTCTCCGCCACCGTCGGCCGGAGATAGGCGAAGCGCCTGTCGAAGTCGCTCGTCGCTGCCATCGCCTGCAGGTGGTAGGCGCCGGGCTGCACGCCGGGCGGACCATCGGCGCCGATCAGGTCGTGGAACATGCGGCCACTGGCGGGCGCAGCCGGGCGACGATGATCTCGCAGCGCGGTTCGCCGAGACACGGGTTGTCGAGGAACTGCCCGATGCCGTCGAACGACAGCGCGGGCCCGCCGCCGGGCGCGGTCGCGGTCAGGGTCGGCCGGCTTCCCGCGATCGCCTGCGTGAGGTGGTTGCCCCGGCCGCTGAGATCCTGCCAGGCCGACACCGCGCCGGCCCGGTCGGCCACGATACCGGCCGACGCGATGCAGCGCTGCACCAGCGGGCCTGGCGGCAGCGGCGCCGCCGTCACGACGCCGGCCTCGGCGGCGCATCCCGCGACCAGGCTGCCGGAGAGCAACCCGAGCGCCTGGCGCCTGCGCATCAGGGGCAGTGCCGTCGCCCCCCCGCCCCCTACATCCTGCGGCGGCGGGTCAGGCCGGACTGGATGATCACCGCGAGCAGCAGGAAGGCGCCGCTGGCCAGGCCCTGGTAGGCGGCGCTCAGGGTGCCGATCTGGTTGATGACGTTGTTGATCAGGCCGAGCAGCAGCACGCCGGCGAGCGCTCCGGCGAGGGTACCGACGCCGCCGGTGAGCAGCACGCCGCCGATGACCGCGGCGGCGATGGACTGCAGCTCGTAGCCGTTGCCGGCGGCCGACAGCCCGCTGCTGAGGCGCGCCGCCAGCAGCGCGCCGGAGAGGCCGGCGAGCCCACCGCTGACGCAGTAGGTCGCGACCTTGATGCGCTCGACGCGCAGGCCGAGCATGCGCGCGGCCTCCTCGTTGCCGCCGACGGCGAACACCGCGGCGCCATACGGCATGCGGTTGAGCACCAGGGCGGCCAGCGCGAACGCCGCCAGCAGGATCACGATCAGGTTGTTGACGCCGAGCAGGTGGCCGTTGGCGATGGCGGTGAAGGCGGGCGCGCCGGCGATCACCATGCTCTCGCCCGCCAGCGCCACCGCCGCACCCTTCAGCGCCAGCAGGGCGGCGAGCGTCACGATGAACGGCGCCATGCGGGCACGCGCGATCAGCAGGCCGTCGACCAGCCCGACCAGGACGCCGGCCACTGTCGGCACCAGCAGTGCCGCACCCCAGCCGTAGGGCACCGCGTAGGCGGCCAGCACGGTGCCGACGCTGACCATCGATCCGACGGCGAGGTCGAAGCCGCCCATGATGATCACGAAGGTCTGGCCGATCGCGACCAGGCCCAGGAAGCTGGCGGCGGTGACGATGTCCTCCAGGTTGCCCAGGCGCAGGAAGTTCGGGAACGAGGCGCCCGCGGTCAGGATCGCGACCGCCAGCACGACGATGGCGCCACGCGCCTGGACCAGCTCGATCAGGCGCGCTCCATGCCGGCGCCCTGCCGAGGCGGACGAGGGTGCGGGCGAGGATGCTGCCGGCGGCGACATGCGGTTCAGCCGCCCGCCCGCTGCATATAGAGGGCGCCGATGATGAAGGCCGCCTTGATCATCTGCGCGTAGGTGGCGCTCACGTTGTTCATGATGAAGCTCGCATCGAGCACCTCCAGCAGCAGCACGCCGCACACCGTGCCGACCGTCGAGATGCGCCCTCCCGACAGCGGCGTGCCGCCGATCACGACCGCGGCGATGGCGTCCAGCTCGAACTGGACGCCGATATAGTTCGGATCGGCGGCGCCGAGCCGGGTCGTGGCGAACAGGCCGGCGATGCCGGCGAGCATCCCGCTCAGGCCGTAGACGAACAGCAGCGTGGCGCGAACCGGCTGTCCCGCCAGGTAGGCCGCGGTCCGGCTGGCGCCGGCGAAGATCGCGTAGTGGCCCGGCGTCGTCCGACGCACGATGAAGGAGAACGCGATCGCCACGGCGAGCGCGATCAGGGCGGTGACCGGCAGCATCCAGACCGTCGCCTGACCCAGCCAGGCCAGCGGACCGTCGAACGGCAGGTCCGCGCGCGCACCACCCAGCAACGCCTGGGCCAGTCCGCGCGCCGCGACCAGCAGCGACAGGCTGGAGATCAGCGGGTCGATGCGCAGCACCGCGATCAGCAGGCCGTTGACGAGGCCGCAACAGAGCCCGGCGCCGATGCCGAGCACGATCGATGCGCCCTGCCCGAGCGAGAGCGTGATGCCCACCATCGCCGAACTCAGCGCCATCACCGAGCCCACCGAGAGATCGATGCCGCGGGTGCCGATCGCCAGGCTCTGCCCGAGCGCGATCAGGACGACGGGGGCGGACTCGAACAGCAGGCTGCGCACGACCCCGAGCTGGCGGAAACCGGGGGTGACCACGAGATCGAACAGCACCAGGGCGGCGAAGGCGAGGTACACGCTCCAGGAGCGCACCGACGCCAGCATCTGGTCCGGCCGGAACCGGGACCCGGCACCGGTGCCGACCGAGCGTGCGTCGCTCAACTGGAAGGCGCCGGGGTCCGCGCCGAAGGTCGCGCCGAAGTCCGCGACGGGGCGGCGGCGCTGCCGGCTTCGGCCAGGAGGGCGAGCACATCCTCGGGTTCGCGGCCGGCGGTCTCCAGCTCGCCCGAGACGGCGCCCTCGTTCAGCACGATGAGGCGGTCGGCGAGCTCCATCACCTCCTCGACCTCCGACGAGGTGACCAGCACGCCGAGGCCTTCCTGGGCCAGCGCCCGGATCGTGCGGTGGACCTCGGTCTTGGCGCCGACGTCGATGCCGCGCGTCGGGTCGTCCAGCATGACGACCTTCGGTGCCGTGCAGAGGGCGCGGGCAATCAGCACCTTCTGCTGGTTGCCGCCGGACAGCTCGGAGATCAGCGCGGCCGGCCCTGCGGTCTTGATGCCGAGCTCGCGCACGTAGCGCTCGACCAGGGCGTTCTGCTTGCGGCGGGAGACGACTCCGAAGCGTGACAGCCGCGGCAGCACCGCCGCAGTCATGTTCTCACGCACCGACAGACGCGGGAAGATGCCCTCCGAGCGGCGGTCCTCGGAGAGGAAGGCGAGGCCACGGCGGATGCTGTCGGCGGGTTTCGAAGCGCGCAGACGATGCTCGCCGATGGCGACCTCGCCATGCTCCGGGGTCTCGGCGCCGTAGATCGCCTTGAGGGTCTCGGTGCGGCCGGAGCCGAGCAGTCCGGCGAGGCCGAGTATCTCGCCGCGTCCGACTGAGAGCGAGACGTCGCGCACCCGCGTGCGCCAGGTCAGGCCACGCACGTCGAGCGCCCGTGGCCGGCCGCTGTCCCTGGCACTATCCTGAATGCGGTCGGCCGAGGCGGTGCGGGCCGCGCGCTGTTCGGCGCCGGACGGCGCGGCGGTCGCCTCCCGGCCCAGCATCGCGGCGATGAGGCGCGCGCGCGGCAACGCCGCCGGCGTCGCGGTCGCCACGACGTGGCCGTCCCGCAGCACGGTCAGGCGGTCGCAGAGGCGATAGCATTCGGACAGCCGGTGGCTGATATAGATGATGCCCTTGCCCTCGCGCCGGAGCTGCTCGACGACGCCGTACAGCACCTCGACCTCGGCACCGCTCAGCGCGGAGGTCGGCTCGTCCATGATCACGACCTGGGCGCCGAGCGAGACGACTCGGGCGATCGAGACCATCTGCTGCATGCCGAGCCCGAGTGTGCGCAACGTCTGCCGTGGGTCGATGGCGAGCCCGTAGCGGCCGAGGATCTCGCCGGCCTCGCGGTTCATCCTGGCCTGGTCGACCAGCAGCCCGAAGCGCTTCGGCTCGCGCCCCAGGAAGATGTTGGCGGAGACGCTGCGCTCGGGGATCAGGTTGATCTCCTGGTAGACCGCGGCGACGCCCGCGTGCTGGGCCGCGCGCGGGCTGTCGAACGAGACCGGCTCGTGGTCGAGACGTATCTCGCCGGCGGTGGGCTGGTGGAAACCGGTGAGGATCTTGATCAGCGTCGACTTGCCGGCGCCGTTCTCCCCCATCAGGCCGTGCACCTCGCCGGCCTGGACATCGAACGACACGTCATGCAGCGCGACCACGACACCGAAGCTCTTGCCGACGCCGCGCGTTTCCAGAAGCATCAGGCTGGCCGTGCGATCAATACGGCGTGCCGCTCTTCAGCGCCGAGGCCGCGTTCGCCTTGTCGTAGAGTGCGTCCTTCATGATCAGCTTCTGCGATACCGGCTTGCCGCCGAACCAGTTGCCGAGCGCCTGGAAGGACAACGGCCCGAAGCGGGGATTGGTCTCGACATCGGCCTGAGCGCGACCGGCGGCGATCGCCTGCACCAGCGCCTTGGTGCCGTCGATCGAGACGATCGCGATGTCACGGCCCGGCTGCTTGCCGCTCTGCTGGATCGCGCGCATGGCGCCGAGCGTCATCACGTCGGCATGGGAGTACATCGCGTTGGCGTTCTGGTGGGCGAGCAGCATCTGCTCCATCACCCGCTGCGCGTCGGTCGCCGACCAGTTGCCGGTCTGCGCGGCGAGCAGGGTCATGCCGTCATGCTTCTTGAGCCCGTCGGCGAAGCCCTGGGTGCGCTCGGTCTCGACGGAGTTGCCGTAGGCGCCCTGGATCTCGACGATCTGGGCCTTGCCGCCGGTCGCCTTGGCGAGCGCATCGGCCGCGCGCTGGCCCTGCACGTAGAAGTTCGAGCCGATGTTGGTGATGAAGTCGCGGCAGGGCGTGCCGGCGGTCGCGCGGTCGATGGTCACCACCGGGATGTTCTTCGAGGCCGCCTGCTCCAGCGCCGGTTGCAGGCCGGTCGCGTTCAACGGTGCCACGATGATCGCCTTGGCGCCCTGGCTGATCATGCTCTCGATGTCGGCCACCTGCTTAGCCTGGTTGTCGTTGGCATTGGTGTAGAGCAGCCGGGACACCCCGGCCTTCTTGGCGGCGGACTTCACCGAGGCGGTCTCGGCGGCGCGGAACGGGTTCTGCTCGTTCTCGGACTGCGAGAAGCCGACGATCATGCCGGAGAGCGCCGCGTGGCTCGGGCTCGGGTTGGTGCAGCTCGTCGCGGACCGCGTGCCGACGACCTGATCCCCCGCGGCTTGGGCCATCGCGGCGGTCGAGAGCATGGTCGAGGCAGCGGCGATCGCCAGGAAGGTGCCTGGACGCCATTGCAGGAACGAGAAATCGGTCATCTTGGTCCACCCACCCGCGCGAGGCCTTGAGAGGCTCGTCGTTGCACGCACGACATTGATATCGTGCGATCGCACCCTAGCCAGCCTGTTGCCTCGTTTCAATGCTCGGACGGTTGATTTCCCACGAAACCGGCACGGCCACCGCCGCGTCGTAGCCAGCTGGTCAGTAGGCGAACTGCGTGTAGCTCTCCGTCGCGGCGGCCTGACCTCGTTCCACCACCGGATTGAAGCGCAGCAGGCGGCGGGTACGCGTGGGGAGCTGTTCCAGCGTCTCGCGCGGGACGTCGATGCGGACCTCGGGGCGGAAATACCAGCGCCGGCTGTAGCCGATGACGACCATCGGGCGCGGCGACGCGGTGGTGTTGGGCGTGCCGCGATGCAGGACGCGCACGTCGCGGATCATGACGTCGCCCAGCTTCATCGGGATCGTCTCCATCGGCGCGTCGCCCCGCTCCATCGCCGCCATTCCTTCCTGGCGGCTCATCCGATGGGTGCCGCGCGTGGTCTCGAAGGCGCCGTTCTCCGGCGTCACGTCGCAGAGCGGGAAATTGACCGCGAGCTGGAACGAGGGCGTTTCGGCCTCACCAGGAAACAGTTCCGGGGTGTCGCGGTGGACGTCCTGGTAGGTCGAGCCCAGGACCGGGGTGTCGGTGGCGAGCTGGCACATCACCGGATCGGCGCCCGCGACCAGCTCGACGATCGCCAGCACGTCCTCGTCCGCCACCACGGACGGGTCGGCGAACACGCCGCTGAACGGCAGCGTGACATAGTGGCGCGCCTCGCCGCGATTGCCGGGTCCGGCGGCTTCCGCGAGCTTCTGCTGGAACAGCGGCTCGAACGCCTCCCGCCAGCGCATCAGCGTCTCCGGCTCGAAATGACCGGGCAGCACCACCATCCCGTCACGCTCGAACGCGGCGGCATAGGCCTTGTGCTGCTCCGCCGAATAACGCGCCATGCGCTTCCTCCTGTGGGCCTCTCGCGGGCCTTCTGATCGGCTGGGATAGGCTTGATAGTCGAGATCCGCCCGGTCCATCAAGCGGTCGGCCCCTGCAACGGCAGGGGCGCCGGATGGAACGACTAGAGCAGCATCAGCTGCTCTTTCCTCAGTCAAGCAGAGCATGGTCAAGGTGACCATGCTCTAGAGCAGCATCAGTCTGACTGGAATCGCTTCGCGATCCCAGTCAGCTGATAAAGCTGCTCTTTCCTCAGTCAAGCAGAGCATGGTCAAGGTGACCATGCTCTAGCCTGCGGGGGCGTCCGAGGTCGCGGAACCACGCCACAGGTCGATGCCGCTCTCGACGGCGTGACGGTCGATCCCGGCCAGTTCGCTGTCGCTGAAATGCAGGTTCTTCAGCGCGTCGAGGCTGTCGTCGAGCTGCTTCACCGAACGGGCGCCGATCAGCGCCGAGGTCACCCGGCGATCGCGCAGCACCCAGGCGATCGCCATCTGGGCCAGGCTCTGGCCACGCTGCTGCGCGATCTCGTTCAGGCTGCGGACGCGCCCGAGCAGATCGTCGGTGAGCAGCTCGCGCGAGAACGAGCTGTCCTTGGCGACCCGCGACGCTTCCGGGATGCCGTTGAGGTACTTGTTGGTCAGCAGCCCCTGCCCCAACGGCGAGAAGGCGATGCAGCCGGCGCCGATCTCGTCGAGTGTCGCAAGCAGGCTGTCCTCGACCCAGCGGTTGACCAGCGAGTAGGACGGCTGGTGGATCAGCAGCGGCGTGCCCAGGCTGCGCAGGATCGCCGCCGCCTTGCGCGTCATCTCCGGCGAATACGAGGAGATGCCGACATAGAGCGCCTTGCCCTGGCGCACCAGTTGGTCGAGCGCGCTCATGGTCTCCTCGAGCGGCGTGCTGGTGTCGATGCGGTGCGAGTAGAAGATGTCGACATAGTCCAGGCCCATGCGCTTCAGGCTCTCGTCGCAACTGGCGACCAGGTACTTGCGCGAGCCGCCGACGCCGTAGGGGCCCGGCCACATGTCCCAGCCGGCCTTACTGGAGATCACCAGCTCGTTGCGATGAGCCCGCAGGTCGCTCGCCAGCATCTTGCCGAAATTCTCCTCGGCGGAGCCGTACGGCGGGCCATAGTTGTTGGCGAGGTCGAAATGCGTGACGCCGCGGTCGAAGGCGCGGCGCACCACGGCGCGGCCGGTCTCATAGACATCGGCGCCGCCGAAATTATGCCACAGGCCGAGGGAGACTGGCGGCAGGTCGAGGCCGCTACGGCCGCAGCGGCGGAACGCGTGTTGTTCGTAGCGGTCGGATTGGGGGACATACGTCATGGGTTGGCTCCTGCGTGAAATCATCGTCCTGATCTATCCGCCGGCACGACGCGGCGGAGCAGCGAGAGCATCGCGTCCGCATCGGGATGCGCCGCGACCTGTACGGACTGCCAGGGTAGACCGGCGAGCGCCGCGCCGACAGCCGGGCTGATCGCCAACGCCTTCACGAGGCCGAGCATTTGACGACATAGAACGGGGCATGCGCGCTCGAAGTTCCGCGCGGTCTCGGTGGAGAAGAAAAGGCAGGCGGCGATCTCCCCGGCCTGCAGCGACACGAGTGCGGCCGGCGGCAATCGGCGCACCGGCCCGGCGCCGTAGACGACGCGGCGGTGCAGCCTGTAGCCGACCTGCCGCAGGCCGCGGGCGAGCGTGCCGCCCTGCCTGGCCGCGGTCGCGAGCAGCAGCCTCGCGCCGGCCGGCAGCTTCGCCCGCACCAGCGCCTCGAGATCCGACGCGTCGCCGATGGCGCTCATCGTCCGGGTGAAGCCGGCCGCGCGGGCGCGGGCGGCGGTGGCATCACCGACGGCGAACAACGGCAGGCCGCGCAGGGCGGCGTCCGCCGCTCCGGCCAGCGGCGCCACCGCCTGTCCGCTGGTCAGCAGGATCGCATCGAGCCGGTCGGCAGGCGGCAGCCGCGGCCTGCGGACCTGGATGCGCAAAAGGGGACAGGCCACCGCCTCGAGGCCCATCGCGCGGATTGCCCGCATGGTTTCGCCCAGGCCGGGCTCCGGCCGCGTGACCAGGACGCCGCGCCGCACCACGCGTTCCCCCGCCCCGCTTTCGCCGGCCCCGCTTTCGCCGGCCCCGCGTTCCCCGGCCCCGCTCAGTCGAACAGGTCGGGCGGGCTGTCGGCACGCAGGCTGCGCCCCAGCTCGCGGCCCAGCCGCTCGGCATCGGCCGTGGCGCCACTGACTGCGCGCTTGAGCAGGAACGAACCATTTTCGCGGGCGACCAGTCCGGTCAGGTGCAGTTGCGGCGGCTCGCCTGCGGGCGCCGAGGGACCGGGACCAACGGACAGCAGCCTGGCATAGCCGCCGATCGGGGTGCGGCAGGAGCCGTCCAACTCGGCGAGCAGCGCACGCTCGGCGGTGGCGACGGCGCGCGTCTTGTAGTCCTCGATCGCCCCCAGCAGCTCGCGCAGGGCGACATCATCCGCGCGCACGGTCACGCCGACGATGCCCTGTCCGGCGGACGGCACCATGAGCTCCGGATCGAGCACGAGGTCGGCGCGGTCCTCCATGCCGAGCCTGCGCAACCCCGAAAGGGCCAGCAGGCTGGCGTCGCAGCGCCGGGAGGCGATCTTGTCCAGCCGGGTCTGCACGTTGCCGCGCAGCATCGTGATCGCGAGGTCGGGCCGCGCATGCAGCAGTTGCGACTGCCGCCGCACCGAGGAGGTGCCGATCACCGCCCCCTGGCGCAGGCTGTCATAGGGATGTTCCGGGTCCGGCGGCGCGCAGTCCGGCCCCAGGATCAGCACGTCGCGCGCATCCTCGCGCCGCAGCGTGCAGGCCAACACCAAACCCGGCGGCAGGGCGGTCTCCAGGTCCTTCAGGCTGTGCACGGCGAAGTCGATCCGCCCGTCCGACAGCGCCTCGTGGATCTCCTTGGCGAACAATCCCTTGCCGCCGATCTCGGCGAGCCTGCGGTCCTGCACGCGGTCGCCGGTGGTATTGATGGCGTGTTCCCGGAACGCCCCCATGTCGCGCAGCAGCGGGCAGAAACGTGTCAGCATCGTCAGGAAGGCGCGGGTCTGCACCAGGGCCAGCGGCGAGCCCCGGGTGCCGACGCGCAACGGCAGCTGCTGGCGGTGCGGCGACACCCGGTGGGCGCCGTCCAGGCGCGCGGCGGCCTCGGCGGCGACTTTCTGGAGCGCGGAAGAAGGCTGTGCGAGACCCATGGCAGTGTCCTATTACCAGGCCGTCGTGAAGGAAAGCCTGAGCCAGGAGAGGCGCGACAAAGATCCTGCATACGGATGGGGACCCTGCACACAGATGGGTCCACCGCCGGGACATGCGACAGGAGAATTGGGAATGGCAGCAGGCGGCGCGACGGGCGCCCTGATCCGGAGCGCGCAGCCGGCGGCGTGGCGTCCGGGACCGGTGCTGGCGATCGAGTCTTCCTGCGACGAGACCGCCTGCGCGATCCTCGATGCCGGTGGCCTCGATCGGGGTGGACCAGTGCCGTCGCGACCAGTGCTGTCGCAGGTGGTGCTGGCGGAGGCGGTGCTGAGCCAGTCGGAGCATCGGGACTTCGGTGGCGTGGTGCCGGAGATCGCCGCCCGCGCGCACCTCGCCCATCTGCCGGACCTGGTCTGGCGCGTGCTGCGGGAGGCCGGCCTGCGACCTGGCGATCTTCGCGCCGTGGCGGCGAGCTGCGGGCCCGGCCTGATCGGCGGCCTGATCGTCGGCAGCAGCCTGGGCAAGGGCATGGCGCTGTCGCTCGGGGTGCCGTTCGTGCCGGTCAACCATATCGAGGCGCACGCCCTCACCGCGCGCCTGCCGGGGCTGGTGCCGGGCGGGGCGGCGTTCCCCTACCTGCTGCTGCTGGTCTCGGGCGGGCACTGCCAGTGCGTCGCGGTGGAGGCGCTGGGGCGCTACCGCCGGCTCGGGGGCACCATCGACGATGCGGCGGGCGAGGCGTTCGACAAGGTCGCCAAGATGCTCGGTCTCGGCTGGCCCGGCGGACCGGCGCTGGAGCGGCTGGCGCGAGAGGGCGATCCGGCCGCGGTCGTGCTGCCGCGTCCGCTGCTGGGCCGGCCCGGCTGCGACTTCTCGTTCAGCGGGCTGAAGACCGCGGTGGCGCAGCGCCTTGCCCACCTGCCGCCCGCCGGCGCGCTGCCGCGCGCCCAGGCCGCCGATCTCGCGGCCGGCTTCCAGGCAGCCGTGGCCGACGTGCTCGCCGACCGGATCACCCACGCGATCACGATGATGAAGGCTGGGATGAAAGCGGGGATGCCGGAGGCGACGCTGCTGGTGGCGGCCGGCGGGGTGGCGGCGAACGCGATGCTGCGCGATCGGCTCTCGCGGCTGGCCGCGGCACATGGCTGGCGTTTCGCGGCACCGCCGCAGCGGCTATGCACCGACAACGCGGTGATGGTCGCCTGGACCGCGATCGAGCGCCTGCGCGCCGGGATCGCGTTCGCCCCGGATGGCCTGGACGCGCCCACGCGTCCGCGCTGGCCGCTGGAGGAGATGGGTCCCTTGAAGGACGCCGCGTGAAGGACGCTGCATGAAGGGGGCGGCGTGAACTACCGTCACGCCTACCATGCCGGCAACTTCGCCGACTGCGCCAAGCATGCGCTGACGGTGTGGCTGCTGCGCGCGCTGCAGCGCAAGCCGGGGCCGGTATTCGTGCTCGACAGCCACGCCGGCAGCGGCCGCTACGACCTCGCCTCCGGCGAGGCGACGCGCACCGGCGAGTGGCAGGGCGGCATCGGCCGGCTGCTCGCCGGCCCGGCGCCGGACGCATTGTCGGACTACCTGGCGCTGGTGCGCGCGTGCGGGACCTTCTACCCGGGCTCGCCGCTGCTGATCCGGATGATGCTGCGCGAGCAGGACCGCCTCGCCTGCTGCGAACTGCACGAGCAGGAGCACGCCGTGCTGCGCCGGCTGTTCCTGGGCGACGCGCAGGTGGCGGTGCATGCGCGCGACGGCTGGCAGGCGCTCGGCGCGCTGCTGCCGCCGCGCGGGATGCCGCGCGGGCTGACCCTGATCGACCCGCCGTTCGAGCAGCCCGAGGAGTTCGCCAGGCTGGCGGACGGCATCCGGCTCGCGCGCCGCCGCTTCGGCAACGGCATGGTGGCCGCCTGGTATCCGATCAAGCACCGCGCGCCGGTGCGCGAGTTCCACGACGGGCTGCGCGCGTCCGGCGAGCCGGACCTGGTCTGTGCCGAGCTGACGCTGCGGCCGCCGCTCGATGCCCAGCGGCTGAATGGCTGCGGCCTGCTGGTGGCGTCGCCGCCCTGGGGTTTCGAGCGGGCGGCGCTCGACATCCTGGACGCGATCGGCGACCGCCTGGGCGAGGCGGAGGCGCGCGCGGACGTCACCCGCCTCACCCCGGAACGGCGCCCCGCTTGAGCACGCCAACGTTGAACGCACATGTCGCCGTCGTCGGCGCGGGCGCCTGGGGCGCGGCGCTGGCGATGCAGGCGGCCCGCGCCGGCAACCGCGTCACGCTGTGGGCGCGCAGCAGCGAGGCGCTGCTGCCCGACGGCAGCCTGCGGCGGCTGCCCGGCATCGCCCTGCCCGATACGGTGCGGCTGGTCACCGCCCTGCCGGACGATCGCACGGATAGCGCCGACGCGGTGCTGCTGGCGGTGCCGATGCAGCACCTGCGCGAGGTGGCGGGCCGCCTGCGCCCGCGTGCGCCGCTGGTCGCCTGCTGCAAGGGTCTCGAGCGCCACACCGGGCGGCTGCCGCTGGAGCTGCTCGCCGAACTGCACCCGGCAGCCGCCCTGGGCATGCTGTCCGGACCGAACTTCGCCCGCGAGGTGGCGCTGGGACTGCCCGCGGCAGCCGTGATCGCCTGCGCCGACGGCGGCCTGGCGGGCACCCTGTGCGGCCTGCTCGCGACCGAGGACTTCCGGCCGTATGCGAGCGACGATCCGGTCGGGGTGCAGGTCGGCGCGGCGACGAAGAACGTGATCACCATCGCCGCCGGGGCCGCGATCGGCGCCGGCCTCGGCGAGAACGCACGGGCGGCGCTGATCACGCGCGGCCTCGCCGAGATCGGCCGGCTCATCCTCGGCCTCGGCGGCAGGCCGGCGACCGCCTCGGGCCTGTCGGGACTGGGCGACCTGGTGCTGACCTGCACCGGGACCGGATCGCGCAACTACCGGGTGGGCCTGGCCCTCGGCGCCGGGAGGAGCCTTGGATCGATCCTGTCCGCGCATGGCGGTGTCGCCGAGGGGGTGGAGACCGCGCCCGCCCTCGCCGCCCGTGCGGCGTCGCTCGGCATCGCGGTGCCGGTGACGGAAGCGGTGGCCCTGCTGCTGGCCGGAGCGATCGACCTGCGGCAGGCCCGGACCCGCCTGCTGGCACGCCCGCCGGGCTTGGAGTAAAGCGGTCGGCAGCGAGTGCGGGACGGCGTCCTATCGGTTGGCGTGCTGCATCCGGGTGGCGTTGTTTTTCCGGAAGACGGCGTCCGCGACCTGCTTCTGCTGATCCGGGAACGAGCTGTAGAGCGCCTGGAACGCGCTTGCCAGCTTCTGCATGTTGGTCGCGTGGATCTGCGCGAGTTGCGCGTACGACTGCATGTTGTCGACGGCGTCCATGCCGCCCACCTTGGCGCTCCGGTCCATGAAGGCCTGGCTCATCTGCGCGGCGTTGTCACGCATGACCTGTGCGCACTGGTCCCACTGCGCCTCCTGCGCCGACGTGATGCCCAACTGTCCACGCAACTGCCTGATATGCTGCTCGACGTCCGGGGAAACGCCCCTGGAGCGTGCCTGGCCGCCGCTGGACGAGGACATCTGGGAATGGTCCGTCGCCATCGGGGCCGCGGGTGCAGCGGTCTGCGCCGAGGCGCCGGCCGTCGTTGCAGCGAACGCGACGGCGGACAGGATGCCGGCGAGACGGCAATTCGAGAAGCGGTTCATGGGGGACGTCTCCGTGCGTGGAGCCTGAGGGACCTGCGGACGCGTCATCATCCGTCAGTATGGGTTGTAATAGACCCCCGGGGGAGCGGCGTAGGCGGCGGGCGGCGGCGGCGCATAGTAGACCGGCGGCGGCGGCGCATAGTAGACCGGCGGCGGCGGCGGGTAATATGCGGGTGGCGGCGGGTAATATGCCGGTGGCGGCGGGTAGCCGGGACGGGCCAGCAGGCCGCCGGCGAGCGCGCCTACTCCCAGGCCCAGCACCGCGCCGCCGAGGAGCGCACCACCCCTGCCGCCGCGACGATAGCCGCCGTGGCCGTAATATCCCCGGCCGCCATGATGGCCGCCACCCCGGAACCGCTGCGCCTCGGCGGGAAGCGATGACGCCACGATCACTGCCGCGAGCGACAGCGCGCCCAAGGTCCGGACGTTGATCGGGAGGCTCATGCATGATCTCCTCAGGATGCAGGCGGATGATCTCGATGCCGCGGTCGGCAGGTCATGTTTCGCGGTGGCCTGTCGTCGCCCGGATCGACGCGGCGGGTTCGCCGGATGTGACCGGGCCGATGGCATGCTGCCGGATCGCACCAGCCATGGGCGCCGCGGAGCAGTAGCACGGCCGCACCATCCTCGCCCACCGAAGAAGCAGCCGCCCCGAGGGTCGGCGATCGCCCCTGGCGCCCGTCGACCGCTTTGCACCATCGCTCGTCCTGGGCAATATGCACGGCAAGGTGACGAGGATGGCGCGTCTCGACGGGCCGGCCAATCGTCGGGAGGGCCAGTCGTTGATAGGGCCGGTCGTCGGGAGGGCCGGTCGCCTGGCGGCGTCTGGGCCTTCGAGAGCAGGAGATCACGAATGCGAGCGGTCGGCTACTACGCCCCGATGCCCACCACGGACGACCGGTCGCTGGTCGACATCGAGCTGCCAGCCCCCGAACCCGGCCCGCGCGACCTGCGCGTCGCGGTGCGCGCGGTATCGGTGAACCCGGTCGACGTGAAGCTGCGCGCCGCGGTGGCACCTCCGGAAGGCCAGGCGCGCGTGCTCGGCTTCGACGCGTGCGGGATCGTCGAGGCGGTGGGCGGCGAGGTGACCCGCTTTAAGCCGGGCGACGCCGTGTTCTACGCCGGGGCGCTGGATCGTCCCGGCAGCAACGGCGAGCTGCAACTGGTCGACGAGCGGCTGGTCGGCGCCAAGCCGGCGTCGCTCTCGTTCGAGCAGGCCGCTGCGCTGCCGCTGACCGCGGTGACCGCCTGGGAGCTGCTGTTCGACCGCCTCGGCGTGGCGCGCGGCCAGGATGCCAGGGGCACGCTGCTGGTGGTCAACGGCGCCGGTGGCGTCGGGTCGATCCTGACCCAGATCGCCAGGACGCAGACGGCGCTCACGGTGATCGCCACCGCGTCGCGGCCGGAGACGGTCGAGTGGTGCAGGCGGATGGGCGCGCACCACGTCATCGACCACCGCCAGCCGCTGGACCAGGAACTGCGCGCGCTCGGCATCGCCGACGTCGAGTATGTGGCGAGCCTGACGGCCACCGGCGAGCATCTCGGCGCCATCGTGCAGGCGATCGCGCCGCAGGGAAAGCTGGCCGTCATAGACGACCCGAAGACGCTCGACATCGTGCCGTTCAAGCGCAAGAGCGTATCGGTGCACTGGGAGCTGATGTTCACACGCTCGCTGTTCCAGACCGCGGACATGGCCGAGCAGGGCGCGTTGCTGAACGAGGTCTCGTCGCTGGTCGATGCCGGCGTGCTGCGCACCACGCTGACCGGGCAGGCCGGAACGATCTCGGCCGCCGACCTGCGCCGCGCCCATGCCGCCATCGAGACCGGGCGCGGCATCGGCAAGACCGTCCTGTCCGGCTTTTGAGGGAGAACAGCATTGGCCGACGAAACCATGCGGTCCGGCCGCTTCGACATCGGCGAGATCGCGGCGTCGCTGCCGCCGACGGCGAAGACGCTGCTGATCGACCACTACATGACCGACCGACCGGAGGCGAGCGCGCGCGTGTTCCGCGTCTACAGGGGCACCCCGGCGCACTACCACGCCACCTGCGACGAGTTCCTCTACGTGTTCTCCGGCCGCGGCACCTTCTGGATGGAGGACCCGGCCACCCAGGCCGAGTTCGGGCCGGGGCAGCTGCTGTTCTTCGAGAAGGGGGTCGTGCACGCCTTGCCGGACCTGTTCGAGGAGCCGGTGGTGTTCCTCTCGATCGACACGCCGCGTCGCGACCCGAGGGACATCGTCTTCGTCGATCCCGACGACGGCACGCCGGAAAGCTTCATCGCCCCGCGCGACTAGGTATTCAGCGTCCGGGCAGGTGTTTGGCGTTCTTGCGCGATGGTCGGCAGGTGGATGCGGTGCGATCGGCTCCCCGGGCCCTGATGTTCGCGGTGCTCGGCCTGACGGCGGCATAACCGGCGCAGGCGGCCGATCGGAGCGTGCCCCTGCACGTGCCGCCACCGATCCGCAAGGATGTCGCGGCGGTGCCGATGATCGCCGATCCGGTCGACGACGCGCAGCGGCGGATCGACGCTGCCCTGCAGCACCTGGATGCCCACGTGCGCAAGGCAGTCGCCACCTACAAGGGCGATGACGGGAGCCCGGGCGATTGGGGATGCACGGTCGACGTGCCGATGCGCGGACCCGGCTATCTCGGCTTCGTCATCACCGACAACGCCTTCTGCGGAGTTGCGCATCCATCCACCGCGACCATGGCGATCCTCTACGACCTGCACACCGGCGTCCCGGTAGACCGAACCCGCCTGCTGCCGCCGTCGCTGACCGGCAAGGTGGCGCTGGCGGCAGGGCTTGACGACACCAGGGCACGACTTGACGACACCAGGATGGTGACGCTCGCGTCGAAGCGGTCGTATTCGCGGCATGTCGCCGGCTACGACCTCGGCAGCGGCAACGCGGAATACCGCGCTTCCTGCAAGGAGGCGCTTCCTGCAAGGAGGCGGTGCAGAACATCGGCGACACCGATCCTCCCGCCATGACGGTGTGGCTGAACGCCACGCCCGCCGGCCTCGCCGTGCAATACGACCTGTCCCACGTCGTGCAGGCGTGCGCCGTGCCGGTGGTGATCCCCGTGGCGACGCTGCCGACGGCGTGCAACCGGCCCTGTCGCCTGACGACGGCCCCTCGCGGTGGCCGGCCTTCCGGTCAGCAGAGAGCCTGGTCGGTGCATATCGGCTGGGCGCCGACCCTGCTGCTGACGCTGGTCCACTTCTGGTGGTGCGAATTCAGCAAGCGTCCGGTCACCCTCGACCCTCGGCCTCAGGCGAGCCCCTCCTCCGCGAGCGCCCTTACCACGGAGGGTGCCGCACTCATTCGAGCGAAATAGGCTTGGAGCCGCTCTGGCAGCTCAACCCCGCTGATGGGTGCTGACCTCAGCGACCAGAAAAGATTAAGGGTCGGCGATTGTCATTCGATCGCCCAACAGGAACGGCTTGTCACCTAGCTGCTCAGCGATAGAGGCGAAGTGCCTGACCAGCGCCTCTCGCGCCCTCTCCTTCTCCGGCGTGGACAGGTCCTTGAAGAACGGTACCAGATTGCCGTGGATTGCGGTCGACATGAAGGAGAGTGCTTCCAGCGCTCGCCAGCGCGTGACGCCATCCTCAGGCATCAGCGTGCCGCTTCGGTCCCCGATGTAGGCGAGAATGGCGAGGTTTTCGGTCAGCACCGTCCCGTCGTCGAGTTCCAGCGTGGGCACATAGCCCCTCGGATTGATCGTCAGAAAATCGCGTCCATCTTCTGTCTGCTTGTTCCGATCGATACTTACGAGCTTGTAGGACAGTCCCGCCTCAAGCAACGCGATATGATCGGCCAGGCTGCAGGCACCAGGATGATGGTAGAGGATCATGATCGTCTCCGCGTTGGTGAGGTAGTTGTCGTTATCTGCGACCGCAGACGATGGGCGGTAGATGCCATGCAGCCGGTCCGGATTGTTGACCAGCACCACTTATGGGAGCGTAGACGGCTCGCCAAGAACGCACGTCGCTCGCAGCGGCGTAGCGTTGCCCCGGCATATATGGACTTCCTGGATCGCCGCCATCCAGGGTCACCGGGTAGGAGGTCGTACCGTTGGCGCTCCACGTGCCGACCAGGCCGTTGTTGTGATACATGTCGGTCGGCGGCGTCGCCTGGTTGCCCCTGAACCGCAACGTGAAGCTGCCGCCGCCGGGCTCCAGCAGCTCGACGTCGGCTCCAATCGAGCCGGTCAGCGGAACGTGCCTTCCACCACGTGCTGCGAGGTCTGCGCGTAGTCGAGCACCAGCCCGGGCGTCCAGGTCATGGCCTCCGCGCAGGCGCGCCACAAGGCCAGCAGCCACATCGCGGGATCGGTGCGCAGGATCAGCAAGGTCCACCAAGGGGGCCTTTCCCGAGTGCCCCTTCCACCGCCGCGTCCAGCGACAGCGCCACCGTGGAGCAGCAGCGGCTGGTGAGGTTGCAGACCTGCTTCTGCCGGTAGAGGTCAAGGAACGCTTCCAGCGCGAAGGAATTATAGCGACGGAAGCCGACCTCCCGGTCCGGCCGGCGCCACTCGGCACACTCCGCGTCGAACGACGGCTTGAAGCGGCCCGGCACGTCGTTCTCGACGCCGGCCCGCAGCAGGCGCCTGAAGTCGGTCGGCGAGTGGTCGAAGTCCGCGGCTGCGCAGAGGCTGACATCCACGATGCCCGCCTGCGGAGGCTGGCCTCCTTCGCCGGCAGCCGTCACGGCGTGTCGCGATGCGGTGCCGTTCGCCACCGCTATTAACTGACGGGCATCAACTGCAGCGTGGAGCAGTCGCTGCTCGGGCGGATCAGCTCGGTACGGTCCGGTTCAGCCTGCGCAGCACCGCCTGCCTGCGCTCGGCGGGGCAGCACAGGAAGCGCTCCGGTCCTGGCTGCCGGGCGTCATGCAGCGGCCACGCGGTGAGGCCGAGATCGTCGTACAGGTGCAGCAGCGACGCGCCGACCTGCCAGAATACCGGGTCGCGGCCCTCCTCCAGGGCGAGGTCGCGCAGGTGCCAGATCGTCGAGACCTGCTCCGCGGGCGCGCCGACCGGATCGCCGAGGCCGACCAGCAGGCGGCCATTGCCGGCGTTGGCCCGAGTGAAGGCGATCGCGGCGCGGCCGGTCTCGCCGAGCACCACGCCCTGCGGCACCAGGGCGGGCGAGCCGGACGACGACATCGTGGGTTCGTTCTGCAACTCGCCGCGCGGCTCGCAGGCTCGCGGATCGGTCAGCGCGCGGTAGCGTTCGCCGCCATCGCCGTCCCAGGGCAGGGTCGCGATGCGGCCCGGGGAGATCAGCCGCCACAGCGCGGCCAGCATGATCAGCACCGCGCAGGCGAGCGAGACACGCGTACGGTTGGTCGCACCGGGAGTCAGCACCACCGACCACCAGCTGTTGGCATCCATGAAGCGCAGGTTGGGCTCCAGCCGCCCGAGGATCAGCACGCAACCGATCAGCAGCAGCAGCGGCAGCGCGGTGCCGGGCGCGAACGGCTCGCTCAGGATGCGCGCGTGCCGGTAGTACGAGCTGCGGAACGGGGCGATCAGCAGCGCCGACAGCACCAGGATCCCCGGGATCAGCGGCATGTTGCCGCGCATGGCGGTCAGCATCGCGGCGATGCAGAGCAGGATGATCGTCGTCCCCCAGGCCAGGGTGACGCGGTTCGACAGGCCGATCGCCAGGCCCATCAGCGTCGCGCCGATCAGCGACGGCACGTAGTCGCCCGCCAGCCCGGTCAGCCAGGCGGTGAAGCCGGTGGGCGCCTCGAACAGCCCGGCGCCGGGCGGGATGATGGCGTCGAGGTCGGACGCCGGGTCGAGCACGCCGAGGGCCAGCAGCATCGCGCCGCAGAGCGATACCGCGCCGACCGCGACGGTGACGGAGAAGTCGGCCTCGCTCTGGCGGACCACCAGGCTGGGCCGCGGCAGGCGGGCGACGTTGCCGCGCCGCAGCGGCGCCAGGATCGCATCGCCGCGCAGCAGCAGCTCGTGGCCCGCGAACAGGATGCCGGCGAGGAACAGCGGCACGATGTAGTAGAAGATGCGGAACACGAAGATCATGCCGAGGATGCGTGGCGCCGGCAGCCACGCGGACAGGCCGAGCAGCATCGCGCCGTCGAACACGCCGAGGCCGCCCGGCACGCTCGCCACCAGGCCCGCGGTGTACGAGGCGATGTAGATGGCAAGGAAGGTCGGGTAGTCCAGCCCGGCCGCCGGCGGCAGCAGCGCGTAGGCGATGGCGGCGGTCGCGGCGACGTCGAGCGTGGCGACGACCACCTGCCCGACCGCCATGCCCACCCCCGGCAGCTCGATCTGCAGCGACCAGAGCTGGAACTGCCGGTATTGGCTGGCGATCACCACGTAGCCGATCACGATGCCCCAGCCGATCAGGCCGGCCAGGCGCAGCAGCAGATGCGGGACCGTGCGGCCCAGCACCGGCAGCGATCCGGGCTCGATCATCAGCACGCCGCCGATCAGCGCGCAGGCGCCGAGCACGAACGTCAGCGAGCAGAAGGCAATTATACTTGTAATATCAGTGGGTTTCAGACCCCAATTGCCATACAGCCTGAAGCGCACGGCGGCACCCGACAGCGCCGAGAAGCCGAGATTGTGCGACAGCACGTAGGAGCAGAACGAGGCGAAGAAGGTGCGCCGGAAGGCAAGCCGATGGCCGGCATGGATCGTGGCCAGGCGGTCGTAGAAGGACAGGATGAAGTAGGACAGGAAGGTGAAGCCGGCCGAGACCAGCAGCGACCGCGGCGGGATCGCGCGCAGGCCCTGTCGCACCTGCCCGAAGCTGAGGTGGCGGAACTCGCGCTGCACCACGAACACGGCTGCGGCCAGCAGCAGCAGTCCGAGCAGATGCGGAAAATGCCGTGCCAGCCTGCGCAACAGCGGCCACCTCGGGCGCGGCCCGCATCCGGCGTCGCGGACCGGGTGGCCCGCGTCGTCCGGGCGGTCCCGATGCGACGGTGCTGGATCGTCATCGGCGGCCTTGTGCCGCATCAGCTTCATCCGAGGGCTCCAATGGCCGTCATGGCGCGGTTCCCGCTCGATCCGCCCTCGATCAGCGCGTCAGGGCGGCCTCTATCAGGGCCACCGTCTCCGCAACGCCGTATAGTGCTATGAAGATGCCGAAGCGCGGTCCTTCCTTCTGACCCAGCAGGACCTCGTACAGGCAGCCGAACCAGGCGCGCAGCGGTTCGAAGCCGTGCCGCTTGCCGACCTCGAACACCAGGTTCTGGGTCGCCTCCGGGTCCGGGGCGACGCCCGGATCGATGCCCTTCAGCGTCTCGGCAAGGTCGGCGAGGGCGGCGCGCTCGCGTTCGTCGGGAGCGCGGAAGCTTTTCCCCGGACGGATGAAGTCCCGGTAGTAGGCGACGGCGTGATCGACCAGGCGCGCCAGGAAGGGCTGCCGCTCCGGCGTCAGGCCGGTGGCGTAGCGTCGCAGGAACGCCCACAGCACGTCCGGCGTCTCGGCGTTGGCGACCGAGGCGAGGTTGAGCAGCATGGCGAAGGATACCGGGCTGGCATCCTGCTCCGGCAGCCTGCCGCCATGGATGAACCAGGCCGGGTTGGCGTGCAGCGCATCGCCGTCCTGGGCGGGCGCCTTGGCGAGGTTGGCCAGGTACTCGTCGGCCGCCCGTGGGATAACATCGAAGAACAGCCGCTTGGCACGCTGCGGGGCGACGAACATGAACTGCGCCAGGCTCTCGGGCGGGGCGTAGCGCAGCCACTCCTCGACCGAGATGCCGTTGCCCCTGGACTTCGAGATCTTCTGCGCGTGCTCGTCGAGGAACAGCTCGTAGGTCAGGCCGGCCGGCGGCTCGGCCCCGAGCAGGCGGCAGATCCTGGCCGACAGCCGCACGCTGTCGATGAGGTCCTTGCCGGACATCTCGTAGTCGACTTCCAGCGCCGCCCAGCGCATCGCCCAGTCCGCCTTCCACTGCAGCTTGGCGCCTCCCCCGGTCACCAGGGTCTCGAAGCGCTCGTCGGACGGGTCCTGCCACCGCACCGTTCCGGCCGCCGCGTCGATGCCGTCGATGCGCACCTGCATCACCACGCCGGTGCGCGGATGCACCGGCAGCACCGGCGAGTAGGTCGCGCGCCGCTCGGCGCCGAGCGTCGGCGCCACGGTCGCGACGATCTCGTCATGCACCTCGAGCGCCCGCAGCAGCGTGGCGTCGAAGCGGCCGGAGGCATAGTACTCGGTGGAGGACGCGAACTCGTACTCGAAGCCGAAGCCGTCGAGGAAGGCGCGCAGCCGGGCGTTGTTGTGGGCCGCGAAGGAATCGTGGGTGCCGAACGGATCGGGGATGCGCGACAGCGGCTTGCCCAGGTGGGCGGCCAGCATATCTCGGTTCGGCACGTTGTCGGGCACCTTGCGCAGCCCGTCCATGTCGTCGCTGAAGGCCAGCAGGCGGGCGGGGCGGCCGGTCAGCTCGGTATAGGCCTGTCGCACCCAGGTGGTGCGCACGACCTCGCCGAAGGTGCCGATATGGGGCAGGCCGGAGGGGCCGTAGCCGGTCTCCAGCAGCGCGGGCCGGGCCGGATCGCGGCCCTGCAACCGGGCCACGAGCTTCGCCGCCTCGTCGTAGGGCCAGGCCCTGTGCAATGGAGCGGCCTTGTCGGCAGGCGGCGTCGGATGGGCCAGGCGGTCGGGATGATCTGACGGCATGGCGCGGAAGCTATGAACGCGACAGGGCGCGGTCAATCACCATATACTGGAGGCCGATGTCCGACATGCCCGCGCCGCCTCCAGTAGCCTCCGCCACGCGGCAGGTCGCATCCTCGCACGCCGCCGACGAGATGCCGCCCGCCCTGGTGGCCGGCCACGGCAGGGCCTCGCTGCTGACGCCGGATGGCGAGCTGCTCGAACTGGCGTCGCCGCAGGCCGTGACCATGCTGCGCGGGATGGGGCCGCCGCTGCTGGTGCACGCGCCCTCGACCCTGCGTCGTCTCGGCGTCGGCGGCATGGCGGTGCTCGACCTGCTGGAACTCTTCGCCTTCGTGCTGCCGGCTCGATCGGCCGCGCCCACGCCGCGCGGGCTGGCGCTGGCGCTCGACCTGTCGGACCACGAGATCGGCCGTGCCGATGCCGCCCTGCTGCCGCAGCTGGCCGGCATCCTGATGCGGCGCGCGGCGGCCCTGCTGCATACGCCATCCGGCGCGGACATGCCCGCGCTCGCCTCGCTGATGAGCAGGGCCGGCTGGAGCTGGGGACCGTCGCTTTGCGCCGCCCTCGGTGCCGACGGCATGGCGCCGGCCTACGGCCAGGGGGGCGCGATGCAGCCGGGGCAGGCGCTGCGGGTGTGGCGCCGGCTGCCGAAATGGGAGGAGACCGCGCCGCGGCCGCCGCCGGGCAACGCCGAGGTGATGCCGCAGGAGGCGCGGGCGCGGCTGGCGAGGCTGCTCGGGCCACGCGCCGAGCAGCGTCCCGGGCAGGCGGACTACGCCGACGCCGCCTCCGACGCCTTCCGCGTCCGCCATGCCCGCGGCGACCCGCATCTGGTGCTGGCAGAGGCCGGCACCGGCACCGGCAAGACGCTCGGCTACATCGCCCCGGCGAGCCTGTGGGCGGAGCGCAACGGCGGCGCGGTCTGGATCAGCACCTATACCCGCCACCTGCAGCGGCAGATCGAGGTCGAACTGCGCCGGCTGCATCCCGATCCTGCCGAGCGCCGCCGTCGCGTGGTGCTGCGCAAGGGGCGGGAGAACTATCTCTGCCTGCTCAACCTGGAGGAGGCGGTCGGCCTGGCCGGCGAGGGCAAGGACGGCCAGGGAAAAGGGCGCGCATCGGGAGCACTGATCCCGCTGGCCCTGCTCGCGCGCTGGGCGATGGCGACGTCGGACGGCGACGTGGCGGGCGGCGACCTGCCCGGCTGGTTCGGCGAAATCTTCGGCCACAGCTATGTCGGCGGCCTCGCGGACCGGCGCGGCGAGTGCATCCACGGCGCCTGCAGCCACTACCAGCGCTGCTACATCGAGCACGGCATCCGGCGCGCGAGAGAGGCCGACCTGGTGGTGGCGAACCACGCCCTGGTGCTGACGCAGGCCGCCTACCACACGATGTCGCGCGCAGGCCCGGGGTCGCCCGCAGGCCCGGGGTCGCCCGCAGGCTCGGGGTCCGGCGCAGGCTCCGGCGGCAGCGCCGACGAGGACCAGGTGCCGACCCGCTACGTGTTCGACGAGGGCCACCACCTGCCGGAAGCGGCCGACAGCGCCTTCTCCGCCGAGCTGTCCGGCGTCGAGGCGGCCGAGCTGCGTCGCTGGCTGCTCGGCGCGGAGGGCGGACGCTCGCGCGCGCGCGGCCTGCGCCGGCGGCTGGACGATCTGGTGGTCGGCCAGCCGTTGCTGGAGACGCCGATGGAGGCGGCGCTGCTGGCGGCGCGCGCCCTGCCCGCCCCGGGCTGGTCGACGCGCCTGGTCGAGCCGGAACCGAGGCTGCCGGATGGCGGCGAAACCCCGCCGGCAAACCCGACGGAGGCGCTGCTCATGCTGCTTCGCCAGCAGGTGATGGCGCGCATCTCCGGTGCCGGCAAGAGGCAGCCGGGGACGACGGAGTGCGACCTGCATCCGGTCGGCGAGGAGCTGGTCCAGGCGGCGGCGGCCCTCGAGCGCGCGATGACGCGGATCGCCGAGCCGCTGAAGAGCCTGGTGGGTCGCCTCGCGGCCCGGCTGGAGGAGGAGGCGGACAGCCTCGACAGCACGACCCGCGGACGCATCGAGGCGATGTGCCGCAGCATCCACCGGCGCGCGATCACCCGGCTGGAAGCCTGGACCGCCATGCTGCGGGCGCTGCCGGAGCCACCGGTCGCGAACCGCACGCCCGATCACGTCATGTTCCTGCGGCTGGACCGGCGCGACGGCGGCCCCGGCGGGCGTGCGGGCGACCGCGACGTCGGCCTGCACCGGCACTGGCTCGACCCGACGATCCCCTTCGTGAGCGCGCTGGCAGCCCCCGCGCACGGCATGCTGATCACCTCGGCCACGCTGCGCGACGAGAGCGGCACCGACGCGCAGAGTGCCTGGGAGGCGGCGGAGGCGCGTGTCGGCGCCATCCACCTGCCGTCGCCGGCCCTGCGCGCGGCCCTCGCCAGCCCGTTCGACTATGCCAGGCAGACCCGCTGCTTCATCGTCAACGACGTCGCCAACGACGATCCCGACCAGCTCGCCGGTGCGTACCGCGCCCTGTTCGTCGCCGCCGGCGGCGGCGGGCTCGGGCTGTTCACCGCGATCAGCCGCCTGCGCATGGTCCAGCAGCGGCTTGCGGAGCCGCTGGAGGCCGCCGGCATCCCGCTGTACGCCCAGCATGTCGATGCGATGGACAATGCGACCCTGGTCGACGTCTTCCGCACCGAGATCGATTCCTGCCTGCTCGGCACCGACGCGATGCGGGACGGAGTCGATGTGCCGGGGCGGGCGCTGCGCCTGGTGGTGTTCGAGCGGGTGCCGTGGGCGCGGCCGGACATCCTGCATCGCGAGCGGCGCATCCACCTCTCCGGCGGTGCGCCCAACCTGTATGACGACCGCATCGCGCGGCTGCGCCTGCGACAGGCGTTCGGCCGGCTGATCCGCTCCGCGACCGACACCGGCGTGTTCGTGCTGCTCGACCGCCGGGCGCCGAGCCGGCTGCTGTCGGGCCTTCCGGAAGGAGTGGCGGTTGCCCGCACCGGCCTCGCGGACGCGGTGGCGCAGACCCGCCGGTTCCTGTCGGAGGCGGAATAGACGCGACCGGTCAACTTAGCGGTCGACGCCAACTTCGCTGTCGATGCCGCGTTCCGAAAGCGGCATCATCAGTCCGGCCGTCCCGTATCGGGCCGCTCCGGTTCGACTCTGTTGCACGAGGAAATCCAGGCATGAGCGATGCGACCGATCCGACCACCATCCCGATCCTCGGCGGCAACGTGCGCGAGGTGCAGGGGCTGCTGCCGGACGAGGGCACCCTGCAGCAGGCAACGCAGGCGCTGCTGACCGGCGGGTTCGACCGCGGCGACCTGAGCCTTCCCGACCCGGATCTGACCCCGGCGGAGCCGAGCCAGACGCAGACCAGCGGCAGCGTGGTCGACGAGCACGACGCGCGTCAGTTGCGCACCGCGGTGAACAGCACGGCCGGCGTGGCGGCCGCCCTGATCGGCGGCGCGATCGCCTCGGTGGCGACCGGCGGGGCGATGCTGCCGGTGGCCGCGGGCGCCGTCGGTGCCGCGCTGGGTGGCGGCGGGCTGGCACATCTGGGTCTGCAGGGAGCGGCGGACCGGCGCGAGGCCGGGCATGACGCCAAGGGCGCCAGCGGCAAGCTCATCCTGGCCGCGATCGTCAGGGATCCCGACCGGGAGCGGGCAGCGACCGAGATCCTGCAGCGGGCCGGCGCCACCGAGGTCAGGACGGTCGAACGATCGGGCGCCGAGACAGGCAGCGTCTGAACGAGGCGGACGGAATGGCACGACGGGGCGCCGATGAAGGCGCTCCGTCGATCGCCCCGCAGAAGGGAAGTGTCAGGCCGGCTTGAGGTTGGTGGCGGCGGCCTTGCCGCGCTCCATCGCGATCTCGTAGGTGACCTTCTGTCCCTCGTTCAGCCCGCGCAGGCCTGCCGCCTGCACCGCGGTGATATGGACGAAGACGTCCTTGCCGCCATCGTCGGGCATGATGAACCCAAAGCCCTTCGTGGTATTGAACCACTTCACGGTTCCGCTCGCCATTGACCGCGTATCCCCTCATCCCACCCGGGCACGACGCCTGGACTTCTCAATCCACGAGGCCCGATACCGAGCTATCGGTTACCATTCCGTAATGGGGCCAGAAACTCCAGCGTGAGTCAATCACGACGGCATGATCAAAGATCGACACGAAAAAGGGCGGCCCCACGGGACCGCCCTCCTTCTCGTGTCGTCCGTGGACGTACGGATCAGAAGTCCATGTCGCCCATGCCGCCGCCCGGAGGTCCGCCCGCGGGGGCCTTCTTCTCGGGCTTCTCGGCGATCATCGCCTCGGTGGTGACCAGCAGGCCGGCGACCGACGCCGCGTCCTGCAGGGCGGTGCGAACCACCTTGGTCGGGTCGATGATCCCGGCCTCGACCAGGTTCTTGTACTCGCCGAGCTGCGCATCGAAGCCCCATGCATACTCAGGGTTCTCCAGCACCTTGCCGGCGATCACGGCGCCGTCTTCGCCGGCATTCTCGGCGATCTGGCGCAGCGGGGTCTGGATCGCCTTGCGGATGATCTCGATGCCGAACTTCTGGTCCTCGTTCTCCGGGACCATGTGCGCGAGCACCAGCGACGCACGCGCGAGCGCTGTGCCGCCACCCGGAACGATGCCTTCCTCGACCGCGGCGCGGGTCGCATGCAGCGCGTCGTCGACGCGGTCCTTGCGCTCCTTCACCTCGACCTCGGTGGAGCCGCCGACGCGAATGACCGCGACGCCGCCTGCCAGCTTGGCCAGACGCTCCTGCAGCTTCTCGCGGTCATAGTCCGAGGTGGTCTCCTCGACCTGGGCGCGGATCTGGTTGCAGCGGCCCTGGATGTCGGCCTTCTCGCCGACGCCCTCGACGATCGTGGTGTTCTCCTTCTCGATATGCACCTTCTTGGCGCGACCGAGCATGGCGAGCGTCACGTTCTCGAGCTTGATGCCGAGGTCTTCGCTGATCACCTGGCCACCGGTCAGGATCGCGATGTCCTCCAGCATCGCTTTGCGGCGATCGCCGAAGCCCGGCGCCTTGACGGCGGCGATCTTGAGGCCGCCACGCAGCTTGTTGACCACCAGGGTCGCCAGCGCTTCGCCATCGACGTCCTCGGCGATGATCAGCAGCGGACGGCCGGACTGCACGACGCTCTCGAGCAGCGGCAGGATCGGCTGCAGCGACGACAGCTTCTTCTCGTGGATGAGGATGTAGGGCTGATCGAGATCGGCGATCATCTTCTCGGCGTTGGTGATGAAGTACGGCGAGATGTAGCCGCGATCGAACTGCATGCCCTCGACGACGTCGAGCTCGGTCTGGATGCCCTTGGCTTCCTCGACCGTGATGACGCCCTCGTTGCCGACCCGCTGCATGGCCTGGCTGATCATCTCGCCGATATCGGCCTCGCCGTTGGCGGAGATGGTGCCCACCTGCGCGGTCTCTGCGGGCGTGGTGATCTTCTTGGTGTTCTTCTCGAGCTCGGCAACGACGATGGCGACCGCCTTGTCGATGCCGCGCTTCAGGTCCATCGGGTTCATTCCGGCGGCGACCGCCTTCAGACCCTCGCGGACGATTGCCTGCGCCAGCACGGTGGCGGTGGTGGTGCCGTCGCCCGCGATGTCGTTGGTCTTGGAGGCGACCTCGCGCACCATCTGCGCGCCCATGTTCTCGAACTTGTCGGTGAGCTCGATCTCCTTGGCGACCGTCACACCGTCCTTGGTGATGCGCGGGGCGCCGAAGCTCTTGTCGATGACGACATTGCGGCCCTTCGGACCGAGCGTCACCTTCACTGCATCCGCGAGGATGTCGACGCCGCGCAGCATGCGCTGGCGCGCGTCACCGCCGAACCTTACGTCCTTGGCAGCCATGATTGTTTCTCCTGGTAATGGACGGGGCTACTATCGAAAACCGAGATCAGGCGGCCTTGTCGACGATGCCCATGATGTCGCTTTCCTTCATGATCAGCAGCTCCTCGCCGTCGATCTTCACTTCGGTCCCCGACCACTTGCCGAACAGGACGCGATCGCCCGCCTTCACGTCCAGGGCGACGATCTGGCCCTGCTCGTTGCGCGCGCCGGCACCGACGGCGATGATCTCGCCTTCCATCGGCTTCTCCTTGGCAGTGTCGGGAATGATGATGCCGCCCGCGGTCTTCTCTTCGCCGGTAATACGGCGGACCACGACCCGGTCATGCAGGGGACGGAACTTCGCCATTTCGGATGGCTCCTTGATCGGAAGGCAGCGCCCTTGCACGAAGCGACGCCGCCGGTTGTTGGCACTCCAAGGCACTGAATGCCAAGGTGACCGAGGGCGATTTAGGCTTCGTTTCCGATCAAGTCAAGTATTTGGCAGCACTCTTGTCGGTCGAGTGCCAACCCCTTGATCCAGCGGAATTTTTTTATTGCGATCAGGCTTCAGGACGAGCCAGGATCAGGTTCCTGCCACGAAAGCTTCGCCCGGCTCCGGAGTGTTCTTATGACCCTTTCGATGCAGCTCAAGGACTATCGCCTGACCACTGCCGAGATCCTCTACCACCTGCCGGACCATCCGACGATGCTCCAGGCCTATATATGGCAGGAGCTGGACATCGCGCCGGCGTATCCAATCCTGCACAAGTTCCTGGAATTCTGGCGCAAGGAGATCGAGGGGCGGCTGCACTCCGTACGCGTCGGGTCGCTGACCCTGATCCAGGCGCCGAATATCCGCACGCCCCGCACGGTGCTCACTCTTCAATAACTCGTTCCGCCGGCGGCTCCGGCCCTTCGGCCGGCGTACGGCGCTTGCCGTCGAGCCGGGACACGCGCTCGCTCTCAGTGCGCGCGTCGTCGCGCTTCTGCGGCGCGGTGCGGCCGAAGCGGATGCGATTCTCCCGCGCCTGCAACGCATCGCGTGCGCGCGCGAGACGTTTCCTGGCACGGTTGAGGTTGACGATCTCGCCCATCGCCGCATCCTGACACAACAGGCAGCGAAGGACGAGCGTCATGGGCAGGATCATCACGCCGCCCCTCGCGGGGCTGCTGCTCTAGTCATCCAGCCCGGCGTGAGTGCCGGCATCTCCGACCCGCCAGTATCCCGCGGCTCGCACCCGGTCACGGGACAGGCTTTCCTCTTCGATCAGATAACGGCGGAGGCGCCTCGCCGTCTCGATCTCGCCCGCCAGCCAGGCGTAGGTGTCGCCGCCCGGCAGCATCAGGTTTCGCAGGGCCTGCTCCAGCAAGGTTGTCGTTCCCGCCGCGATGCCATCCCGATGCAGCCACCTGATGGCGGCGTTCGCGGCGGTCGGCAGGTGGCGCTCCTCGCGCGCGTCCGCCACCTCGATCAGGACCAAGGCGGGGACACCGGGCGGCATCTCCTCCAGGTGCCGGGCGATGGCGGGCAGCGCGGTCTCGTCCCCGATCAGCAGGTAGGCATCGCAGTCGTCGGGGGTCAGGATAGACCCGCGCGGGCCGCCCACGCCGATCCACTGCCCAGGCGCTGCCTGCGCGGCCCAGGTTGAGGCCGGTCCGTCGCCATGGATCACGAACTCGACGACCAGCTCGCACCGCCCAGGATCGAACCGCCGTGGCGTGTAGTCGCGGACGACAGGCCGGATCGCGTCCGCCGGGCTGCTCCCGTTTGCGCCGGGATCCGGCAATGCCGGCCGGTCCTGGCCCGGTGCGGGAAAGAACAGCTTCACATGGTCGTCTGCGGCAGCCGAGGTGAAGCCGGCAAGTTCGTCACCGGCGAACGTGATCCGGCGCATGCGCGGCGAGATGCGCTCGACGCCGGCAACCTGGACGAGACGCAGTCTGGGCGGGTGGCGCACGCACAAAAGCGGGCGGCTCACATGGTTCATGGTGCTCTCCTTACGCAACGATCAAGGCGCGGGCGTGCTCATTTCTCTTCCTGATTACGCATGAACCTCAGCCATTTTGAGCATGCGGTATGGCATCGGTGGCGTCCGCACTCTTGCCCATGTAAGGCGGGGGATCATGGCGGCGAGATCGTATCGCCGGTTGAAGCGATATTCGAACTCAGCGAGGTAGCGCGGCACATGCTTACTACTGATAGCCCGATAAGTGCCGGTGATCGCCGCCTTGATGTTGCCGAGGGCTGTGTTGGCCCACTTGAAGGCTGGCGTACGAGCCGCGGCGGGTCCGCTCCCTGTGACGATAACCTGATGCGAACACCCCGCCTCGGTGACGCCACGAAAGCAGCGCAGGCCGTCGCTGACCACCGCACAGTCGGGTGCGAGGCTGGTTTTGGCGAAGGCGACGATCGAGTGGGTGCAGAAACTCGTCACACGCCGGAGCTTGAGGCGAACCGGTTTGCCGTCAGCCGCGGTCTCGACCGCTGCGACAAACGGAGTTTTTCCCTCTGCACCACGTCCGCGCTTGCCGTCGGTGCGCTCACCGCCGACGTAGGCATCATCGATCTCGACGCGCCCGGTCAGCTGCTTGGCAGCATCGCGTTCGAGCATGACCTGCGCCAACTTGTGTTTGATTTTCGCTCTTATCGCGAAGCCTGTTGGTACGGTCCCAATCCAGCGGCTCCCATGACCCACGCCTTCGGGTCCGACGCGGTTCCGAGGGCTTCGATGGTCCTCCGCCAAGCGAGGTAGTTCGGAAGG
>JAABUX010001659.1_pt1 | contig 33039 bp, 28 predicted proteins | sample 5561851 | NCBI WGS metagenome assembly JAABUX01 (sample SAMN10711883, study PRJNA513361) | rock metagenome | isolation source: Antarctica rocks | place: Antarctica: Victoria Land, Richard Nunatak red sandstone | collected 2016-01-03
AGCGAGGCTTGGGTGAGGATCAGCTCGATCCGAGGGATGTTGCGGCGGCTGGCCCCAGACGAGAGGCGGCCGGCCACCCCATTCAAGTATCCACAACCGAAAGCGGCGTAGCTTCCCGGATAGCCTCCCACTTCGGCGCGAAGTTCCACCAGAAGGAGAGGTCGGGCACGATCGCCGCGTAGGCGTTCCCCTCCGACCCGCGGCCGGTCGGGATGCGGACGGCCGCGGCGGCCACCAAGCTGAAGTTCTTCTGCTCGATCAGGCGGAACCTCGGGGTGATCGTCAGGTCGCCGAAGTTGCCGATGTAGCCGCCGGTCGGGGTGGACTTCACCGAGGTGATGAACGGCACGGTGACCGCCAGCTCCAGGCGTTGGTTCAGGGGCAGGAGGATGTTGAAGGCACCGGTGTACTGGTTGCCGTAGTTGCCCGGGGCGCCGGTGGTCTTCGGCTTCAGCGGCGAGAAGGCAACGACGTTCAGGAACAACCCCGGGTTCTTCGTCAGGTGGTTGGTGTAGAAGAAGTCGACCGAGGCCAGCCGGAGGAAGAGGCCGTTGGCCGTCCCGGTCCAGTCCTGCTTCGGCGCCCCGTTGTCGCCCTCCGGTGCGTTGACGTAGGCCTCGTCCCACCCCTCGCGGAAGAACGAGCCGAGGGTCAGCGGGGTCCAATCTTCCTTCGAGGCCGGCCCGAAGATCGACTCTCGGATCGTGCCCAACGGCCCCATGACCACCCGCGCCGGATAGCCCGCCGGGGCGGTCGGGGCGAATTCGACCGGCGCCTCGGATATCGCCGTCGGGGCGACCGAGGGGTCGATCGCGACCTCCGAGAAGGGACGAGCCGCGGCCCCCGAGGCGGCGACGGCCGGCGCCTGGGCCGGGGCAGGATTGCCCCGCCAGCAACCCCAGACGATCGCGATCGCCCAGGCCCAAGTCCGCAGGGATGGGGCCGACCTCCCCCCCGATGTGGCCTTCTCGGCCCACCGGGCCCGCCCCGCAATACGAGGATTCATGCGCCTCTCCTCCTGAGTTTGCCTTCGATTGATCCCACGACATTCCATGTCGAGGGACGTCCCCGTGTCGATCGGGGCGGACGACGCCCCGGGCAGGAGTCGCGCCGATATCCCGGACGCGCCCGCGCGGGCCGAGCCATGCGGATCTCGCCCGGATCGCGACCTCGCCGCCCCTCAACGGCCGGGGAGGCCGAGATCGGGGGGCAACCGCACGACTCCCCCCTCTCATCGGCGAATTCGACACGACCCGTGACATTCGACCCCGACCAAGTCCACCGTCCGCGTGGCCCGCGGCCCGCGGCCCGCGGCCCGACGCTCAATCGCCGCGGGCGAGCCGGTCGTCGCGGGACCGGTCGTCGGTGTCATCTTCCGGGTTGAGGCCCGCCCCCGTCGCCGGGTCCTCCGGCGGCGCGGGGGGGCCGGCCACCAGACCCCGGGCCAGCGCGACGCCGAGGGCGACGGCCGCCAGGCCCGAGGCGACGCTCCCGAAGACGTTGGCGAGCGAGAGGCCCCGGTCCCCCCGCTCCCAGATCGTCAGCGACTCGAAGGCGAATGCCGAGAACGTCGTGTAGCCGCCGAGGAAGCCCGTCACCACGAACAGCCGGACGAGCGGGTGCGGCCACCGATGCGCCAGGAGGACCGCCGCGACGCCGATGGCGAACGAGCCCGAGACGTTGATCGCGAACGTCGCCCAGGGGAAGCGGGGCCCCGCCCGGCGGTCCATCGCGACCCCCAGCCAGAACCGGGCGTTGACGCCGAGGGCCCCGCCGGCCGAGAGGATCAGGATGCGTCGCCAGTCGTCCAAGATGGTCCCCCGCCCCGATCTCAGCCGGACGCCCGGGCGATCGTCGCGGCCCCCGGCCCCGATCCGGTCGAGCCGTCCCCGGCGGCGGGGTCGAGCCCGAGCGAACGGGCCATCGTCGCGAACAGGTCGGCCGGCCCGACGGGGCTGTCGACCGGCTCGGCCCCTTGCCGGTCGGTGGCCCCGATCACGCGGCCCCCGGCCAGGCCCCCGCCGGCCATCAGGGCCGACCAGGCGTTCGGCCAGTGGTCGCGGCCGCCGGACTCGTTGATCCGGGGCGATCGGCCGAACTCGCCGGCGGCGACGACCAGGGTCGAGGCCAGGAGCCCGCGGTCGCCGAGGTCGTCGACCAGGGCCGAGAAGCCGCGATCGAAGTCGGGCAGGAGGGTCCGGGCGTAGTCGTCGAAGGTGCTGAACGGCCGGCGGCCGTGGGCGTCCCAGCTCGGGCGGTCGAAGACGGTCTCGGCCATGTTGACCACGACCACCCGGACCCCCGACTCCACCAGCCGACGGGCCAGCAGGCAACTCTGCCCGAAGGTCGACCGCCCGTAGGCGTCGCGGGCCGAGGGGCGTTCGGCCCCGAGGTCGAACGGCCGGGCCGCGGGCCCCACCGCCGACGATCCCCGATGGGCCAGCCCCGGGGCACCGTCGACGAACCGTCGGGCCCGGTCGAGCGTGGCGCGGGGGTCGAAGCCGGGCGACGCGGGGTCGTCGCCGAGGGCGAACGGGCCGAACGAGGCCCCGAGCGGCCCGGCCGACTGGCCCCGGGGGATCGCCACGCCGGTGTGGCCGATCGGGCCGGGGAGGATGACGAATGGCGGGAGCCCGCCCGATGCGCCGAGGTCCCGGGCGGCCAGGGCGCCGAGGTGCGGGTGCGACGCCTCGTCGCGGCAGAGTCGGCCGGTCCCGATCAACTGGAGGCCGGTCTCGTGGATCGGCGCGGCGTCGTGGCTCAGCGAACGGATCAGGGTCAGCCGTCCCATCCGGCGGGCCGTCGCGGGCAGGTGCTCGGAGATCCGGACGCCGGGCACGGCCGTCTCGATCGCCCGGAAGGGGCCGCGGACGTCCGAAGGGGCCTCCGGCTTGGGGTCGAACGTCTCGTGCTGGCCCGGGCCGCCGACCATCATCAGGAGGATCACGGCCCCCTCCGACGACGCCGGTCCGCCCGCCACGGTCGCCATCGCCGACCGCCCGGCCAGGCCGAGCCCGAGCGTCCCCAGGCCGCCGACCCTGAGGAAGTCGCGTCGCGTCGGGCCCGCGTCGGCTCGCCCCATCCCCTCGTCCGTCCTGCTCATCGCCGTCCCCTCCAGGTCGTCGCCGCCTCGGCTCGCCGGCTTGAACAACCGGCCCGGCCTCGCGCCCGCCGACCTACCTTACACGCCGATCCGCCCTCGCCATAGACGTCGGGTCCGGTTTCCGACGAGGGGGCGACCCTTTTCGGGGCCGCGGATGATGACGACCATATCGCGGAGTGGGTCATCCGACACGGCGCCGGGCCGGCAGGCCCTCCCCCCGGGCGCGCGCGAAGAGAGCCGGCGGCGCCCCGTCGGGCGCCGCCGGCCGGCTAATCTCGCGGTCTCGCCCCCGGCTCGATCCGGGTCGGGCGGGGTCAGGCGGTACCCATGAGGCTCTTGACGACGGTGGCGAGTTCGCCGCCGGTCTCGGTCAGGCTGTAGAAGTTGTTCTTACCCTGGCGGCGTGGGGCGATGATCCCGCCGTGGCGGAGCAGGGCCAGGTGGTGGCTGACGGCCGGCTGGCTCTGGCTGAGCTGGGCGCAGAGGGCACCGACGTGCTGCTCGCCCTCGGACAGGATCATGATGACCTGGAGCCGGGTCGGGTCGCTGACGTGCTTGAGCAGGATCGAGGCGCGGCGGGCCTGCTGCGACCGCTGGTCGGCCGCCTTGGTGGCCTTGGCCTTGGAGATGATGCTGGCCTTGGAGGGGACGGCGGCGGGCTTGCTCGGCCCGCCCAACTTGGTCGTTGCCATTCCTGATGCTCTCCCGGCCCCGCGAGCGGGGCGTACGGCCTCGACGTCCCGAGCCGTCGGGACTCGCGGACGACCTCCCGGATTCGCCCGGGGCCGACGCGGCACCGGGCGGCTATCGACTTCTTCCTCGGGCGAAGATCGGACATCCATCCCGACGGGCGGCCCGATCAGGATGCGTGATGTCGTCGATTTTTTCAACTATGACATCCGTTTGGAGGATCATGTCTGTCTTTAATGTATCACGGCCCGGGCGTTTGACAATATCAACCCGTCATTTCCCATCGGATGCCCGGGTGCGGACCCCGACTCACGCCTCGTAAATGCACGCATGAAGCATCCGACAACACTCTCACGTCTACGCAAACCCCCACCTTGAGACGTGACTGTATCAGGGATGCTCGGATACGCAAGCGGCAAACCGGGCTTATTTCCGTGGGGTGATGATCCGAGAATAGATCGTCTTGAGCAGATCATCCGGCGTCCAGTCCCGCCCCGATTCGAGCCGGGCGAGCCGGCCGTCGGGCCCGACGACGGCGGCGCATCGATTGTGGGAGACCTGGCCGGAGATCGGCGCGTACTCCAGGCCGAGCGGGCCGGCGACCTTGGCGAGCTCCTCGTGCGAGGCCACGGCGAAGGTCCAGAGCGGCGGCCTGGCGCCCCGGAGTCGGGCGTGGGCGCGGAGCGCCTCGGGCGTGTCGTGCTCGGGGTCGAAGCTGATCGAGAGCAGCCTGACCCGCCCGGCCCGCCCGGGGACCGCCGAGATCCGCCGCGCCAGCTCGGCGAACTTGCCGTCCAGCGCCGGGCAGAAGTCGGGCAGCGGGCACCGGGTGTAGATGAACGTCAGGGCGACCACCTCGCCCCTCAGGTCGGAGAGCCGGAGCGTGGCTCCGTCCTGCGTCGTCATCGCGAAGTCGGGGACCTCGTCGCCCGCCTCCAGCCGCGCGGGCCGGGCGCCCTCGACCGGGCCGGGCGCGTCCGGGGCGGGCCGCGTGACGGCGAGGCCCGCCAGGTCGTAGTCCCGGACCCGGCCCCCCTCGAACTCGACGCGGAGCGGCCCCTCGACCTCGTCGCCGGGCCGGACGTCTTCCAGCGCCGACCGGTCCTTCAGCGTGAATGGCATCGTCATCGCCGCCATGAAGCCGGGCATCGCCTCGTGGGCGATCGTGACCTCGCCCGAGGCGGCGTCGACCCGGCGCACCACCCCCTTGAGCGTGTACGTCCGCGGCCCATCGGGCGGGGCCGACGGGTTCGGGCCCGCGACGGGCGCCGCGGGCGCCGGGGCGGGCCCGGCCCGGCCGCAGCCGGCGACCGGGGCCACCGTCGAAATCATGTAGAGTATCAGGCATGCCGCCTTATTCATCATCGATCTCCCGTCCGCGCGTCGACCGGGCGCGTCCCGGCGCCATCCCCCGACCCTCGGGGATTATAAGCCGGAGGGCCGCGCGACCGGCCGGGCCGCCGGCGGCCCGGCCGATCAGAACGGGAAGCGGTCGTCGACGGGGCTGGCGGCGAGGTCGACGAGGAAGTCGGCGAGCCGGCCGACGACGACGTCGGTCAGCGCCTGCCCCTTGGCGGCGGTGCTGGGGCCGGGGTCGCCGGCGCCGGAGTTGGTGGTCAGGAGGTGCCAGGGGCGGGTGATCTCGACCCAGCCTTGGTTGACGGCCTCGAACCGGGTGGGGGCCGTCGAGCCGGCGTCGGCGGTGCCCTCGGCGACGAGGTCGGGCCGGTGGGCCAGGATCATGCTCGTCTCCAACTCGCCGGCATGGTCGCCCGGGTCGTCGAAGATCGCGCCGTGGCGGTCGGCGGCCATCCGCCACCAGTGGCAGGCGAAGAGGCGGACGGGGGTCTTCAGGTGCAGCTCGCGGAGCATCCACTTCAATTCGTTGCCGCCGTGGCCGTTGAGCAGGACGCACTTCGTGACGCCGTGCGCGGCCAGGGAGTCGACCAGGTCGGCCACGACCCGGGCGAGGGTCGAGGGGTCGAGGTTCATGGCCATCGGGAACCGCATCTGGTTGGTCTCGGTCCCGTAGGGGATCGCCGGGAGCAGGGCGACCCGCGCGCCGCGGGCGTGGGCCCGCTCGCAGGCGAGCCCGCCCACGGCCTCGACCTGGTAGGTGTCCGTCCCGTAGGGCAGGTGGAGGTTGTGCGGCTCGGTCGCGCCGAGCGGGAGCACGGCCACGTCGAAGGGCCGGTCCTTGACCCGGCCATAATTGGTCTCGCTCAAGATCCAGGGGCGCATCGAATTCCACCTCGGTCCGGGCCGACTCCCCCCGCCCGGCGGACCCGCGGCCGACGTCGGCCGGCGGGGCGCCCGCCGGGATTGCGGATCGGCGAGCCCGTCCGGTAGGATCGCGGTGCGGGGGGGACGCCCGAGGGGTCCGTCACAGGCGCCCATTAACCGGGGACTGGCCGTCCGATGCAAGCCTTCGAGGCGACGAACCACTATTTCGACAAGGCCGCGGCCCGCCTGGACCTCACCGGGAACATGCGCACGCTGATGATCACGCCCGACCGCGAGCTGCGGGTCGAGGTCGCGATCGAGATGGATTCCGGCCAGATCGGCAACTTCATCGGCTACCGGGTCCAGCACGACAACGCCCGCGGGCCGTTCAAGGGGGGCCTGCGGTTCCACCCCCACGTCGACCAGGACGAGGCCCGCGCCCTGGCCAGCCTGATGACCTGGAAGACCGCCGTCGTCGACCTCCCCTTCGGCGGCGGCAAGGGGGGGATGAACTGCGACCCCTCCCAGCTCTCCCGGGGCGAGCTGGAGCGGCTGACCCGCCGGTTCGTCCAGCAGATCCACGACTTCATCGGCCCCGACAAGGATATCCCGGCCCCCGACGTCGGCACCGACGCCCAGGTGATGGCCTGGATCATGAACGAGTACGCCAAGTTCCACGGCTTCCACCCCGCCTGCGTCACCGGCAAGCCGGTCGAGCTGCACGGCTCGGCCGGCCGCGAGGCCGCCACCGGATACGGGGTGGCCCTGATCGCCCGCGAGATGCTCGGCAAGCTCGGCAAGACGATCGACGGGACGACCTTCGCCATCCAGGGCTACGGCAACGTGGGCAGCTTCGCCGCCCGCTCCCTCCACGGCATGGGCGGCGTGATCGTGGCCGTGTCCGACGCCTTCGGCGGCCTGACCAACCCGGCCGGGATCGCCGTCCCCGAGCTGGACAAGCACGTCGCCGTCAGCCGCAAGGTGGTCGGCTTCGGCGGCGGCGAGGCGATCACCAACGAGCAACTCCTGACCATGCCCGTCGACGTCCTGATCCCCGCGGCGCTCGGCGGCGTCTTCGACGCCGGGATGGCCCGCGCGGTCCGGGCCGGGCTGATCGTCGAGGCCGCCAACGGCCCCACCTGGCCCGACGGCGACGAGGTCTTCGAGGCCCGAGGCATCCCCGTCGTCCCCGACATCCTCGCCAATGCGGGCGGCGTCGTCGTCAGCTACTTCGAGTGGGTCCAGAACCTCCAGCACTTCCGATGGCCCCTCGAACAGGTCCGGCGCGAGCAAGAGCGGCGGATGGTCGAGAGCTTCGCCAACGTCTACGAGATGTCCCGGCGCAAGGGGGTCAGCCTCCGGACCGCCGCCTTCATGCTCGCGATCTCCCGGGTCGGCCGGGCGCGGGTCCTCGGCGGGATCTGACCCCCTCGGTCGGGGCCCACGGCCCGGCCTGGACGCTCCGCCCGAGAGCCGGCCCCGGGCGGCGTCGCGGGCCGGCGCCATCGCCCGGGTCGAGGCCTGCGCGGAAAGGGTGGAATTGCTACGCGATGTTGATGCGACGCAACATCAGGCGAGTGGTCCGGGACAAAAAAGGCGTGGGCGGGGCGACTCCGTATCGCGGCGTCGCGGACGATGCTAACATCCATCCTGTCGGGAAGATGGTCACGAGAGCACATCTAAACCAACGAGTTGCTCATCGTCGGCGAGCCCCCCGCGTCCCGGGAAGCACGCCCTGACCGACCATACGGAACGGAACACGGCAGGCCGGACGTCCGGCCTCCGGCAACTCGCCCCCCCAGAGAAGGCACACCTACGATGAACAACGCCACGATTTCCCGTTGGGCGGCCTGTGCCGCGACCCTCCTGCTGATCGCCGGCGCCGAGGCCCGCGCGGGCTTCAGCTACAGCTCGTCGTCGAACCCGGCGAGCGTCACTTTCGGCGGCTCGACGATCGGCCTGGGGACCGTCACGTCCGCCTCGACCCTGAGCACACCCACGCTCGTCAACCTGCTCAACATTTCCGACACCACGACGACGACCCCGCCCGGGACCGATAGCACCAGCATCGCCTTCACCGACACGGTCGCCATCACGAACATCCCGCCCCCCGGGACCACGGCCGCCGGCAGCCTGACCTTCTCCGGCATCCTCAGCTTCACCCGCTCGGACACCGGCGGCGAGGTCAGCACCTTCACCCTGACTTCGGTCTCCGGGCCGACGTCCATCGACGGCGTCACCTACACGCTCTCGAACCTCGTCTATGCCGCGCCGACGGTGAACAGCACAACCGGCGTTGGGAACATCAGCGGCCTGATCACCTCCACCGCGACGGTCCCCGAGCCGGCCTCGATCGCCATGATCGGGATCGGCCTGGCGACCGCGATGGGCTTCGCCGCCCGTCGTCGCGCGGGTGCCGCCACCGCCTGAACGGCGGCCGTCCCCCTCCGTCGCGAGGCAGGAATCGAGGACCCCGGGGGCTTGCGCCCCCGGGGTTTCCTCGTCGACGGCCCCCGGGATCGCCCTAGCCGACCCCGGTCCCGTTCCGTTAAGATCGTGCCGCGTGGCGCCTGCGGTCTCCTGCGGATGGGCCGAAACGTGGACCAATCGACCTACGAAAACCCCCTCGTCGCCCGCTACGCCGGCCCCGCGATGGCCGAACTCTGGTCGGGCCGGAAGAAATTCTCGACCTGGCGCCGCCTCTGGGTCGCCCTGGCCGAGGCCGAGCGCGAGCTGGGCCTGAACATCACCGAGGGCCAGGTCGCCGAGCTGCGATCGAAGGTCGACGCCATCGACTTCGCCGCCGCCGCGGCCCACGAGAAGCGGCTCCGGCACGACGTGATGGCGCACGTCCACTCTTATGGAGACGTGGCGCCCGAGGCTCGCAAGATCATCCACCTCGGCGCCACGAGCTGCTACGTCACCGACAACACCGACCTGATCCTGATCCGCGAAGGGCTCGCCCTCGTCCGCGACGGCCTCGTCGGCGCGATCGACGCCCTCGGCAGCTTCGCCCACCGGTATCGCGACCTCCCCTGCCTCGGCTACACCCACTACCAGCCGGCCCAGCTCGTCACCGTCGGCAAGCGGGCGACGCTCTGGTGCTACGAGCTGGCCCTCGACCTCCGCGACGTCGAGCGGCGGCTCGAAGACCTCCGGTTCCTCGGCGTGAAGGGGACCACCGGCACCCAGGCCAGCTTCCTCGCCCTCTTCGACGGCGACCACGCCAAGGTCGAGGCGCTCGACCGCATGGTAGCCGGGGCGTTCGGCTTCGCCGAGTCGCACCCGGTCTCGGGCCAGACGTACACCCGCAAGGTCGACTCGCAGGTGGTCGCCGCCCTCTCGGCCGTGGCCGAGAGCGCCCATCGGTTCGGGTCGGACCTCCGCCTCCTGGCCCACGAGCGCGAGGTCGAGGAGCCGTTCGAGGCCGAGCAAATCGGCTCGTCGGCGATGGCCTACAAGCGGAACCCGATGCGGGCCGAGCGGATGTGCTCGATCGCCCGGTTCGCCATGGCCCTCCCCGCCGCCGCCGCCCAGACCGCCGCCACCCAGTGGCTGGAGCGGACCCTCGACGACAGCGCGGTCCGTCGGATGGTCCTGCCGCAAGCCTTCCTCGCCGTCGACGCCCTCCTGACGCTCTACCTCAATGTCGTCCCCGGCCTGGTCGTCAACCCGCCGGTGATCGCCCGCCACGTCGCGGCCGAGTTGCCGTTCATGGCGACCGAGAACCTGATGATGGCCGCCGTCCGGCTCGGCGGCGACCGCCAGGACCTCCACGAGCGGATCCGGACCCATTCCCTCGCCGCCGCCGCCCGGATCAAGCAGGGGGACGGGATCAACGACCTGACCGACCGCCTGGCCGAAGACCCCGCCTTCCGGGGCATCGACCTCGCCGCCGTGCTCGATGCCCGCCAGTTCGTCGGCCGCTCCCCCGAGCAGGTCGACGCCTTCCTGAGTCGGGAGGTCGAGCCGATCCGTCGACGTCATCCCGACCGGCTGGGGCAGCGCCGCGACGTCCACGTCTGATCGCGGGGTGGCCCGCGGAACCTCGTCGACGAAGAAAGCCCGGGTAATTCCCGGGCTTTTGCGCTCGTTCCGGTGGTGGGCCGGGTCGGATCAGACGCGGGCGGCCTGGCGGGCCTTGCGGAGCCGCTTGAGCTCTTCGCGGCGACGACGCTCGCTCGGCTTCTCGTAATAAGCCTTGCGTCGCATCTCTTTCCGAAGGCCGCTGCGCTCGCACAGCTTGCGGAAGCGTCGGACGGCTTCCTGGATCGACTCGCCGGAACGGACCCGTAACTTCACCACAGGCTCGATCTCCGAAAGGCTGATGGACCGCGAATTCCCCGCGACTCGGGCGAGGCGTAGATGCTCTCCGACCGAGGCCGGCGGCCCGGTTGAGGTGAGCAATTCCTCAGCATAAACGACGCGACACCGTTCGCCAAGCCATGTCGGCCGAGCGCGGCGACTTTTCCTGGAGCAGGCCCGCCCGACGCCGATCCGATCGGGCTTGCATCAGTATCCGCCACCGCCACCGCCGTAGCCGCCCCCTCCACCCCCATAGCCGCCGCCACCGCCGCCGTAGCCGCCCCGCCCGCCGCCGCCACCGCCGCCACTGCCGCGTTCTTCTCGGGGCTTGGCCTCGTTGACCGTCAGGGGACGGCCGCCGTAGGGGGTGCCGTTCAGGGCTTCGATGGCGGCCTGGGCCTCCTCATCCTGCCCCATCTCGACGAAGCCGAAACCGCGGCTGCGTCCGCTGAACTTGTCGATGATGACCTGGCCGCTCGTGACCGTCCCGTAGGTCTGGAACAGCTCGACCAGGTCGTCGCCGGTGGTGTCGTAGGGCAGGTTGCCCACGTAGATGTTCTTGCCCATGGTCGCTGGCCTTCCGATTCCGTCCTCGACCGATCCACCGCGGACCGTCGGTGCTTCGTCGTCGCCGAGCCCCTGCTCCCGGCGTGTCTCGCGAGGCCGACCCGAATGGTCGTCCGGGCGACGCACACCGCGCCATGGGGCAATATGTTCGATGGGTTGGGGGAACTCAAGGGAAAAATCGGCGAATACGTCCGGGATTTTCGCCGGCCCGGTCGTCGACGCGAACGGCCCGGGGCTTCCACCCCGGGCCGCGGTCCGTCGGGACGACCTTCGGTTCGATCGGCCGCTCAGGCGAGGTGGCGTTCGGCCTTGGGGAGCAGCTCGGAGAAATTCAGGTGGCTGGGGCAGGCGGCCTGGGCGGCGGCGAGGTCGGCGCCCTTCCAGTCGCGGGCACCCTCGGCCATCTCGGCGTAGAGGCGACGGGCCTCGGCGCGCTGGCCGTGGTGCTGGTGGTAGGTGAGGTAGCGGGTCAGGTCGCCGAGGGCCGCGTCGGTCCCGCCGGCGAGGGCGCAACGGCCGTCGCAGTTGGCGCAGAGGGTGGGCTCGGAGGCGAGGAAGAGGTTGTGCAGCTCCTTCATCTCGGCTTCCTTGAGCGGCTCGAACTTGCGGGCGGCGTTGGTGTTCTCGGTGATCTGCTTGGTCTCAGTCATGGAGACGCAGCAGGACGAGATCCGCTCGTCGGTCCAGATGGCCTGGAGCAGCATCTGGTAGGGGGTGTATCCCTTGTCCTTGAGGCTGGGGACGTGGTTGGGCACGTCGGCGAGGAAGCCCGCCTTGTTCTGGCCGGCGAGCTGCTTCATCGAGATCAGGCCGATACCCTTGGCGTGGGCGGCGTCGAGCGCCTTGTTGATCGGGTGATCCTTGCCGGCCCAGGGGGTGTAGGCGACCATGATGGCGTCGAAGAACCCGCCCTCGGCGGCGGCCTCGATGATCTCGGCCTTGTTCTTGTGGTGGGTCGAGAAGCCGACGAACTTGGACTTGCCGGATTTCCGGATCGCCGCGGCGACGTCCTTCATCTCCTGGCCCTTGGCGAACCGGATCGCCTCGTCGAGGGTGTGGTCGTCGCCCAGGCCGTGGACGAAGAACATGTCGACGGAGTCGAGTTCCAGGGCCTTGAGCCGCTCGTCGAGCATCGCGGGCAGGTCGGACGGCGTCCGGGGGTTATCCTTGGTGACGAGGAAGGTCTCCTTGCGGGCCGCCGGCATGTCGCGGAAGAACTTGGCGACGTACGGCTCGGTCCGGTAGGCCTTGGCGGTGTCGAAGTAGCGGACGCCGTTGGCGTAGGCGAGGCGGAGCAGGCGGTCGGCGCCCGCGGCGCCGGTCGAGCGCCAGGCGCCGGTCCCGACGTTGAGGATGGTGACGTCGACGCCGGTCTTGCCCAGCTTGCGGGTCGGCAGGATCGCCTTGGCGGCCTTGTCCTGGGCGGTCGCGTTCGAGCCGGCGCCGATCGCGACGGCGGACGCGGCGGCCAGGGTCCCGGCCTGGAGGAACTCTCGGCGGTCGACCTGCGAAGGATTGCTGTCGCTCATCTCGCTTGCCTCTCCCATAAAAAGGGATGCCTTCGACCCGGGCGGCGGGCGTCGGGCTGGTCGCGAAAGCCTGATCTGCCGCGAGGCTCAAGCCTAGCGGGGCGGCTCCGAGGTGTCGAGCCGGGACCGCGGGGTTGTCCCGCAATTGTCGGACACGGGTGCAACCTCGATGGCCCGCGCGCGACGGCGGCCCGGGGCGAGGCCCGGGCCGCGGGGTGGTCCGTCGCCGGGCCGGCTCAGGCGAGATAACGCTCGACCTTCGGCAGCAGCTCGGAGAAGTCGAGGTGGTTCGGGCAGGCGGCCCGGGCGGCGGCGAGGTCGGCGCCTTTCCAGTCGCGGGCGGCCTCGGGCAGCTCGGCGAAGAGCTTGCGGGCCTCGCTCCGGGCGCCGTGGCGCTCGTGGTAGGTGAGGTAGCGGGTCAGGTCGCCCAGGGCCGCGTCGGTCCCGCCGGCCACCGCGCATCGGCCGTCGCAGTCGGCACAGAGGGTGGGGCGGGAAGCGAGGAAGGCGTCCCTGAGCCGGTCGATCACGGCCTGCTTGAGCGGTTCGAATCGTCGGGCCGCGTCGGCGTTCTCGGTGATCTGGGCGGTGTTCCGCATCGAGACGCAGCACGACGAGATCCGCTCATCGGTCCAGATCGCGTGCAGGAGGCCCTGGAACGGCTTGAGGCCCTTCTCCTCCAGGTCCGGCACGTGCCTGGGCACCTGGGCCAGGAAGGCGGAGGGGTCCGGGGCGGCGATCTGCTTCATCGAGATCAGGCCGATCCCCTTCTTCCAGCAGGCGTCGAGCGCCGAGTTGATCGGGTCGTCCTTGTCGAGCCACGCGGTGTGCTGGAGCATGATCGCGTCGACGACGTTCGCCTCGGCCGCCGCCCGGATGATCCGGGCCCGCTCCTTGTGGTGGGTCGAGAAGCCGACGAACCTGGCCTTGCCCGACTTCTTGATCGCGTCGATCGTCTCCTTGAGCTCGCGGCTCTTGACCAGGTTGACCGCCTGGTCGACGCTGTGGTGGTCGCCGAGGCCGTGGATGAAGAACAGGTCGATGTAGTCGGTCTGGAGTTCGGCCAGCCGCTCGTCGAGCATCTTCGGGAGCAGGGAGGCCGTCCGCGTGGCGTCGCCCGCGGTCCGGGTCGTATCCTTGGTCACCAGGAAGATGCTCTTACGGACCTCGGGCATGGCCTGGAACCACTTGGCGATCCCGGGCTCCGAGCCGTAGACCTTCGCCGTGTCGAAGTAGCGTACGCCGTTGGCGTAGGCGAACCGGAGGATCCGTTCGAGGGCGCCGGGCGCCCGCCAGGTCCCCTGGTTGAGGATCGAGACTTCGACGCCGGTCTTGCCCAGCTTGCGAGTCGGGAGCGTCGACTTCGACGCTTTCGGTTCATCGCCCAGACTTGGCGACCCGGGTCCAACGGCCAATGCCGATGCGGTGACGACCGTCCCGGCCTGGAGGAATTCACGTCGTTGAACTTGCGAAGGATCGTTGGCGGCCATCGGGCTTGCGTCTCCCATGAAGAGGGATGCCCTCGGCCTCCGCGCGAGGCTCCGGACTCTCGGCGAACCGCGTCTTCCCCGGCAGGCTTCCAGACTAGCCCGACGGTCGTCGGGAGTCGAGACGGGACCGGGCGACGGCCTTCGCGATCGTCCGCGGCCGGGTTCAGACGCCGATGGCGAGCGTAGTGGCGGCCTCTTCCCTGTCGGCGTGCCAGCTGACCGGCAGGATCTCTTCGCGATAGACCGGGATGTGGCCGGGAGCCTCGATGCCGATCCGAACCTGGTTGCGGTCGACCTTGACGATGGTGATCACGATGTCGTCGCCAACCATGATCTTCTCGTTCACCTTGCGGCTCAGGACCAACATTGGGAAATCCTCCGTGCGTGTGGCTTGTCGGTTCGGTTGAGTTCCGTCGCAACCCGAATCGTGTCGTCTTCTTGACGATCGTGACTCGTGTGTTGCGAACGACAGGAACATAGTGCACCGATCGTGCCGATGCGACTGTTTATTCCGCGATTATGGATGAAAAGCTCAAGTTCCCAAAACTTTAGGTTTTTTTCGCCCGCTTTTCAATTCTTTTGTCCACGTGATTTTTTGTCGAGGTTGCGGGGCCGTTCTTCCCAAAATAACAAACAGGGGCGTTGAAAAGGGAACTTTTTGAGCCGGGAATGCCGACGGTGATCGGCTTCGAGGCTTTGAGCCTCCTTCCGGGAGTCGGTTGCCCCGGCGAACGAGGCCAGTCGCGGGGATCAACGAGCGGCTCCAGCGGAGATGATCGCCATCCCGGTCGAGACGGGCCACCGATGGCGCCGGAAAACTTCCTCCGCCGCCATCGGCGGCCTTCGCCGGCCCGTTAGGCCGCCGGTTCCTGGCCGATCTCGACGGCCACGGCGACTTCCGCCGCGCAGGGCAACGATACCGACGTCGCGTCGGCAGCCAGTGAGATATTGCGGGATTCGAGATAGAGCCGGAACGCCGCGTCGGTCATCACCCGGCCGGCCGGGCTTTTGGGTAACGGGTCGCCCTCGTCAGTCGGCGGGGGCGAGCCGCAGATGTAGCCGGGATCGCAAAACGACTCCGGGACCCATTGGCCGGCGGAATCCTGAGTCCAGACGCAACTCCCGTGATCGGCCGCGACCATATCCATGATCAATTACCTCGAGCGACTCACACGTCATTGTCGAGAGATACCTCAATGAGACTATCGGTTCGCGCCCGCCGCCGCAAGGGGGGAGGTCGCCGGTTGGATGGTCCGGGCGACCCGCAATCCCACCCAGACCAGTGGCGATGCGGTCGCCAAGCCCCGCGGCGATGCGGTCGCCGAGCCGGGCACCTTCGACCTCGGCGGTGACTCTCCCACGCCGAACCGGAGGTCGTGTCCCGGATTGAAGAGGCTACTCCCGCTGGTCGCGGCCTGGTTCTGCGGCGTGAGGCCGGCCCGAGTCGAGAGGCAAACTTCGGAGACGTTGCCAAGGGTGTCGAAGAGGCCGAACTCGTTGGGTTTGAACGTCGCCGCCGGGTAGGTCCGGCCGTTTCTGCCGGGGAAGACGCCCGCGAAGTTGGCGTAGTATTTGAGCATGGCGGCGGTCGTGCCGTGATATCGCCTGGTCGCGACCTCGCCGCGGCCGACCATCTCGAACTCGCGATCGGTGAGGAGCCGGTAGCCGGCGCGGTCGAGGTGGCCGACATCGGGCACGAAGTGTTGCATGGGCGCGAAGCGGTAGATGATCGCCTCCGGGCCGAGGCCGGTCGTCTCGGTCAGCCAGTTGCAGAACAGGGCGCCGAGCTTGAAGGACATGTTGCCGGCCGGGCAGTCGGGCTCGGGGAACAAGGACTCCTCGACGGCGTGGTCGGGCCGGAAGCGGCGGAACTGCTCGACGGTGGTCTCGGTGTCGGCCACCTCGATGACGCGGCCGGTGGCGGGGTCGTCGATCCGCACGAAGGTGAGGCCCAGGGGGCCGACCCGCCAGCGCCGAACGGGCGGGGCGGGGGCGGCGGCCAGGCGGAGGTCGACGGCCTCGAGCCGCTCGCCGAGGCCGCGGCGCTTGAGGAGCCACTTGGCCGAGCCGTGGACGCCCGGGTGGGGGTCGTGCTCGTAGAAGTCGAGGAGACGGTCCCGGAGCCGGTCGGTCCAGGCGGCCCCGGGCATCTCGCCGAGGGCCTGGATCAGGGCCAGGCGGATCGAGGGGTTGGGCTCGGAGTTGAGCCGATCGGCGATCAGGGCGGGCGCCACGCCCGCCTCGCCCATCTGGTGGATCAGGAAGGAGCGGACCTGGGGGTCGGGCGTGAACCGGAGCGACGGCCAGGCGCGGTCGGCCCGGCCGATCAGGATCAGGGCGAGGGCGGCGTTGACCCGGAGGCGGTCGCGGGCCTCGGCCTCCTCCTCGGCCTTGAAGCCCGCCGGCAGGACGCCGGGCCGGTCGGGCACGGCCGCGTCGGCCGCCAGGCGGTCGGCGAGCCCGTCAAGGCGGTCGCGGAGGAGCCGGGCGACGGGCCCGACCTCGCGCGGGTCGGCCCGGAGCAGCCCCGCGTAGGCGTGGTCGCGGCAGTCGCCGCGTGCCCTGGCCAGGAGGATCGCGGCGGCGGACTTCTGGGTCGGGGTCCCGTCGACGAAGAGCCGACCGAGCCGGAGGGCGACGTAGGGGTCGGTGGGGTCGAGCTTCGGGGCCAGCTCGGGCAGGCTGGCGAGCCCGACCGACTCGACCTCGCGGAGCACGGCGTCGACCTCGCCGCGGCGGACGACCTCGCGGAACCGGCCGAAGGCGACCACGGCGGCGACGGCGGAGGCGACGGCGATCGCGACGATCGACGACCGGACCGGGTTCCGCCTCGCCAGCGCGGTGGCCTTCCTCCAGGCCGGCGCGGGGCGGGCCAGGATCGGCTGGCGGCCGAGGAAGCGGCGGAGTTCGGCGGCGACCTCGCCGGGGCTCGCGTAGCGGTCGACCGGCTCGCGGGCCAGGCACTTGGCGCAGATCGTGGCCAGGTCGACCGGCAGGCCGGGGCGAAACCCGGCCGGCGAGGGGGCGGGTTCGTTGAGGACCTGGACGAGGGTGTCGGCCTGGCTCGGCCCTTCGAACGGGCGGCGGCGGGTCAGCAGCTCGAAGAGGATCACGCCGATCCCGTAGACGTCGGTCGCGGGGCCGATCGCCCGGCCGTCGCCCCGGGCCGCCTCGGGGGCCATGTAGGGGATGGTGCCCAGGGGGAGCCCCTGGACGGTCCGGTCGCGGCCGGAGGCGTCGCCCCGGAGGTGCTTGGCCAGCCCGAAGTCGGCCACCTTGGGCAAGAACTCCGGGTCGTCCCCGGCCTTGGGTGGTGCCTTGGGGGGCTGGAGCAGGATGTTGCTCGGCTTGAGGTCGCGGTGGAGGAACCCCTCGTCGTGGGCGTGCTGGACGCCGTCGGCGACCGAGGCGACCAGCCGGGCCGACCAGTCGAGCGACGTGGGGCGATCGGCCGGACGGTCGGCCAGCCACCTCGCCAGCGAGCCGGCCCGGCAGAACTCCATAACGATGTAGGGGATCGCCCCGATCTCGGCCGCCTCGAGCACCGTGACGATGTTGGGATGTCGGAGCGCCGCGACCGCCTGGGCCTCGGCCAGGAAGCGGTCGCGGGCCGCGGTCGAGCCCAGGGCCTCGAACCCGGGGACCTTGACCGCCACCTCCCGCCGGAGGAACTGGTCCATGGCGAGCACGACGACCCCGCCGCCCCCCTGCCCCAGCTCGCGCAAGGTCGCGAACCGGCCGATCCCGGTCGCGGCCTCGGCCGCCCCGACGTCCTCCCGGGCGGCCGTCGGGCCCGGCCTCGCCGAGGGGTCGGGCGCCAGCGAGTCGCGGGGGATCTTCGACCAGACGTCGGCGAGCATCCGGAGGAAGTCGCCCGGCGTGACGGACTCGACGACATCGTCGGGCTCGTCCGCCGCCGGCCCGTCGTCCGCCGTCGGAGTCGCCCCGGGGTCCTCGTGATCCATGTCCGACCGACCTCCCCCGGCGCCCCCTCGGACGACCCCCGACCCGATCCGACCCGGATCGATCGGCCGGCCGATCAGGGCAGGGTGCTGAAATCGCCGTTGACCGCCCTCAGCCAGGCGGGCGAGCGTCGGTAGGCCTCGGCGGCGGAGATCTCCAGGTAGATGACTTCGAGCCGCTTGACCGCCCGGGCGTGGGCCTTGTGGGCGGCGACCGCCGAGATCCCGAAGGACTTGCCGATCTCCTCGAACGTCCGCTTCTCTTCGATCCGCATGCGGATGACCTCGCGCTCGCGATCGGTGAGGCGGGCCCGGGCGAGCTTCAGCCGATAGACGAGCTCGCTCCGCCCCGCCTTGGAGCTGGGCGAGGTCGTGTCGGAGGCGATATCGGCCCCCTCCAGCCCGCCTTCGGGCCGCTTCCGCCGCAGCGAGCCCCGATGGACGTTGATCATGATCCCGCGGAGCCAGGCCTTCATCGCGCCGTCGGAGTCGCCCGGCGTGCGGTTGGCGGCGAAGTTCTCCAGCGCGGCCATCACCGTCATCTGGACCAGGTCCGAGGCCCCCTCCGGGCTCCCCTGGTCGCCCGAGGCGACCTTGCGGGCCACGATCGCGAGGTAACTGAGCAGCGACTCAAGCTCGAGCGCCTTGCGGGCGGCGTCGACCGGGGGGCCGGGACGCTCGATCACGTCGCACGAGCCGGCGAGATCGACGCGCGACGGCTCGTCTTCGGGGGCGTCTCGAGTATCTTCAGCACGCATGGCGTCACGCAATGACAAAAGAGGTTTCCGAAGAATCCGGCACGAATTCCGACCGCCCGGTTAATAAACCGCCGAGCCAGGTCATTTGTAATAGGAGCAGCCGACGGATGACCTCGATCCGGCCGACCGTCCGGCCTGGAATTCTCGAGGCTGTCCGGAAAACTCTTCGACAATCGTCGCAAACGGGCCCAGCTCCGGCAACTTTTTTTTCGAAGTCTCGATTGCGATCATCTACACGATTCCGATCAAACAAGGTCGCGATATCGAGAACAAAAACCCGGGACATCCGTCGGAACCGGGCCTTTCGTCGAGATCGACTCGGAGGTTACGACCTCCGAGACCATGTGCGTCCTGCGTGAAAGGGGCACGATGATGACGATGACCAATGGTCCGGCCGATCCCAGGAACAAGGCCCCTCCGGACAACGCCTTCCTAAACGTCCTTTAAGCCCGAGCTGTTCGAACAAATGTGGCGGATTTCAAGCATCTTGTGCTGATCATGAGCGATAAGCCAGATCACGTCGATTAAATGCATCTCGGGGGCCAACGTCCCCGAGCCTCCGAGGGTCCCGAATCCCCCGGTGACCTCGAGGCTCGGACGATCGCCCCGGGACCGGAATCGGGCGTCCGGCGGCCCACGCCGGCCCGCCCGCCGCAGCATTATCGGGCCGCCGCGAAGCTTGCGACGGCCCGATAACGCGCCCGCATCGGCCGAGCCCGGTCCCCCCCCTACGGGCCGGCCGATGCCGGGTGATTCGCCCCGAAGATCCGACGCGAGGCCGGGTCCCGGGCTCGCGTCGAGGTCGGCTCGGGAATTGCGGCCCGATCCGAGTGGCCGACGGCGCTCGGGCGAGGGGCCCGGCCGGCCTTGGATCGAGATCCTCGATGCTTCCCGACCTCCCTCGACTCCGGGCGACTTTCTCGAACCCGTTGCCGGGCCTGGCCCTGGGCGACCCGTTCGTGTTGCGGTGGCGGGGCCGGTTCTACCTCTACGGGACCAACGACGGCCCCCCCCTGGCCGACGGCCGGGCGATCCCGGTCCATCGATCCGACGACCTCGTCCGCTGGGAGCCCCTGGGGGGCGCCCTGGTGCCGCTCGAAGCGGCGGCCGACCACTGGGCGCCGGAGGTCCTGGCCTGGAACGGCCGGTTCTACATGGTCGTCAGCTTCGGCGACGTCGACCGGACCGGCCACGCGCTCTGGGTCGCGGTGGCCGACCGCCCCGAGGGACCGTTCCGGCCCGCCCGGCGGGTCAGCGACCCGTCCGAGGCGTTCTCGATCGACGGCGCCTGGCTGCTCGACGACGACGGTCGCCTCTACCTGTTCCGCTGCCTCGACTTCGTCCGGCCGGGCGAGCCGCCGCACGGGACCGGGATCGTCGTCCAGCCGATGCACGACCCGCTCACGCCGTCGGGGCCGCCGACCACCGTGCTCCGGGCGCACGCGCCTTGGCACCTGTTCGAGTCCGACCGGACGATGCCGCTCTACGGGGGACGGATTTTCCCCGCCTGGACCACCATCGAGGGCCCCGCGCCGGTCCGCCGGGCCGGGCGGGTCTTCTGCGGCTACAGCGGCGGGAACTTTCAGAAAGCCTACGGCACGGGCGAGGCGGTGGCCGACGACCCGCTCGGCCCCTACGTCGACCCCCGAGGGGGCTGGGGGCCGCTCTTCGGCACCGCGCCGGGGCTGGTCGAGGGGCCCGGCCATTTCTCGGTCGTCCGGCCCGACCTGATTCACGACTGGATCGTCCTCCACGGTCGGGTCCCCGGCGAGCCCGCGCGGCGGGTCTGGCTCTGCCCGGCGTCGTGGTCGGCCGATGGAATTGCGATCGGCCCCTTGACCGGCCGGCCCCAGCCCTCGCCCCCGTTGCCGACCTACCTCGGTCGGTTCGAAGGCGGTTCGGGGCCGATCCGGCCCGGCTGGGAGGTCGAGCGGGGCGACTGGGCCACCGACGGCGAAGGGCTTCGCCACACCGGCCCGGCGGGGGTTGAAGGAGTGGTCCGGCTCGACCTCCCGCTCCCGGCCCGCTGGGTCGCCGAGGTCTACGTCCGGTTTCCGGAATCCAGCGGGACTGAGGCCGGGATCGGATCGGACCCGGCGGGCTGGCGGGTCGTGATCCGGCCGGCCGAGGGGCGGGGGGCGATCCGCGGCGGGGACGGGACGACGGTCGACTTCTCGCTCCCGACGCTCGGCGAGGAGTCGTTCGACCCCTCGGCCTTCCACGCGATCGAGGTCCGCGCCGGGGGCGATCGGGCCGAGGTCCGGGTCGACGGCGTCCGGGTCGGGTCGATCCCGCACGCTCCGGCCCCCGGCGCCCGGCTCGGGCTGTTCGCGCGGGGCTCCGCGACCTTCGACGCCGTCGCCGTCGCCGTCGCCGTCGCCGTCGCCTGAACCGCGGGGAGCCCGGTTTCGGCGCGATCTCCGGGGGAACTTCAACCCGGATCGTCCCCCGGACGTAGAAGAGGATAGAGAGCCCGACGCGTCGTGTCGTCGGGCCTGTCGCGCCGTCGCGACCGAGACCCAGGGGGCCGAGCCACGGCCAAGGAGCCGGGGTCATGGACCGCAATCTGTTCGGCGCCACGCCCGAAGACTTCGTCTGGGCCGTGGGGATCGAAAATACGTTCGTGCCCCAGACCCGGTCGGGGCACCGTCGGCTCGACGAGTACGAGCTGATGGACCACTACCGGCTCTGGCGGCAGGACCTCGACCGCGTGGCCGAGCTGGGCGTCCGGACGCTCCGCTACGGGATTCCCTGGTACCGGGTCAACCCCGAGCCCGGGGTCTTCGACTGGTCGTGGACCGACGAGGTCCTCGACTACCTGGTGAACGCGAAGCGGTTGACGCCGATCATCGACCTGATGCATTACGGGACGCCGCTCTGGCTCGACAACCACTTCGTCAACGCCTCGTACCCGCGGCGGGTGGCCGAGTATGCGTCGGCCTTCGCCGAGCGGTACCGGTCGCTGGTCCGCTTCTACACGCCGCTGAATGAGCCGGCGGTGACGGCCAGCTACTGCGGTCGCGACGGCCGCTGGCCGCCCTATTTGAGGGGGGACGACGGCTACGTCAAGGTCCTGATGGCGCTGGCCCGGGGGATGGCCCGGACGGCGGAGGCGATCCGCTCGGCCCGCGCCGACGCGGTCCTGGTCCACGTCGAGGACGTCGGGATCGAGTTCGCGGCGTCGGCCGACCTGGTCGCCCTGGCGTCGGGCTCGCAAGCCCGCCGGCTCCTGCCGCTCGACCTCGCCTGCGGGAAGGTCGACGCCGGGCATCCGCTCCACCCCTGGCTCCTGGAGCACGGCGCGACCGAGTTCGAGCTGGCCGAGCTGGTCGCCCACGCCCCCCGATGGGACGTCCTGGGCGTGAACTTCTACCCGTGGTCGAACCGGCGGTTCTCCCGCCGCCGCGACGGCCGGGTCGTCGTCGGCCGCGACCCGGCCCGGGCCGACGTCGCGCTCGCCCCCCTGCTCCGCCTGGTCCACGACCGCTACGGCCTCCCGCTGATGGTGACCGAGACCAGCTCCACCGGCGGCCACCCCGAGCGGGCCCGCTGGATGGCCGAGACCCTCGCCGGCGTCCGGATGGCCCGCGCCGCCGGGGTCCCGGTCGTGGGCTACACCTGGTTCCCGATGTTCACCATGATCGAGTGGAAATATCGCTGGTCGCGCAAAGCGATGGAGCACCACCTGTTGCACCTGGGGCTCTGGGACGTGGTCCCACGCGAAGGGCGGCTCGACCGCGAGCCAACCCCGCTGATCGACGCCTACCGACATCACATCGCCGACCCGCTCGGCTCGGTTGGGGAGCTGGCCGCCGGGCCGCTTTACGCCTCGCCCGCAGCCTGAACCCGGCGGACCCGGCGGTCGCCCGAAATCCGGGCGACCCCGGCGTCGGCATCAGACTTGCTTCATACACGGCTCCGCTCGCGGGACCGGGTCGCACCCGCCCAAGGCACCCACCGCGAACTTCCCGTCGCCCGGCCGCGTTCCCCCTCCCATCGCGTTGGGTGATCGTCTCGCCGCGGCCCCGTCGTAGGTATAGCGATCGAGAAAGTGAGAGGTCATGTTTCAGCCGCCGCGCGACCCTTCCTCACCGATACTCCTCTGCCACAGCCACTTGAGATGGGACTGGGTCTACCAGCGACCGCAGCATCTGCTGACCCGCCTGGCGCGGCACTGGACGGTCCTCGTCGAAGAAGAGCCGCTGATCGACGACCGCCCACCCGGCCTGGACGTGCTCGCCGTAGGCGAGGGCGTTACCGTCATCCGCCCGCATCGGCCGGCCTCGGTCGGCTTCGACCTCGGCCGCCTGGTCGAGGACTACGCCGCCGCCGTCCGGGGCGATCGCCCGCTGGTCCGCTGGTTCTACTCGCCGATGTTCGGCCTCCACGGCGACCGGCTCGGGCCGGGCCAGACGGTCGTCTACGACTGCATGGACGAGCTGGCCAGCTTCGCCGGTGCGCCCGAGGGGCTGGTCGAGGCCGAAGGGCGGCTCCTGGCCCGGGCCGACGTCGTCTTCGCGGGCGGCCGGAGCCTGTTCGAGGCCAAGCGGGGCCGGAACGGGAACGTCCACTGCTTCCCCTCGGCCGTCGACGCCGCCCATTTCGCGAAGGCCCTCGACCCCGACCTCGCCGTGCCCGCCGACCTCGCGGGCCTGCCCCGTCCGGTCTTCGGCTACTGCGGGGTCGTCGACGAGCGGTTCGACTACGACCTGATCGCCCGCCTGGCCGAGGCGCCGGGCGTGGGCTCGGTCGTCCTCGTCGGCCCGACGATCAAGGTCGACCCGGCCCATCTACCCCGACGGGCAAACCTGCATTACCTCGGCCAGCGTCCCTATGCCGACCTCCCGGCCTACCTCAAGGGGTTCGACGTCTGCATCATGCCCTGGGCGATCAACGAGGCCACCCGGTCGATCAGCCCGACCAAGACCCTCGAATACATGGCCGCCGCCCGGCCGATCCTCTCGACCGCCGTCCGCGACGTGGTCCGCGACCACGGCGACCTCGTCTTCGTCGCCGACGGGGCCGACGCCTTCCTGACCCTGGCGGGCGAGGTCCTCGGCCGCTTCGACCGGGCCCGGGCCGAGGCCGGACGGGCCCGGGCCGACGCCCAGGGCTGGGACGCCACCGCTGACGCCATGCGTGCGGAGATCGTCGGGCTCTTGCCGCCCGTCGCCCCGCCCCGCCCCGGCAAGGGTGGCGCGGCCCGGCCCCTGAGCACCCGGAACCTGGTCGTCGGCGGCGGCCCCGCCGGGCTCAGCGCGGCCTTGCACCTGGACGACCCCGACTTCATCCTGGCCGAGAAGAACGACCGGACCGGCGGCCTCTGCCGCTCGATCGTCCAGGACGGCTTCACCTTCGACCACGCCGGCCACATCTTCTTCACCCAGGACAAGTACGTCGACGCCTTGTTCCGGGGCGTCCTCCGGGACAACTACCACGAGCAGCTCCGCGAGAGCTGGGTCTATCTCTACGGCGACTACCAGCGCTACCCGTTCCAGGCCAACCTCCACGGCCTCCCGCCGGCGGTCGTCAAGGAATGCCTCCTCGGCGTCATCGAGGCGTCGCGGGCCCGCCCGCCCCTGAACCTCGACGGCGTCGACGGCCCGGCCGCGGCCCCCGCCAACTTCCTCGAATGGTCGTATCGGACCTTCGGCGCGGGGATCACCGACCACTTCATGAAGCCCTACAACCGCAAGGTCTGGGGGATCGACCCCGAGCGGATGAGCAGCGACTGGATCGAGGGCCGCGTCCTCACCCCCACCCTCGACGAGGTGATCGAAGGCGCCCTCCAGCGCGGCCGGCCCGACATGGGGCCCAACGCCCGCTTCGGCTACCCGATCCGCGGGGGCTGCGAGATGTTCGTCGCCGGCCTGGCCGACCGCGTCCGGGCCCGGGGGGGGGCCGTCACGCCCGGTCGGACGCTCGTGAAACTCGAACCCAAGCTCCGCCGGGCCACCTTCCGCATCGGCGACGCCGATTCGGCGACGGAGCGGCTCGAAGTGGTCGCCTATGACACCCTCTACCCCAGCGTCCCCCTGCCCGACCTGATCGCCGCCATCGACGTCGCGCCCGAGGCCGTCCGCCGGGCCGCCGCCGCCCTGCCCTCGACGGCCGTCGTCTGCGTGAACCTCGGGATCGACCGCGAGAGGGTCACCGAGAAGCACTGGATCTACTACCCCGAGGGGCAGGACAAGTACCTCTTCCAGCGGATCTTCGTCCAGTCCAACGCCTCCGCCGCCAACGCCCCGCCCGGCCACAGCGCCCTGACGTTCGAGATCAGCCACTCGCCGTCCAAGCCGCTGCCGGTCCGCGGCAAGCAGGCGCTGGTCGACGCCTGCGTCGCCGGCCTGGAGCGGACCGACCTCTGGCGCGAGGGGGACCGGGTCGTCTTCGAGCAGGTGCTCGGGATGCCCCACGCCTACATCCCCTTCACCCCCGAGCGCCCCGGCCAGCTCGCCATCATCAACGAATACCTCCACGCCCACGGGATCTACCCCATCGGCCGCTTCGGCGAGTGGAAATACCTCAACCAGGACGGCGCGATCCTCTCCGCCAAGAGGGTCGTCGAGGGGGTCCGCGAGGACCGACGGCCTGGGCCCGCCCCCAAGGTCCAGCCCCTTCCCCCGGTCAAGCCGACCAGCAACGGCTCCCCCCGGCCCGTCGCCTCGGCTTGAACGGCCAATCGGCCCGGAAATCGGGCCCTCCATCCGTCGGGTGGATTTCAATCCGCCCGGCGGGAGCCGCCCGATCTCCGATCTCGCCGGGCCGGCCGCTTGTGCCGGCGCCCCCGTTCGGTGACATTACCGGAGGGCCTCCGCCCCATCCGACCGATCATGCCGAACGTCTCGCCGAGGGCCTTCCCGATGTCCCAGCTGGGTATCGTCACGTACAACATCGCCAAGGACTGGGATCTCGACACCATCTTCCGGCGGCTCGAAGCCCTCAAGATCCCCGGGGTCGAGCTCCGGACCGAGCACAAGCACGGGGTCGAGGTCGGGCTGTCGACGGCGCGTCGGGCCGAGGTCCGCAAGCGGTTCGAGGACTCGCCGGTCGAGCTGGCCGGGCTCGGGAGCGCGTTCGAGTACCAGTCGGCCGACCCGGCGAAGGTCCGCGCGAACATCGAGGGGACCAAGGCTTACGTCCGGCTGGCCCACGACGTCGGCTCACCCGGGGTCAAAGTCCGCCCCAACGGCCTGGCGGCGGGCGTCGACCCCGAGAAGACCTACGAGCAGATCGGCAAGGCCCTCAGGGAGGTCGGCCAGGATGCGGCCGACTTCGGCGTCGAGGTCCGGGTCGAGGTCCACGGCGCGACGACCCAACTGCTGCCCAACTTCGCCAAGATCATGGCCCACGCCGACCACCCGAACGTCTTCGCCTGCTGGAACTCGAACCCGACCGACGTCGTCGACGGCTCGATCCGCGCCAATTTCGCCCTCGTCGCCCCGAAGATCCGCGAGGTCCACCTCCGCGACCTCACCGACGAGGCCTACCCGTGGCGCGACCTCTTCGCCCTCCTGGTCGCCTCTGGATACCAGGGGTACACCTTGGCCGAGATCCCCGAGAGCACCGACCCCGACCGCGTCCTCCGCTACTTCCGGTCGCTCTGGGCTGCTTACCAACCGGCGGCGAAGCCGGCCTGAAGGGTCGCCCTTTCGGGTCAAACCCCTCGATCAACGCCGGGTGTCCCACCAATGGGCGAGCATGCTGAAGACGGTGACGATCGCGGGGCCGAAGAGGAAGATGAGGATGGCCAGCTTCATGGCGGCCCGGCGCCGGGTGCCGGGCTCGGGGGCGAGCTCGTCCCAGGCGTCCTCGTAATCGTCGCCGGACTCGGCGGGGAGGGCCCAGTTCTGGGCGATCAGGATTCGGGCGGCGGAGGCGTGGCCGGCCAGGACCTGGAGGCGGACCCCGCCGGTGGCGACCTGATACAAGGTGTTGCCGGCGACCCGCTCGCCGTCGAGGAAGGTGGGGATGCCCTCGGCCTCCAGGCGAATCCTCGGGGCGTTGGCCTGGTTGGGGTGCGAGTAGGTGGCGACCGTCACCAGCGACTTCCGCTCGCCGGGGTCGCCGAACGACTCGCGGCGGGGGGCCTCGGCCACCAGTTCGACGTCGTGCTTGGGGCACTCGGCCCCGACGTCACGCCTCCAGAACCCCTCGCAGATCGCGCAGTAGCCCTGCGGGCGGAGTCGTTCGCCGCAGTCGGGGCAGAGCGAGGGGCCTCCGCCCGGGGAGCCGGCCCCGCACCGGGGGCAGAAGCGGGGTACGGCCGGCTCGAAATCGTCGCGGATCGCGTCGTCCATGGCCCCAGCTCTCCGACCCTCGGCCCCGGGGGTGGCGACCGATCGCGCCGCCCTTCCCGTCATCGTAGCCCCTCGACCCCCGGGCCGGAAGGGAGGGCAGGCCGATCCTTCTCGCCGCCTCCGTCGTAGCAATCCGCGGGTCCGAGGAACTTTTCGGGCCGCGGTTCGTCAATATTAGGGAAAAGTAGGGAAGGGTTGTAGACTGTCCCCGATTGCCCAGGTTTCCGGGTCGGGCAAATCTCACCCGGAGGAGGTCGCCCCCGACCTCAGGATCGATCCGACCCCGGCCCCCGGCACGGCCCGCCGCGATCGGGCTCGGCCGTCCCGCTTTCTTCGCGGATTGTCCCGTCGAACCTCGCCCCGTGTGACATATTATCTGCAAACCGCCAGGACCGTAACGCTCCGTTCGCGGGCCGGTCCGGCGGCGGGAGCTACCACCCATGGCCGCTTCGTCGAATGAATCGTTCGGTCTGAAAATCGCCACGGCGTTCAGCATCGCGCTGGCGGTCGTGCTGCTGGTCAGCGTCTACTTCCTCAACTCCAACTACAACCTGGAGTATGAGAAGCGGGCCAAGGCCGATGCCGAGGTCGGCAAGGTGAATGGCCTGCTCCGGACCGCGAACGAGCAGGTCATCGAATATCGGGGCCTCATCGGCTACCCCGCCATCGAGGACTTCGAGTCGGCCAAGGCCCAGATCAAGAAGGACACCGATCAGATCAAGTCCGACATCTCGGCGATCAACACCGAAGTCGGCACGATGGTCGCCGAGTTCCAGAAGAAGGCCGAGGGCAAGGGGGCCGACGCCTCGCAGTTCGAGGCCCTCAAGCAGCGCGGTCGCGAGGTGGTCGACAGCTTCCTGACCAACCCCGACCAGTCCTATAAGTCTTCGCTGGGCCGGCTCAAGGACCTGACGGTCAACCAGGCCAAGCTCACCACCGCCCTGGCACTCAACTATATCGACATCCGCCGCGACCTGGAGCTGGCCAACAAGGTCAACTCCGATCAGAAGAAGGTGGTCGAGGATGGCCTGGCCACCGCCCGCACCGAGCTCGATTCGACGATCAAGAAGGACGAGGACGCCCGCCAGGAACTCGTCGCCGACGTCCGCAAGAAGGCCGAGGATATCGCCAACATCGAGACCCGGCTGACTAACCTCACCAACGAGTCCGGGGCCGATCTCAACAAGCGAGACAAGACCATCGCCCAGATCTCCGCGGTCCTCCGCGACATCCAAGACTTGCAGGCCCAGAAGGAAGACGTGATGAGCAAGCCCGGCGGGCGCGTCACGTTCGTCGATTACGGGTCGAACATCGTCCGGGTGAGCGTCAACAAGCGTCAGGGCGTCCGGCCCCTGATGCGGTTCACCATCTTCGACAAGAACGCCGCGGGGATCACCAGCGACCGGCCCAAGGCGGCCGTCGAGCTGATCAAGGTGACCGACACCGACAGCGAGGCCCGGATCGTCAAGACCTACGACACGTCCGACCCGATCCGCTACAACGACTTCATCTTCTCCGTCGGCTGGAGCTACGACCACCCGCAGCGGTTCGACCTGATCGGCAAGATCGACATCAACCGCGACGGCAAGGACGACCGGGCCGACCTGATCCGGATGATCGAGGGCGCCGGCGGCGTGATCGAGTACGACCTCCCGCCCCCCAACGTCGACCGCGGCCCGGGGATCGCCGCCGTCGCCCGCGGCTACGCCCGGCTCGGCCAGCCGGTCCCGCCCAGCGTCGGCCGGGCCGCCGGCAAGATCTCCGGCCTGTCCTTCGCCTACGTGATCGACCGCCGGACCTCGACCGTCCTCTACCAGGCCAAGAAGGGGATCGACGCGGCCAAGGACGACACCGACTTCCTCCAGTCCGAGTCGCAGGCCACCAAGGAGGCCCGCGACAACGCCGTCCGCCCGCTCCCGCTTGAAAAGCTCCTGAACATGCTCGGATACGACTACTCGATGCCGATCGAGGGGCGCCGGGAGGCGTTCGATCGCCCGGCCGTCAAGCAGCTCCTCGCTCCTAAGCCCCCCGCCCCGGGCCGGCCTTCCGGCGCCACCGTCCCCCCGGCGGCCGACACCCCACCCGCGGCCGACGCCCCGAAGTAAACGGGGAGCCGGAAGCTGCAAATCGCGACCGCCCCGCCCCGGAGACTCCTCCGGGGCGGGGCGGTTCGTTTGACGGACGGCGCCGGGTCCCGATCAGCCGCGCTTGTCGAGCGGCGTGATGGTCCGGCTGGGCGGGCCGACGTAGCGGGCCCGGGGCCGCATCAGGCGGTTGTGGTCGAGCTGCTCGATGATGTGGGCCGCCCAGCCGGCGACCCGGGCCATGGCGAAGATGGGCGTGTAGAGGTGGATCTCCAGGCCCATGTAGTGGTAGAGCCGGGCGCTGGGCCAGTCGACGTTGGGCGGGAGCTGCTTCTGGACGGTGACGGCCCGCTCGATCGGCTCGGCCATCCGCTCCCAGCGGTCGTCGCCGATCTCGGCGGCCAGGGCGGCGCAGTGTTCCTTGAGGATTCGGGCCCGGGGGTCGCCGGTCTTGTAGACCCGGTGGCCGAAGCCCATGATTCGCTCCTTGCGGGCGAGGGCGTCCTGAATCCAGGACTCGGCCTTCTCGGGGGAGCCGACGCTCTCCAGGACCTTCCAGGCCTCCTCGTTGGCCCCGCCGTGGAGCGGCCCCTTGAGTGTCCCGATGGCGGCGACGATCCCGGAATAGATGTCCGAGAGCGTCGAGACCGTCACCCGGCCGGCGAAGGTCGAGGCATTCAGCTCGTGCTCGGCGTACAGGACCAGCGACAGGTCGAACGCCTTCCGCATCGCCTCCGACGGCACCTCGCCGTGGACCATGTAGAGGAAGTTGGCCGAGAAGTCGAGGTCGGCGCGGGGGGCCAGGGGCTCCAGCCCCTTGGAGATCCGCTCGCGGGCGGCGACGGCCGTGGGCATTTGGGCGAGCATCCGCTCGGCCTTGCGGACGTTGGCCGCGTGGTCGGTGGGGGCGGCGTTGACCTCGGGGTCGAAATGGGCCAGGACGCTGACCGAGGTCCGCAGCACGTCCATCGGGTGATTGCCCGCCGGGATCTGCCGGAGGAGCGTCACCAGCGGCCCGGGCAGGCTGCCGGCGCCCCCGACCCGCCCGCGGAAGCCGTCGAGTTGCGATCGGCCGGGAAGCTCGCCGTGGAGCAGGAGATAGGCGGCCTCCAGGTAGGAGACGCCCGCGGCGAGGTCCTCGATCGCATAGCCGCGATATTCCAGCCCGCCGGCACCCTGCTTCCCCTCGACGTTGGAGATCGCCGTCTCGCTGGCGATGACCCCCTCCAGGCCAGGGTAATACTGATCGACCGACGCTGTGCTCATGGCGAACTCCGCTGCGACAGGAGGGGCTGGACCGATGGGCAAGCCTGGGAGGGGAGCACGGCCCGAGGCACGGACCATAGGTCGGCCGTTGGACCGACCCCGGCCGCGAGTGGTCGCGGCGACCGACCCTCGACACTATCCGACGTCGCGGCTTCGGTCAAAGGCCGGGCCGAATCTTCCGGGCGAAGCAGCGATGGGCCGACCCCGGCTCAATTGTAAGCGAACCGGTGGCCGTCTGCCACGTCCCGCCCGCGATCCGCAAGGCAGGTGGAGTCCGAGGCGCAAACCTGAAGGGGGCCGCGACTTGCCGTGAAGCAAGTCGGGCCCCCCGTTCAGGACTTCCTGTCAGACTCCCACCCCCAAGGTGAGTTGTCCACGCCTTCCGCCCAGATTGCGCAGACGGCCTGACAGGTCGCTCGCTCGTGGTTCGTCGAAGGTCGTTAGCCTCCTCGAACGTGTTTTAGACTTTCAATCGAAATTGAAAAGGGACCGTCGGAAATATTTCGAGGAAATTTCGACGGGTCATCAATGGGGAGGGATGGGCAAGTCGAGCAACTCACGCAGCTCCTCCAAATCTTCGGGCTCGAGCGTGAGCAGCCGCTTGGCGAGGAGGTTGATGAGGGCGAAGAACTGCTGCAATTCGAGGATTCGGGCGCGGATAGCCTGGTGGGCGGGGTCGTCGCCGACCATCAGGACCGACCGTTCGAGGACGATCAAGGTCGGGTCGAGCTCACGCCGCTTCCGCTCCTTGAGGATTCGCCGGAACAAGGTCCAGACGTCGACCTCGGCCCGGTAGTATTCGCGACGCTCCCCCTGGCGGTGGACCTTGTGGACAACCCCCCAGGTGATCAGCTCGCGGAGGTTCATGCTCACGTTGCCGCGGGAGACCCGGAGCCGCTCGCGGAGGTCCTCGGCCGTCCAATCGGCCCCGGTCACGTAGAGCAGGGCGAAGAGCTCGCCCATGGTGGCGTTGATCCCCCAGGAGCGGGCCATGACACCCCAGTGCTCGACGAACTGGCGGACCAAGGCCGACGACCGCAGGTCGTCGGCCGAGGCCGAGGCCGACGACCCGGTCGTGAGATCGTCATCGGGGGTGTAATCGATGGGGCTCGGGGGCAAGATGGGGCTTTCCGGGAACGCGAGGTTGCGGGGCCTTGTTCGGCGGGCCGATTCGACACATCATGGGGCCTCGGGCACTACCCGCCCCGCGACACCCGCCGGATTGTTGTAAGCCAACCAGGCGTCTCGAACAACGGGTCGTCGACCGGCCGAAAATTATCGGGTACGCGCGAAATTTTCGAGTACAATTGCGGCATGCCCGACTCGACCGGACCGGTCCCCGGACCGACTCCCGCCGGGCCCCCCTCGACGCCTCCCCCGTCCGCTCGTGCTTGAGGAGATCGACCCATGCCTGAGACCGTCGTGCATTTTCAGATCCGGATGCCCCCGGTTCTCCACGAGCAGTTGGCGAGCTGGGCCAAGGAAGACAAGGCCTCCCTCAACGCCTTGATCGTCGGGATTCTGGAGAAGGCGATCGAGAATCACCACGCCAAGGCCACCCCCGTCAAAGAATGACTCGACCCGGCCTCGCAGTCCCGCCTTCCTCCGGCCGGCCGGAAGCTTTCTGTAAATCGGCCTTGAGTCTCGCGGCCCATGCCGTTATCTTGGATCTTCCGATTCCCCGATAGCTCAATCGGTAGAGCGAGCGACTGTTAATCGCTAGGTTCTAGGTTCGAGTCCTAGTCGGGGAGTTCGCCGAACTATCGGCGCAACTCCAGGCAGAGAAAGGGCCAGCGGCGAAAAACCGCTGGCCCTTTCTCCGTTCCCTGGGGCACGATGGCAAAACCATGGCCTATCCCAGCGATTGCAGGGTGGCGGGATAGCATGGCCGATTAGCTCCGACCGGAGCGATTGTCATGGCATCATTCGACTACCACGTTCCCACCGATCGCCGCCGCATTCCGCTTCCATTGGGACACGCTCTACAAGCAGTCCCTGGTTACCGTTCCTACAACTCCTTGGCCTTTCATCTCCGGACGAGCTAGCCTGCATAGGAGCGGAAATTTGGGCAAGTGTCCGGCCGCCGAACCGCGTGATTCGGGTTGCCGACCGGGCTCCGCATCGCTAAGGTCTGCGACGATACTGGCGTTCAAGGACGAGTGCCATCTCAGGAGCATGGCGATGATGTCATTTGATCCCAATGCGGTCGTCAAGATCCGCTACACAAATTACCGGGGCGAAACTGCGGTGCGGAAGATCGTCCCGATTCGGATTCGATTCGCCGCCTCCGAATGGCACCCTGGCGAACAGTGGTTGATGGACGCCTACGACATCGATCGCCAGGCGGAGCGGTCATTCGCCATGGCCGATATCCACGAGTGGGACGTCACCGACTCAGGCGCCGGAACGATTTCGCGGGCCTGTTGACCTGCCGGCCTTCAGCGGGAAGGTGCCGGGGTTACTCGCGGCCACCGGCAGGAGCTGAACGACGAAGCCGAGGAGCGACGCGAACATCTGCAAGATTGCCACCTCGTCTTCGGTAATCTCGAAGCCCTTGTCCGACCCAACTCCCAGCACGCCACCCGTCTCATCGAACGGCCCGACCGGCGCGCAAAGGAATGCGTTGTTCTCGCAATGACCTGCTCCCCCCAGACTGGTCCATCTGGTATGAGAGTCATTCTCGCCCACCAGGGCAGGAGGACTTTCGATGAAGCGTATCCGCCACTCGCCCGAGCAGATCATCCGCAAGCTCCGTGAGGCCG
>JAABUX010001660.1_pt1 | contig 33038 bp, 28 predicted proteins | sample 5561851 | NCBI WGS metagenome assembly JAABUX01 (sample SAMN10711883, study PRJNA513361) | rock metagenome | isolation source: Antarctica rocks | place: Antarctica: Victoria Land, Richard Nunatak red sandstone | collected 2016-01-03
ATATTAATAGGTCCGTTCAAATTATAGACCCCCACGATGGTCGTGGCAGCGCTTCTTGTCAGATCAAACTGCCGGGTGCTGATTTCCTTAAATTGGAGATGGTCAGCTTGGACACATTCAGCGGCCGACGTCTTTTGTGGGTGGTTTGAAAAGGCAAGCCCCCAACCTGCTAAAAGCAGGATCATGGTTAATCTATTCATACTTGAGCGTTTAGTTTAAAGAAGCGTATTTATGGTCTGTGTAAGCTTTTGGCGTATCTCCTTATCCAGGCCTTTTTGTTTAAGCAGACCCCTGAAAGAACATACAGACCTCCTTTCCTGGAGCTTGAGCATGACGTCTGCAATGGCCGATTGCATCAAGGGAGAATCTTGCTGCGATATCGAGCGTATAAGACCTTCACGAACCTTTGGATGACCGGCAAGCGAAGTGAGCGCTTCAAGGGTCACTAAACGCACGTTCACATTGGGGTCATTGTTGAGTGTAGTCATAAGGGCGTCCAAAACCTGTTTGTCTGAGGAGTTGATCTCGCTGGTATAGGTTACTGCTTTTATTCGTTCAGAGGCCGAAGGGTTTGCCAGCAAGGCGATCATCATCGTTTGGCGAAGATCATGAACCTGTGAAGTGAGCGCGCGAAGCTGGTAATCTTCAGTCTGCACCCGTCTATGCTGAAAAAACCACACCCCAAGCGTAAAGCAGGTGAGCATGAAAAGCATGGTGTATGCAAGGGGCAGCCGGGGCTGCAACCGCCAAACTCGTCGAAGCTGGCCGGTAAGATTTTTTCTTAGGCTAATATCTTTTTCCGCCGTTTTCTTAAAAGATGCCAGCATGATCTGAAAGTCTTGGTAGAAGTGGGCCGAAGGTTCTGGGATCGTTACTTCGCCGAGTTTGTCCCATACCTCGTCCATGAGCATCAAGGCTTCGCGGCACTCTACGCATTCCGTCAGGTGCATACTTAGACTATCCTCGGCATCGCTTGTTAATTTCGACTTACCCCAACCTGAAAACTGACTTCTATACTCCTCACATTCCATTGACATTACATTTAATTACAACTAATTACACCGGGCATAAATGTTCTTTAGCTGCTGCATCGCCCTGAAAACACGAACCTTTACGGCTCCTACCGAAATCTTAAGAACTTGTGCTATTTCATGGTATTTTAATTCCTGGAACCTTGCCAGGACGAGTATTTCACGGTCAGCCCCACTTAGCTTACTCATCGCCAGGTTCAATTCATTGGTGCTCTGTTCGCGCTCAAGATGGTCATCTGCCCGCTCTGAAGATGCTACATGCGCCGTGTGATCGTCCAGATCCTCGTGGTAACTGTACTTGCCCCATCTTTTCGCTTCGTCCTTTAACACGTTGCGGGCAAGGTGGTACATCCAAGTTTCAAACTCCCCTTCGCCGGTAAACGTGTTCCGGTATTTGAGCATACGATAAAAAACGATCTGTACCATATCTTCACTCGCTTCCTTTTTGTTCGTCATGTGAAACAGAAAACCATATAAGGGCCGGCTGTACCGCTCGAAAAGCAAGCCCATCTTATCAAGGTCCCCACTTTTAACCTTTAGCATGATCGCGTTATCGGTAAGCGTGTTCAAATAGGATGGTGTTGCTTAATTGTACCCTGGAAACCAGGGGCGGCCGTAATAGTTACAAGAAACTTTAGACTACAGCCTTAGCTTAATGCCTGCACGGTTAAGCTTAGCAGTTAAGAAAACGCACAACATAGCGAACAAAAACGATTTTACCAGACCCAAACCTCCGGTGGTCAACACATCGGGTAATTTGAAATGGGTGTAATGCATGATCGCGACGAGAACGTAGGGAATAAGGTAACAGAGTAAGGTATCGGTTCCAGCGGGTCGTACAAAGTCAAGCCAGCTCGAGTGACCTTTTACATCACAGATGTAGTGGATGATTAAAAACGCGCCAATGGTAATTGCACTGCAAAGAAATAGCCAGGGCGGCGTAGCGCCCAGCTTGGACAGGATAAAGAAACGGTGTGTATAAAGGCTTAGCGCGATGAGAAAGGCCGAAATGCAGACGAGCGTAATGGTGAGGCTTTTATTTGTTCGAGATTGTTGCCCTGGTGCTTGGTAGTGGATGAAAAGGCTTGAAATGACCACTCCGCCCATAGTGAAACCGGCAATAGTACCTCCCACGATCGGTTCAGGAAGGGTTGAAAACCAATTGTCATGACCAAATCCACTGGCATATAAGAGGCTCAAGCCGGCCAATACGGTCCACCCGGTCAAAAGACCGGACATATTGCCCCTGGAGAACACAGTGACGAGGCCACTCACCAAATAAGCCCAGCCAATAAGCCCGAGGATCCCCCACCATTGAGGCGCAAAACGGTAGACGGGACCGCCATCTTCACTTCCTCGATAAACGATCGCCATCCATACAAGTAGCACGGTAGCTGCTATTTTAAGGGCATACACTGCCCTCTTATTCAAAGTCATCGGATAGACGTTCCAAATGGCGATGAAAGCAAGACAGCTCAGGACGTTCCAGATGTGACAGCCCATGCCGCTAGCCGGTGCAATCAACGTTTCACCGTTCACTAAAAACACACCCATGACGAGCAGCGCGGCGGTGCGTGTGAGAACATGCAGGACTAAAGCCCAGTTAGTGTCCCCTTTGCGCCGGCGATTCGCGATCGCGAAAGGAAGGGACATTCCGCTGATGAAAAGAAATGCCGGGAAGACCGTATCAGCCAGCCCAATGCCGTCAACCTTTGGCTTTACGTGTTCCAGCCACCCTGGAATGTTTTTAAGCGATCCAAGGTCATTGACAAAGATCATAAGAACCATAGTAATAGCTCTTAATACGTCGATAGAAGCAATACGATCGCTCACTATCGCTGGTGCCTGAGATTGTGATTTAGAGGCTGGCTTCTCCGACACTTGAATTGGCGACGTCAGAACCGCATTGTCAGTTGACGTTGTTATAGGACTCACTATACGGATTAAACGTACTTACCGCCAGGTAGGTTGCTTTTATGCGCTTTAGTAGCTTTGATGCGGCGCGAACATAATCGTTTAACTAATTCGACGGCGTCTTGACTCCTCGGTATTTGCTCACGTCTACGGTAGCAATCGAGGTGTGGTAGGTCGTATTAATTGCGCCGATAAAGGCGTTTGCTACCAGTGCATATCCTTTTGGAGTTAGATGCACACCATCCAGGGAAAAAACGTTTCCTGTGATGTAAACCGGGGAGAAAGGGACACCGTCTGCTGTGAAGCCAGGAGACCGCACTTGATTAAATAAAACATTGATGTCCATTAGGGCCAGACCCTTAGCAGACGCGATCGAGGTTATGGTTTGATTATACCCTATTACAGCGTTTTGAATCTTAATAACTTCCAGTGAATCAAGGACCTCGTAACTTCCCAACGGATAGTTTTTGGAAAAGCCTTTTTTCATGCCCAGAGAATCCCTGCCCACAGCGGCGCTAAGTAAGATAAGGTCTTTCATCCCGGCTAGGCGAACCGTCCCCGTCCCAGGCTGAATATAGACTCCGGCAACGCCAAGCGCTTTGGCCTCAGTGAGGAGCTGTGCGACGGTTATCGTGTTGAAGAACGGCGTGATCGTCACGTCTGGAATCGTACCTAAGACACCTTTTGAAGCTTTCGCGGTAAGGAGATTAATGAAGCGGGTGTAGACGTCCCTGAAAGTTGTCTGAGAGGTCAACGGAACGTTAGAAGAATCGGAACCGCCATTAAGGGCATACTGGATCGCGTCGCTATTGCCTAGCCAGCAGGTGAAAAAGGTCGGATTGGTTTTAAGGACTTTGTCCCGGTAAGGTACAAGTCCGGCAATCTCCAAATCGGTGAGCACCCGATTGTAATAAGGATTAGCCCCAGGGAGCCCGTATCCTGTAAATTCGATCTTATCGACTCGAAGACCAGGTATCCCCCAGTTGTTTATCGGATTGGTATATTTTGAGAGTAAAAAATCAGGCGCGCCTGGAATCAGTACAAGTGGTTTGCCCACAATCGCTAGGTGAGTCTTTACAGTATCGATGAGTGGCTTGTTATTGGTGCTAAAACCATTGAATTCACTGTGACCAGAGCCGTTTTCCTGGCCCTGGGGGAAAAGTGGTTGGTTAAAGACACCTCCTCCAAATGGCTTTAATTGCTGGGCAATTATGTTTGGGTAGGAATTCATTTGCCCATCGGTATACAAACCACCGTCGGCGTAACCCGCAGTCAGGGAATTTCCTATCGCGACGTAGTTGCTAAAATCGGGCTTTGAGCCAGTTTCTGGTGGAGATTTGACGACCGTTGTTGTCTTGCAAGACGCAAGGATGCTTACAAATAAAAGGAAGGTGCGGAGTGACTTATTTTGTTTGAACATTCTTCTCAAGATTTCAAAACTCAAATTACGGCAAAACCTCCAGGTTCTATGTACCAGGCTTGTGGTTGAAAGTTCGTATAAACTTCCTCCTCAACCAACTAAACCTACGATACCATGAACATCATTGCCAGAGTCAAAAACATTTTAATTACGCCTCAGACAGAGTGGCCGGTATCAGTACCCAAACGGAAAACTGGTCGCTTATTCGTACACGGCTTTCTGGGTCGTCGGGATTTGTTACCTTCTCCCCATGCTGGGTATACTGGCTTTGCTTGGCCTTTATGGTATCTACCTTTTCTATGTTGGAGTCCCAGTCCTAAAACACACTCCCGAAGATAAACGGGTGGTATTCATGCTGTTTTGCGCCGGGGTGATCATCCTTGTGAGTCTGGTGATCGCCAGTAATCTTAGCCAAGTAGTTTTCCGGTTTTTCGGCAATCCCTTCCTGTAACTAGGATTTTGTGACGGCGGCAGCGCGGCCCGTTATTGCAAAGCGATTGTTAAGCGCTTTGTTAGCACCTTTCTCAAGCGCCTCGCCATGACCAAATACCGCTTTGTCGAAGTCAAAGCCTGCTGCTTTCAGGATGCTGTTGTGGCCAGCCACTCTATCTTCATACAAAGGGCTGTAGGAAAGACCGAGTAGGTGGCCACAGATATCTCCTGCTATTAAAACGCCTTCACTGCGCACAAGCAAGGAAATATGACCCGCGGTGTGACCTGGGGTGTGAATGACCTGAATACCGCCGGCAATATCGATGACATCGTTATCGTTAAGTCGCTGGTTGATATGAACCGGCATGATGTCTCTTGGCGCCTTTTTTATGAACAAATAATAGAGCAGCCAGTTCATGACTCCGGGGCTGAGCGTTTCCCCCGCCCTATGCCCAATTCCTTTTTCGATAAGATCGGCGTCAAGCTGGTGGGCAAGCACAGGTACGTTAATTTTTGACACGATCGCTGCGGCGCTCCCTGCGTGATCCGGATGGCAGTGCGAAAGGATAATGCGCTTGATATCTGAAAGTTTTTTGCCTTGAGCAGTCAGTGACAAGGCTATTTTGTCCAGGCTCCCCGGAATCCCCGTGTCGACGAGCGTTAGTCCGTCATCGTCTATTACAAAGGCATTCACAGCACCCAGACTTATTTGATAGATTTTATCAGTAATTTGTTTCATGTTTTTAAGCCTTGTAAAGGAACTGAATTTACGATTCAAATCTTGTTCCAGGTCGCGTCAAAAGTTGATCTGGTCATGATATGACCCCTGAAGAGAATCTGAAGAGACTCAACCTCGTGCTTCCTCCGGCACCACTTCCACTTGGCGTTTACAGGCCCTATCTGCTCGATGGAACACACTTATATGTTTCGGGCCACGGGCCGGTCCAAGAAGACGGGAGTCTAATTAAAGGCCGTATAGGCGCTACCATGGATTTTGAAGAAGGCAAACATGCCGCTCGTCAGGTTGGTCTAACTATTTTATCGAGTCTGATCACCGCGGTGGGTAGGCTAAATAAAGTAAGGCGTATCGTGAAAGTGCTGGGAATGGTAAACTGTGTTCCCGAATTTGAAAAGCACCCGTATGTGATCAATGGCTGCAGCGAGCTTTTTGCCGAGATTTGGGGACCCATTAACGGGGTAGGCGTTCGCAGCGCCGTTGGCGTAGGGTCGTTGCCCTTCAACATCGCCGTCGAGATAGAGGCGCTGTTTGAACTTGAGTAGTCTTTCGGATCCCTTAATCCAACCCTGGTATGTGGTTGATGAATCGTGCACCGCCCGGCTTGATAGTCCCGCTCTGTTAGTATATCCGCAGCGCGTACAATTAAATCTTGATTTGTTAAAAGCTGGGATCGACACCATGAACCGCCTGCGCCCCCATGTTAAAACCCATAAATGCCGTGAGGCTACGCTTATATCAATTGGTGCAAGTATCACAAAGTTCAAATGTGCGACTATTTCTGAAGCGCAGATGCTGGGATCCTGTGGTGCTTCAGACGTTCTCCTTGCCTACCAGCCGGTAGGGCCTAAAGCGTTGCGCTTCATTGACGTGATCGAGCAATATCCGGAAAGCACATTTTCCTGCCTGGTTGACAATCTACAGTCGGCGAATGCGCTCTCCGGTGCCGCGATAGCGGCCGGTATTCGGATTTCTGTCTTTGTAGATATCAATGTGGGGATGAATCGAACAGGTATAAAACCAGGACAGCCTGCAATCGACTTATACAGTCATTGTCTGCTTAACCCGGGTTTGAAGCCCCTGGGTTTGCACGTGTATGACGGCCACATTCATGATCACGACATGGACGTTCGTGAAACACGCTGCAAAGCGTACGTCGCACATGTTGAAAGCTTGGCAAACCGGCTTATGGAGCTTGGCTTTGAACAACCAGTCATCGTAGCAGGTGGCTCGGCGAGCTTTCCGGTTCTTTCAAAGTTTACAGACTTCGAATGCAGCCCCGGTACATTCATTTACTGGGACTGGGGATACAGGTCGTCCTTCCCCGAACAAGATTTTTTGTTTGCTGCTTTAGTAATGACCCGGGTGGTTTCTCTCCCCGACAGAACGAAGCTTTGTCTTGACGCTGGTCATAAGGCAATAGCCGCCGAAAACGTTTTGAATAAAAGGATCCATTTCTTAAACGCTCCGCAACTTGTGGTTATCAGCCAAAGCGAAGAACATATGGTTGTTGAAGCGGGGGTTGACCATACGTACAAAGTCGGTGACATTCTGTATGGTGTCCCCTACCATATTTGCCCAACTGTAGCTTTATATGAACGTGCCTATGCTATTGAAGATCAGCAAGTTATTTCGGAATGGATGACTATTGCACGTGATCGTACGCTTGATAACGCGGTGGACAACTTTACATGCTGATCATTGACGGTCATCTGGATCTGAGCATGAATGCCCTGGAATGGAACAGGGACCTTACTCTACCTGTATCAAGTATCAATGAGCGGGAAAAACACTTAAGTGATCTTCCTGGCCGTGGACATGCTGTGGTTTCTCTTCCACATCTTCGACAAGGCGGGATTGGACTAGTTGTCGCGACACAAATAGCCCGTTACGTTGCAGCTGGTAATCCTTTACCAGGGTGGAACTCAACCGCCCAGGCCTGGGCGCAAACTCAGGGCCAGCTAGGCTGGTACCGCGCGATGGAGTTAGCTGGTGAAATGGTACAAATCACCAATCTAACCGAGCTTGAAAACCATGTAGCGCTTTGGGAATCGTCAACTGACGATGTCTCAGTAGCGCACAAGCCGGTAGGATACATTCTAAGCCTTGAAGGTGCAGACTCGTTAGTAAATCTAGATTACCTGGAGACGGCCTGGTCTAATGGGTTGCGGGCGGTGGGGCCAGCGCACTATGGCCCCGGGCGGTACGCGAATGGAACAGATTCCAGCGGCACCCTAGGCCCGGCCGGTCGTGAGCTTTTAAAGTCTATGGAAAAGCTCAAACTTATTTTGGATGTAACCCATTTATGTGAGGAGAGCTTTTGGGAGGCGCTGGAACACTTTGGCCAAAGCGTATGGGCAAGTCATTCAAATTGTCGCGCGCTGGTGGATCATAACCGGCAGTTTAGCGACGACCAGTTGAAGGCCTTGTTCGAGCGAAAGGCAGTCGTAGGTGTAGCCCTGGACGCCTGGATGATGGTGCCAGGTTGGAAAAAAGGAAACTCTGAAGCACTCAAAATGGACTGCGGGATGTTGGTGCTTGTGAATCACATTGACCATATCTGCCAGCTTGCCGGGAATGCGCTTTCTGTAGCTATTGGTTCTGACCTGGATGGCGGATTTGGCCGCGAACAATGCCCCTATGATCTTGAAACTATCGCCGATCTGCAGACAGTTCCAGAGCTGCTAGATAGGCGGGGCTATGCCTATCAAGACGTGATGAACATTATGCATGGAAACTGGCTGCGTTTCTTACGAACGGCGTGGGCGCAAAACTAAGTCGCTTACTTCATGTCGCTGTTGCTGACAAATGCAACACGCTTGCTATCTGGCGACCAGGACGGTGTGTTAATTGTACCCTGCCCGCCATAGACGTAGGCTAGTACTCTCGGCTTTGCCGGATCTTTAGTTCCTTTCTCACCCGGAACGGCCATTAAACGAATGTATACATGTTTATAGGGCGGATGAATGCCTGGCTCGACCTCGTTTTTAAGGAACGACAAGAAAACCATCCACTTGCCATCCGGTGAAATGTGCGCGAACCAGTTGTTGAATTCATCACTTGTGACCTGTTCCTGTCCGCTTCCATCAGGCCGCATTCTCCATATCTGCATAAGACCCGAACGAACGGAATTAAAATAAATATACCGGCCATCAGGGGCATACTCAGGGCCGTCGTCAAGTCCCTTAGACGTGGTAAGCCGAACCTCGGGACCGCCGTCCGCAGGAACACGGTAAATATCAAATTCGCCGCCGCGGTCGCCGCAAAAGACCAGGGACTTCCCATCTGGGGACCAGCCGTGCAAATATGATGGGCCTCGAGGAGTGACCTGTCGAGGTGTACCGCCCCCAATTGGAACAGTATAGATAATTGAACCACCCAACTCACGAACACTGCTGCTCAGTCCAAGATTGTTCCCATCGAATGAAATGACATGGTCATTGTTGTTGTTCGTCACTGATGCGGTGTTAATTACCGCCGGCTCCTTCTTAGCGAGATCAAAAGTGTGCATAACCCCTTTGTTATCATTATACACAATGTGGCCACCATCTCTGGTCCAGTTTGGGCCCTGGATGGAATAAGGAATTGAATAAACGATCTCACGGGAACCTGTAGCAATTTCGAGAACTTCCAAATTGCTGCCAAGGGTCATTTGCGTGCGCTGATTGGCAATCCCGGGATAGGGCACTGTAATACGAACGTCCTTGAAGACCCCGGTCTCGGTTACGTCCGGGTTGTGTGAGCCAACGAGTAGCCCTACATAGACATCGTCTCCCAAATCAATTGACTGCTGCTCGACGGCGAAAGGCTCACCAAACCGCGCGACACGCATCGTATATGTACTGCCTGTTCGTTCGAGCTGAACGATATTGGCATGCGTTAACTTAGACCGTATCTCCTCAGTTGCAGCTCCTGGCGTTCTTCTGAACTGCAGCGACGTAAGGCCGTCGCCATGGACAACAGCATTGATGTGAGGAGAATTGCCGTCAAGGGTTTTTCGAATCATCCACCCTACTTTACGGTGCTGCTCCACCCCATTCCACCCCACAAAGTCAGCACGGGTATAAAGAATAAAATCGCCTTTCATTCTTTTATATACATAATGGAACTCGTCATGGTCACCCCATATGTTTGCTCCCGCTCCTGAGATCACATATTGATTACTTTCTGGTATAAATACCGCCGAACCGGGCTTTACATGGGTACCAATATCGGCCTGACCCTCAAAGACCCCCACTTGTTGCGCAAACGCATGCAAAGGCATTATTAACGCAGCAAAAAGCAAAGCACGACCCATAAGCGCAACACAATATCTCATCTCCATCAAAATGTAAATCCTTGCAGTTAAACTAAATTTTTGCTGATGTAATTAAAACTCTGAGTGATGCTCACGAAGGGATCGCCGGGGCAATGGTCCTGTTCCACGAAAAAGTACTTTAAACCGGCTTTATCTGCATGAGTAAAGATCTTCTTAAAATCAATCGTTCCATTGCCAACTTCGGTGAACATACGCGACGGAGTTTTGTCCATATCCTTAATGTGCCACAACGGGAAGCGGCCAGGGTATTTATTGATGAGCGCGATTGGATCCTGATTAGCTTTTGTGAGCCAGTACAAATCAATCTCCATTTTTACCAGGTTATGGTCAGTGCGGTTTAAGAGGATCTCATAGGGATATTGGCCATTTTGGGGGATAAATTCGAAATCATGGTTATGATAACAAAGCTGGATGCCAGCTTTCTTGCATGTTTCACCGGCTTTATTGAACGCTTCTGCAGTGCGCTTGTAATGTTCGAGATCTCCTCGTTCGCCGGGTGAAAGAAAGGCGCATACCATATATTTAATACCAACATGAGAAGCGTCCTCAACAGCCTTACCCCAGTCATGCATTAAAGTCCCTTTTGTTTCGCCGCCGCCCGAAGCTTCCTCGCCGAGCCGGTAGTGGCTGCTTGGCATGACCAAACCGTTTTGACGCAACAAGACAGAAAAAGCCTTTGCATCCAGCTTATAGAAAAGCTCATTTCCGGTGTAACTAGCCCCTTCGACAGAATTGTATCCAATCTTTGCTACATGAGCAAGAGTAGATGCAGCATCGGTCTGCATGGCGTCGCGTACAGTATAAAGTTGAAGCCCAATGAGCTTTTCTCTAGCAAGCCTGGATTTCAGCGAAGCCGGGCTACTTGTTGTTAATAGGAGGCCAGCAGAGAGCATAGCCGAATCCCGAAGAAAGGATCGCCTGGAAGTCATAACGTGTTTGGTTTGTTATCTAAATATACTATTCCAAATATACCCTGAGAAAAAAGCCAGGGAATTATGGTGATCACACTCCCTGGCTTGAGACCAAACAACAAAGACTTTAAACGACTACCTTCTTGTCTTCCTTTTTGAAGGCGTTAAGAACGACAACACAGCATAGATCACGATTCCTTGAACGACGATCTTTTGTACCAAACCAGCAGGATCGTATTTCCATTGTGATTTCCACCCTTTTTCGGCAAAGATGTTTGGAAACTGGCCCTTCTTGATGTCAGCGGCTATTCCCTCATAGACATTAACGCGATCTGCCAGGAGAAGCGGCAACCAGTGATTATAGCTATCTTCACTAAACTTGAAGGCAAACCGGCGCAAAGCCCCGCTCCATCCAGTGGGCGGTACGGTGTTACCATAGACGGCAGTCAGGTTTGGACGTTCATTGGAGTGCAGTACTTCTACCGTAGGTGCCTGCTGTGCAGGCCTTTCCCAATGGCTGCGTTCGTGGTCGGCTCCGGTATAGTGCTTAATGGGATAATTTGGCTGGTCTTTTGGATCAGCATCGACCCCCCAGCCAGGTATGCTTTTGTAATCTACTTCTGTGTTTTCCATGACGAATTAATTAGCTGACGACATTAAAAGGACCGGTTTTATGCAATTGTCAAGTTTTGCATTAAAAATATAATAGGCGTCTGCGACTTCTTCAAGCGGCACCCGGTGGGTAATAAGTTCCTTCGGATTAATATGGCCTGCCTGAACATGCTGGATCAACCGGGGTAAAAGCCGCTTTACTGAAGCCTGATTTGCGCGTAGCGTGAGTCCCTTATTCAACACGTTTCCAATAGGAACAAGATTATCAGTAGGACCATACACACCAACGATGGATACAATTCCGCCTTTTTTAACTGAATTGATCGCCCAGTGCAAAGCGGTTGCAGCACCGGCCTGCAGCATAAGTTTTTTTCCAGTGATCGTTTGCAGTGCACTTCCTGCTGCATCTGCTCCGACGGCATCGATACAAACGTCGGCACCAAAGTAATCGGTAGCTTTCTTGAGGAAAAGAACGACATCGCCCAAAGACCTAAAGTTATAAGCCTCTGCATGAGCGAACTTACGTGCGAATTCCAGTCTGTATTCCAGGTGATCGATGATGATCACGCGGGTCGCTCCAAAAAGCCAGGCGCATTTGGCAGCCATAAGACCCACCGGCCCGGCACCAAAGACAACAACCGTATCACCGGTCTTAATTCCGCCCATCTCTGCCGCCTGATAACCCGTTGGCACAACATCGGTGAGCAAAAGCGCATCGTCATGGTCCATACCGGCAGGAATTACGGTAGGCCCAAAGTCTGCATAAGGAACGCGCACGTACTGGGCTTGCCCACCATCGAAACCGCCAGCAGTATGTGAATACCCGAAAATCCCGCCTATCGCGGTCGATTCGGGGTTAGACTCGTGACAATTTCCATAAAGTTCCTGCTTACAGAAAGCGCATTTCCCGCAAGCAATATTAAATGGAACAATCACCTCGTCGCCTACTTTGAGGTTTTGAACCATTGGGCCGGTTTCTTCCACCACCCCAATAAATTCATGGCCAAATGTGGATCCAACACGGGTATCAGGTACCATTCCATGGTATAAATGAAGATCGGACCCGCAAATACAGGCTCTGGTAACCCGTATTATGGCATCCTCAGGATGCAGTATCTCGGGCATCGGTTTTTGCTCGGCGCGAACCCTCATAGGTCCCCGGTAATTCATTGCTAACATCTGACTATGATCTATATTTTAATTACTTTACTAAGGTATTTAGAAAGCTCAAAATACGAACCATTAAACGCGTATAAATGTATCAAATACGATTCACAGGTTGCACGGCACTTATTGAAACAGCTTCCCCCGCTTTTAACGAACCGGCCAGTTTACTTGGATCTTATCAATTTTGAAACATCGTTATAATACCATTTAAGCATCCTGCAATTCGGTTAAAAATCGATTGGAGCATAAGACCTCTTTAATGCACAGCAATAACGATGAAAGGCCGGTTAGGTCTCCTTTAGATCTAACGAATTGTGATAAGGAGCCCATTCACATTCCAGGTTCCATCCAACCTCACGGGTTTCTCGTCGTGGTTGATGTTGAATGCCTGATTCGCTTTATAAGTGATAACATTCAAAGCTACCTGAGAGGAGCCTCTAGCGAACTGCTCGGTAAGCCTGTTCAGGACTTTGAATCCCTTTTCGATCATTCTTATGAAAAAGATTTCATTGTCCAGCTCGTTTCTTCGGGCATGGGAAATGCCGGTGTTGAACGTGGCAACCCCTACCAGGTCGCCATCGATGGGGTAGATTTTCTCTTGATCGTTTCTACCGCAGGCGAGTATTACTTACTCGAATTTGAACCCACTAGATCTGATATCTATTTAGATGTGCAAAAACTGATTAACCATTCCATCGGCGATCTGCTTGCAGATAAGACGCTTGAAAGTTTGGTAAAGAATACAGCGTTCCAGGTCAAATCAATCACAGGTTACGACCGGGTAATGATCTACCGGTTTGAGGAAAATGGGGACGGGGATGTCGTGGCCGAGGCGAGGAATGACAATCTTAGTTCCTGGCTGGGTCTGCGCTACCCGGCTTCTGATATTCCGAAACAGGCCAGGGAGCTCTATAAAAAGAACCTTACCCGCTTAATTGCTAATGTGAATTCAACCACTGCAAGAATCCTCACCGAACACGCTAACACTACTCCTCTTGATCTTACCTTTTCACAGCTTAGAGCGGTATCGCCTGTTCATATACAGTATCTCAAGAACATGGGGGTGATGGCAAGCTTTAGCATCTCAATAATTTACAAAAACGAATTATGGGGCCTTATCGTCTGTCATAATTATACCCCAAAGTTCATTGAATTTAAATCCAGGGAATCTTCCAAACTCATTGGTCAAATACTTTCCTCGGCCCTAGAGTACCGGCAGAATACTGAAAATAAGCAAGTTCTTGACCTGTATAAAGCGAGTTTGGAGAAGATCTCAAAATCCCTGTATGAGCACGAAAGTATGGAAGAGGCCCTTATGCGCGGGCCGGTGAGCGTTCTTGATGTCGTTCAAGCGACCGGCGTAGTGCTGCGTTATGAGAAAAAGACGGTGAAACTAGGGTCAACACCTGCTGAAGAGGACATTGAAAGGCTTATTGCCTGGTTAAAAGACCATAACAACGAAGCGGTTTATTGTACTTCAAAGCTCGGAGATGTGTTTGAAGAAGCAAAGCCGTATCAACTGATCGCCAGTGGAATGCTTACGTTAGTACTTTCCAAAGAACTGGAGGAGTATATTATTTGGTTCAAGCCCGAAATTAAACAGACCATTAACTGGGCGGGAAACCCCAACAAGCCGCTCGAAGTGAGTGAAGATGGTTTACTGAACCTTTCGCCCCGCAAATCGTTCGACGTATGGTCAGAAAGTGTCTCGGGTTGTTCGGAAGGCTGGGCAGCCGAAGAAATTACTTCTGTCCTGAACCTAAAAGAGGAGATCTTCTATACGATCAACCAAAAGGCAGGAGCCATGAGGGTATTGAATGAAAAGCTGAAAAGTGCTTATGAGGAACTGGATACTTTTAGTTACACGATCTCACACGACCTCAAAAACCCGATCTCGGCGATAAAAAGCTACGCTCAGATCCTGGCCCGTGAAACGCCCGGCGGTGAGCAGGGTCAAAAAATTCTCGACCGTATTGAAGACCAGGCAGATAAAATGAATTTCATGATCAATGAGGTTCTTGACTACTCGCGTATCGGGAGGTCAGAACTAGAGTATCGTCCGATAAATACGCGATCGATGGTACAGGACATCATTAAGGATCTTGACGAGGTATACGATACCAAAAATCTTAAAATAACACTCGGTGAAATGCCCCAACTTAAGGGCGATTCGATGATGATGTTGCAGGTCTTCTCAAACCTGATCAGTAATGCGGTTAAATACTCTCAGCTGGTCAATCCCGCGCTTGTTCACATTGAAGGGAACAATACCGGGACCGATATCGTCTATACGATCACCGATAATGGACTGGGAATTGCGGCAAAAGACCTTTTGAAGATCTTTGAACTCTTCAACCGTATGGATAATGTGAAGGACATACAGGGATCGGGTGTCGGTTTGGGCATCGTAAAGCGTATCGTTGAGAGGCACAAAGGAAAGATATGGGCCGAAAGTGAGCTCGGCAAGGGCACGACTTTCTTCATGACTTTTAACAAAAGCTAACATATAATCAAGGCGGTTCGCATTTTCATGGTAATTGTTTGAATGCCACAATGTTCAGTTGGAAAAGAAATACTAAAAAGTGCATTATTACAGCACCTTGGATGAATTCCTTTTTACCATAATAGACATTCCGTCTTATCTGGCTAGGAGAATCATGTTTTTAACCCAAGTGTTATTGATTGTGCCATTCAGCTTTTCATGCATTTGCATGCTTTAGCTATTTCCTGCTTTTAACAAAGGAATCACCATGTTAGAGTTAGCATTTAAAAATAAATACCTGGTCATCGTATTGTCCTTGTTGATAGGTTTGATCAGCTTTGTGGTGATACAACGGTTGCCTGTTGACATTCTCCCAAACTACAAAACGTCTGCCGTTCAGGTACTTACATTATATCCCGGCATGCCCGCCCAAGTAATGGAGACCGACATTACTGGCCGGATAGAACGGTGGACTGGCCAGGCCAGCGGCGTACAAAGGCAAGAAAGCAAAAGCCTGATCGGTGTGAGCATTGTAAAGGATATTTTTGAAGAGGGAATTGATCCCAATACGGCCTTGTCGCAGGTTACATCGTTGGCCATGTCCGATCTATATTATCTTCCCCCCGGAACGGTACCGCCAATGGTAATGCCGTACGATCCAACAGCATCAACACCGTTGGCCATGTTGGCCGTCAGCAGCGATTCTCTCTCCGAAAAAGAATTGTACGACATTGCCTATTTTCAATTGCGCAACCTGCTTGGTTCTATAAAAGGCGTAATAGCACCCGCCGTATTTGGGGGTAAGCTTCGCCGGATCTACATGTACGTGCATCCCGAAAAATTACAGGCGTATGGTCTTTCGCAAACCGATGTGGTAGACGCCGTGCAAAAGAACAACGTGATGATACCCACCGGCGACGTAAATATCGGCAACATGAACTATAGTGTTAACGCACATGGCATGTTGCCAAAAGTGGACGATTTTAATAACATCGTCATTAAAATGGGCAAGGACGGAGCACCGATTTTTTTGAAAGATATTGGGTATGCAAAAGATGCCAGTGCCATCCAGACTAACATGGTTCACATCAATGGGAAACGACAGGTGTACATTCCGATCTATAAACGTACGGGCGCTAATACCATTGCGGCCGTTGATGCTGTAAAAGGTAAATTGAAAGACCTTAAAACCCGTTTGCCGCAATCGGTTAACCTAGATGTGATCTTAGACCAATCAACTTATGTTAGGCATTCCATCAATGGCCTTTTAAAAGAAGGAACAATCGGATTAATACTGGTTTGCGTAGCCTTGCTGTTGTTTCTTGGCAACCTTCGCTCTACGTTTATTGTGGCCTTGAGCATCCCACTTTCGGTAATGTTTGCTTTTATTGGCCTCTATTTTACAGGCGATACCATCAACAGTATGACGTTGGGTGGCATTGCCCTGGCCATTGGATTGTTGGTAGACGATAGCATTGTGGTGCTTGAAAATATTGACAAGCATTTGAACATCGGCAAAACATCCGAACAGGCTGCCTTTGATGGTGCAAAAGAAGTGGCATTGCCAGTTTTGGTTACCACGCTTACGATTATCATCGTTTTCTTTCCCATTATTTTTCTTACAGGTATCTCAAAATATCTTTTTACGCCATTGGCCATTACTGTTTCGTTGGCGATGGTTGGTTCTCGTTTTTTCTCTATGACCTTGGTGCCGATCATGGCGGCCGCATTTTTCCAAGGCCATAAAATTGATAATACATCAAAAGGGTTTTTGGGGAAATTCCAAATAGGTATTAATAAACTTACTGCTCGTTATGTAAACACAATAGACAAGGCAATCAAATTCCGTTGGTGGGTTTTAGGTGGCGTATTGGTTTTTTTTATCGTTTCCATATTTGGATTTGGTATGATTGGTACAGAGCTTTTTCCACAAATGGATGTTGGGCAGATTTCTATTGATGTACGCATGGAAAGTGGTACGGCCATTGTCCATACAGAAAGAAAAGTAACTGAAATAGAAACTTTTTTGAAGCAGGAGATTGGAAGCGATGTAAACGTTGTGCTATCAAACATTGGTGTATTGAACGATTGGCCTGCCGCTTATACACCCAATTCAGGTACGCAGGATGCAACCATTTCAGTTCAATTAAAGGAAGATCATAAAACAAAAACGGCAGTATATGTTAAAAGCCTACGAGTTAAATTAAAAGAGCATTTTCCGGGCGTTCAATTCATTTTCAACACAGGCGGCATTGTTACCACAGCATTGAATTTTGGCCTACCTGCACCAATAGATATACAGGTTACAGGAAACGACCTGAAAAAAGCCAATGATATCGCAATCAAGGTACGAAATATGGTTCAGCAGGTTTCAGGCAGTGAAGATGTGCGGATTCAACAACGGTACGATCATCCTGAAATAAAGTTGAACATTGACAGGACCAAAGCTGCCCAACTGGGCATTAGCGCCGATGATGTGGTTAAAAACACCGTTTCGGCCCTAAATTCATCTATCAACTTTAAACCTTCTTTTTGGATCGATGAAAACAATGGCAACCATTATTTCGTGGGCGTTACCTATCCCGAAGTTGATCTTGATAATCCTCAAGCGGTCAATAATATTTCTTTAAATAGTAAAAACGGGAATATAACTCAATTAAAAAATGTTGCGACCACTTCGCTTACCTCTTCTCCCATCGAAATAAACCACTTGAACATACAACGGGTAACGGATATTTTTGCCAATGTAGAAGGCAGGGATATCGGTTCCACATCCAAGGGAATCGAACTACAATTGGCCGATATAAGAAAGAGCCTGCCTAAAGGTTACACCATCACATCTCGTGGCGAAGTACAGAGCATGAATGAAAGTTTTGGTAATCTGGGCCTTGGTTTGGCCCTCGCCATTTTGATGGTCTATCTGGTTATAGTCCCCCTTTTGCGTTCGTTTAAATTACCGTTGATCATTATTACGGTTATTCCGCTGGGCCTGATTGGCGTAACAGGTATGTTGTTGGCTACCAATACGTATTTAAATATCCAATCTATGATGGGTATTATCATGATGGTGGGTATTACCGTTGCCTATAGTAATTTATTGGTTGACAAAATGAACCATCTTTTTAAGGAAGGGAAACCATTGGTCGAGGCTGTAAAAGAAGGAGTAGCCAATCGTTTCCGTCCTATTTTGATGACTGCTGTTGTTGCTATTCTGGCTTTATTGCCCATGGCCCTGGGCTATGAAACAGGTGGCGAGGCAAATGTTCCTTTGGCAAGAGCCATTATTGGTGGCGTGCTCGCAGCAACGTTTTTTTCCCTTTTTGTGGTGCCGATCCTCTTTTATCTGTTCAATCAAAAATCTCAGATAAACATGAAACCGATCCAAGCAGTCATCCTAGTTCCATTGTTTCCTTTATTTATTTTTTCCTGTGTCAACAAACACGAAACAAAACAAGCATCCGCAACAAAAAAAATCCCAACGGTTTTGGTTGGCCATCCTGTTGTTCATCCATTTGATGCCTCGTTGGAAATTTCTGGTACGGCCAAACCTAACCAACAGGTAAAATTGTTTGCCATGACTGGTGGTTTTGTGCAACAAGTAAAAGCTGATATTGGCAGTTTTGTAAAAGAAGGGCAAACACTTGCCGTTCTTCAAAATCCTGACCTGTTCAGCCAAAAGGCAAAATTAGCATCGCTTTTAAAAGAAAAAAAAACCTTGTTTGATCTATATTCAAAAAATGCATCGAATTCGCCCATTGGAACAGATTTGACGGGAAAAAAATCTATTTATGAAAGACTTAAAAAGGTATATGAAAAAACGCCACAATTAACAACCGTTGCAGATGTAGACAAGGCGAAGGCAGACTATGGAACTTCAAATGCTATGCTTATCGTTGAAACTAACAAATCGGAAGCAGAGTATCAAAGCTTGGTGGCCCAATTGAAAGCCATTGACCTGCAGATTTTCTACCTTGACATCAAGGCTCCTTTTTCAGGCGTAATAACAAATCGTTTTATTGATAAGGGCGCTGTTATCCAAAACGGATTGACCAATTCCAGCTCCATGCCAATGTTTGAACTGCAGAGTTTGAGTCCTATTCGGCTTACGATTGATGTGCCGGAATCTGATGCGACGTCAATCAACCAAAATACAAAAGCATCTGTATCATTTCCAGAATTGCCGGACGCAAAATATGCTGCAACCGTTTCTAGGATTGCCTATGGGCTCAACGAATCCACCAAAACAATGAAGGTTGAAATAGATTTACCAAATACAGATCTTAAAATCCGGAACGGGATGTATGCCAAGGTATTACTAAAAAGAAGCGGACATAAAAATGTATTATCCGTGCCAAACGAAGCCATCGGCAACGTACAGGGTCAATCGTTTTTATACGTGGTAAATAATGGCAAAGTAAAAAAGGTAAACATCCAAACGGGCATCCAAGACAATCATTTTACAGAAATATTGAACGCCGATCTAAATGAAACCGACCAAGTAATAATACAGGGAAAAGAACTGAGTTCGGACGGTGCAATAGTAAATGTGAAGAATAATTAATGGTTGACTATTAAAATTGAACAAGTAATAAATCATTGTAGTACTCAACAGAATTCTTTCAACAATAAAGTATTTGATAAGCTTGGAGATGCAGTTTTAATCTATGAGCAATAGTTTTATTACTAGGTTTTAATATTCGAACACTTTCAAGCATTGCTATAAATTCTCTAAATTAAAGAAAGCAACATGCAAACCAGGAATAACTTAAATAAAATACTCCTTTTTCTTGGATTGACCATTTTGACAATTTCCGGAAATGCACAGGAAACATTTCCGGTAAACCTTGAGACAGTTTTGAAACTTTCCGGTGCCAAGAATTTGACCGTTAAAGAATATCAACTAAGATATCAAATGGCTATTGCGGAGCAAGCAAAGGCAAAAGAATGGTGGTTACCAACTGTTTATGCGGGTGCTTCTACACATTATTTAACTGGAGCTGCCATGAATACCGATGGCAATATTTTTACCCGTGTAAAACAAACCAATGTTTGGGCTGGATTAGGTATAAATATAGAGATTGATTTTGGCAAAGGCTTTTATCAGGTATTAGCGGCCAAACAAAAAGCGCAGGCCGTTCATTATTATAGTTTGGCCGAGAAGAACAAAACGATTCTACAAGCAGTGACCAATTATTTTGACCTACAATTTTCTCTATTGAAATATGCTTTTTTGCAACAATTGGTCATGCAGTCCGACACACTGACCCAACAGATAAAAATTCAGGTTGATGCTGGAGTCCGGTACCAATCAGAATACCTGCTTTCTAAAAGCAATTATAACCATCTTAAGATCAGTTGGCTACAGGCTAAAATGGAATGGCAAAAAAGTGCGGCCATATTAACCCATTTGTTGAACCTGAATAAAAACACCCGTTTGATAAGTGCCGATACTGCATTGGTCCCCGTTGAATTTGGTGTACAAGAAATGGATACAGCAGGATTTAAAACAAGGCCAGAGTATGGAGGATTGACCGCTGAACTGCTATCGTTGCAAACATCCAAGAAAACTGTAAACCAAGGACTGTTGCTTCCTAAATTAAGGGTGGGAATGGAAAACGGAGCTTTTGGGGAATATACTTTGTTTCCATATAATACTTATCAATACAATGCTTCTCTTTTTTGGAACCTTCCTTTTGGAAGATTAGCCTACAAGGGTGACTTGAAAAGGTACGAGGTGCAGATCGACCTACAGCACAATGCCATTGAACAGTTCAAAAACCAGTACCAAGAAGAAATTACCATGGCAAATACGGGATTGCAGTTGGCCGGTGAACAGATGGGAATCGCCAAACTGGCTTTACAGGTTTCAAAAGAGGCAATGGGCCAAAGCATTGAACGCCAAAAACTACAAACAGCCCAACCGTTCGAGGTTTTTCAGGCTCAACAATTTTTGCTGCAGTCACAGGTTGATTATCTGAACGCGGTTGCAAGTTATAACAAGGCGCAGTTTGAACTTAAGGTAGCAAAGGGAGAACTTTTGTAAAAGTGTTTTTAGAGAGGTTCAGCTCATTGAGCACGAAATAACCAAAAAATTAAAAATATTCTCAAATTAACTTTTACAGCAGTCCTCTTTTTCTTGAACAGAAGGGCATTTTACGCTGCCAAAACTGCAGTAAACGCAACAATCGCCTGAATTTGGGCATAAAATTTCTTTACAATTTTGGCATTGATAGAAATACTGGCATGCATCGGTTGGCATTTCTTCTTCTGTTTGCTGCCCGCATTTTGGACACGTAACGGTTGATTTAAAAATTAAATTTTTCATCCTGCTCTTTTACTTTTCTGATTTGCTCAACGCGTTTGTGCTTTTGATTTTGAGCATTGTGTTCCTACATGTCAGTAAATTCCGTTTCCCTGTTATTTGTTCTCAATTTATTAAAAAAGCTAAACCGTTATTTCAGGGGTAATGCCTGTCAAACGCCTCCGCAAATTTCTCAAAGGTTTCACTGGCCGTGTGAGTGATGTACGCTTCATTTTTTGGCAGCCAGTCACTTTGAAAAGCCCCTTTAAAAAGGTCCCACATCTCTTCAGTTTTGGAACCATAGCTTTCAAAAAATGAGAAGCCAGCTTTGGTCTCCCCGTTCAGTCTTAACCTGCTTCTTATCATTTGGCTAATGATTCTTCCTCCAAGAGTAGAACCCTCCATGACGTACAAAGCCCCCAATGCTTCTAGGTGATTAGTGATTGATGGCAACTGGTCCTGCGTCGCCAGCCTGGGCACTCCTTCGACTCCCCAAAAATCAAGGTCGGCAGCTAGCGCGCTTATCTTTCGCCGCTCCGCATAATCAGGAAGATACGTTTCCATAGGCTGTTTGTCGATAAGCAGACCTAAGCCGCCGAAATAACCATGAAACAAGGTCAGTAGCTGAGTGTAGTCTGCCGGTGAAGTGACCGAGCGGATTTTTTCAACCAGTTTCGTTTCGAGCTTCTGGTGCTGCAGCTGCGTAACCTGTCTTAATTTTTCGAAAAGCATAAATAAACTGGCTTACATTGACCTTGTAAGTTTAACAACCTGCCCTCCTCCCCTCGTGAAATGAATTTTGAGCCTATCGTTTGCGGTGATATCTCTCTTGACGAGACTTAAATGATTTGGATTTTCAAATGAATCACTAGCGTCCGAATAGATGCTCGCGTGATAAAGTCCTCCAGGTAAAAAGTCCATTAGCAGGGTGACAGTGCGTTCCTGTCCATTGGTGATCGAACCAAGATACCAGTCGTTCCCTTTTCGGCGTGCAATAGTGATCCATTCGCCAGCCTGGGCGCCGATTACCTTGGTTTCATCCCAGACCGTTGGTACCTCTTTGAGAAAATCAAATCCTGGCTGGCCCTCGTAAGCCTCTGGATAATCACAAACCATGGACAAGTGATTTTCAAGGATGACATACATCGCCAGCATATGGCACCTGGTTCCAAGCATGTGCGGACGGGTGTATAAAACCTGAAATTTTGAAGCCGGCATGGCCCTAAAGCCCCCAAGATGGTAATCGGTGGGCCCTGCAAGAAGCCTTGTAAAGGGGATATTGATGTCATCATCGGGCGTGATAAGATTTCCGCCTTTATTATTCTCATAATTCAGCGTTCCCTCACGCGTCGACTCATTCGGGTAGGTTCGGCTAAGGCCCGTTGGTTTAAAAACTCCGTGAAACTGAATTTCCAAATGATGCTCGGCTGCTTTCGACAAGATCATTTCCTGGATCCTGACCATCTCCTGGTCATCCCTGTCTATGAAATCCACCATCATGCCTTTGATGCCCCATTTTTCGAAAAGAGTAAAGGCCGAATCGATCTTTGGGTACAATGCCTTCCAATGCACCCAGAACCGAATTCCTACGCCCTTGCTTTTGGCATAATCACAAATCTGCTGAATATCCAGGCCAGGCCTTGGCGTCGTCACATCGGTATGGGGACCTGGCTGGTATTCTATACCATCATTCTGATACCAGGCGACACCCCGGTAACCGATAACGGTATGGTACTCGATATGATTACGCGCACAAAAATCAATGTAGTATTTGTTAAACTCAAAGTTAATACCAGGCTCAAAGGTTGTATCGGGCATGATGTCGCCATTCCACCAGTGAAAACTTGACTTCCCCGGCTTAAGCCATGAAACATCCTTAATCTTGCAAGGCTCACTTAGGTTAGTTAAGATGTTGGATTCGACAAGTGCCCCCACACGGTCTCCGATCATAAGTACGCGCCAGGGAGAATGATGGGGGAAAACCGCCTTAACTTTAATAGCGGTTTGTTTAGGCAAAGGACTTAAAGCTGCCTTTAGCGTGCCCTGTTGTTTGATCAGAGACATACCGGCATAATCAACGAGGTTCGCTTCTGTAATCGCTAGAAAAACCTGATCGGGATACTCGAACAGTGCTGGTACCTCGATCAGCGAATCCTCATGCATGGCGTTATAAGCTGCGACAGTGTAGCGATGTTCATGAGAGGTCGTAAAATTCTCCAGATAAGCAAGTCTGGATGTAGGATTCCCCTGCAGGTTAAATGAGGAAACTTCGTCTAAGAGGGTATATTCCTTTAAATTCTCTTGTTTTGGTAATTCGTATCTGAAAGCCAGGCCGTCGTCAAACGCCCGCACCTTTAGATTAACCAGCATTGAGGCTCCCTGCCGGGCGCCTGTGAAGGGAATGGTTACTTCATTGTAAAAATCATGGACTTTGCTCGTCTTACCTGCTGTAAGCACATAGTTGTCTTCGCCTGACCGGGATGTTACCCGGGAGATCTTAGAATTCTTGAGAACATCACCGCGGTCCTTGATGTTAAACCCTAGAGCACTGTGATCGACAATGGTCTTTCCCTTGAACATCACCGCGTACTCAGGAGTCCCTTTATTTTGAATGAGAACAAAAACAATATTTCCGCTAGGCGAACTTAAGGTGATTTTCTTTTGAGCGAACGCCGTTGAAAACGAGAAACAAAGCACCGTCAGCGCTGTAAGCCCTATTTGTTTCATAGATCCTGGTTAGATCAAACCGCACTTTAATATCGAGTATTTTAAACCAAAGAATGCAGCGAACTTAGTGTATACTAAAAGCATCCATCATTTCCATACTCAGAAGGGCATCGTCGATAGAACAAGGGTTCGGAGATTCATTTTGAAAGAAATTTACGACATGTTCTATCATTGGTTGTTGTATATGCTTTGGCATTTCGAATTCCTTAACCTGTTCGTTTGATGGCTGCGATATCTTCAAAGTGACGGTTCTGCCAAAAAATGGGAACCTAATCGAGCCTTCGCTTCCGACGATGAGGCACTCGTCAACCTGGTCAGCTTCACTTACATTAAAACTCCAGGACCCTGTTAAGCTGATATCGCTTGCAAACTGGGCTACTCCTGTGACATGATCATCGGCAGCTGTCGTTCCTGACTGGTTGCATGCAAAGCCAGTCATTAACAGCGGCCTTCCAAAAAAGTATACCATCAAATCAAGTTGATGCGGTGCCAGATCGTGAAAGTATCCTCCTCCCGAAACCTCAGGATTAAGCCTCCAATTGTCAACAGTATCGGCGATAAGTTTAGGCCTTTCCACCTGCCACATGGAAATACGAACCGTTCTGACGTCGCCAATCGCATGGGTGTCTAGCAGGTCTTTGACATAGATGAACATCGGCAAGGCACGTCTATAATGAGCCACAGAAAGTCTCGCCCTGGATGCTGAACACATTTCAACAATGTCCCGCGCTTCCCGTGCATTCAACGTAACAGGCTTCTCGAGATAGACGTTCAAGCCTTTTTTGAGCGCTCTAATTGCATACTCCTTATGACTTGAGGGTGGAGTCGCGATGTACACAGCATTGATTTGAGGATCATTTAAGAGCTCTTCGGCATCGCTGTACCATCTCTTAACTCCATGTCGCAAGGCGTAGTCAGCAGCCTTTACTTTATCTCGCCGCATTACCGCTACCAGCTCGCTGCCCTTAACGAGGCTAAACGCCGGACCGCTTTTTAATTCGGTGACATCCCCACATCCGATCATGCCCCACTTTATTGGTCTATCTTCCGGATCATTCATGGGTGTTATCTCCTGAGGGTTGGCTTGAATCTGTTTGTTTCTTGGGTCTTGGCCCTCTTTTGTAAATGATAAGCCCGTTCAAAAAGTTTCGTAAGATCTGGTCCCCGCACGGCTTGAAGTTTGGATGATCGTCATTTCGAAAAAGCGCCCCGAGCTCGGTCTTGGTGATTCTAAAATTCGCCAGCGCCAATACTTCAATGATGTCGTCATTGGTCATTTTAAGGGCCACTCTGAGCTTCTTTAAGATATCGTTATTACTCATTTACTTTCAGTACATGCTTTGGGCTGCATAGATCTTCTCTTCGCCGCTGCTTTTAACCGCATAGCTGAAACCGGGCTGTAGACAATATGCGCCGTATTGCGCTTTTGTATTCATAGCCAGAAAACCAACTTGTAAACTCTTCGATCTCTCAGGCGAAGCTTTTAAGATACGTTTAACACCCTCTTTACAGGCTTCTTCAGGCGAAAGTCCCTGGCGCATGAATTCAACGATCAAATGTGAGCCTGCGACTCTGATGACCTCCTCTCCCACACCAGTCGCCGTTGCTGCACCCACTTCATTATCAACATAGAGCCCCGCTCCTATGACCGGTGAGTCACCCACCCGTCCCCGCATCTTAAAAGCCATTCCACTGGTTGAGCAACCCCCGCTTAAGTTTCCGGTGTTATCCATGGCGATCATTCCGATGGTGTCATGATTTGCCCTGCCGCCTGGGATGCCGCCCGGGTCAGGGAAGCCTTTGTTTTCAACATTGACCACAGGCCGGTAATGTGAACTCTTAAGCCAGTTCTTCCAATCTCTTTCGCTTTTTGCGGTTAAAAGATTCTCGTGCTTAAACCCATGGGCAAGCGCGAAATTGAGGGCCCCTTCTCCACTAAGAATAATATGAGGGGTCTTTTCCATGACGAGCCTTGCCACAGATATCGCATGCGTAATGTGCTCAAGGCACATGACCGAACCACAATTAAGCTTGTCATCCATAATGCAAGCATCCAGCGTAACATGCCCTTCACGATCAGGTAGACCACCAAATCCTACACTCTGATTTGATGGGTCGGCCTCGGGTATCCTAATCCCCGCTTCAATAGCATCAAGAGCATGACCACCTTTAGCAAGCACCTCCCAAGCCGCAGCATTAGCTGCCTTTCCAAAGTCCCACGTTGAAAGAACTAAGGCTGAGTTTTTCGTGTGCCGCATGTCTTCTCTATTGCTGGCGAAAAGGTTTTCCGAGTAGAATGCTGTTAAGGCCGAAAGGATCGACCTTGCTAAAAACGATTTCCGTGTTGACATTACGATCTATTACCACCTTGAGTTTGTCCAAAGCCAATTAGCTGGTTCATGTTCGATTACCTCCTCAAGACGATTAATGTAGGCTTTTGTTATGTCATTTGCCTTACTTGCCAGAGGTTCATTGACCAAAGGGAACATGGTCATCTCGTAAAAACCGCGCTTAAGCCTTGATAGCTCAGCAAAAACAACCCCAGCATTAAGTATCCTCGCAACCTTCTCGGGGCCATTATAAAAAAGTGTTTCCTGATTCAAAAATTTTGAATTGTAATTGTTGTCGTTTTCACCGGGCAACTGATCTGCGGCTAAAATTATGACCGCAGGTTTATCCGTCTTTCCTCTGACATTCCGTATCAGTTGCTTGGCAGTAACCATACGTGACCCAAATCGCGAGCGAAGTCTATTGATGTAAGCTTGAAAATATCGATTCTTCATCGGTTGGTAAACAATAAACACCGACTGCGTTTTTAGCGCAAGACTAATCGCCAAACCGCCCCATTCCCAGTTTGCGTAGTGGCTCGTAACCAGAATGATAGACCTTCCCTGGTCGATATAGGAATTCAAGAAAGCGATGTCCCTTATAATCACCCGTCGCCTCAGTTCGCTTTTTGAGATCGATCTCATTTTCAAGATCTCAAGCAGCGTATCCGTGAAGTTGACATAAAATGCACTCATGATCTTTGATACTTCTTTTTTTTCCCGGTAAGGGAAAGACATCTTCAAGTTTTTTAGTACAAGATTTCGGCGATAATGCAGTATCACTCTGTAGAAGAAAGCCAGGAAATTAGAAAGCGCGTAAATAATGCGAAACGGCGTGACGGAAACGACATACAAGAAGGGCAACATGAGATAAAAAGCGATTCGTTTCATAATTACAAGAAAGGACCTAGGCTTGCAGTTGTAACTTAGCCATTGATGAACCTTGCGTTGGGATCTCTGTGGTATAAAACTTAGGCTTAGATGGTGTTCCCGTTCCTAATCTAATGGTTCCTTATTTAAGCCTTGTATTATAACCTTGAGAAAAAGAGATCATCTATTTAAAAACAATGACTTATTCAAATGGCCTACCAAAGGGTTAGGTAGTGCTTTGTAGTATCTTAACGCCCGTTTCAGTTATTCGTTGAATGAATTCAGGGCTTACCGCCCTGTCTGCAACCAGGTAATGGCACATGGTCAAGGGTCCTGTTCTGATATACGCCTCCACATCGATCTTTGAAGAATCACAAAGAAGGTAGACCTGTTCTGCATTTTCGCAGATAGCGCGCGTTATCGAAGCCTCGCTTTCGGTATGGGCGCTTAATCCTTTGGTTACGTTAAGTCCATCGGTACCGATGAAGGCTTTGTCAGCGTGATATTGGTTAATGTGGTTAACGGCCATGTTACCATGAACGGCTTGCCGAAGACGATCCAGTTCTCCCCCAATCAAGCTTATCCTTACTTGAGAGTGTTCTTCAAGTGCTGCAACGACAGCCAGTGAGTTTGTGATCAACCGAAAACTTAAATCAGACTTTAAATATCTGCATAATGACAGGACGGTACTTCCGCAATCCATGAACACCACATCACCGCTGCATATCTGCGCCGCTGCAATTTTTCCAATGGCGTCTTTGCAATCTTGATTGCGGGATTTTTTTGCTGTCAGGCTTGTTGGGACGCCCTTGGCTTTCATAGCCCCTCCATGCGATCGTACAATAAGGCCTTTTTTTGCTAAGTCAGTCAAATCTCGCCTTACAGTCGCAGGAGAAGCCTCTAATTTTAGGAGGATCTCTGAAATTGACAGCATATCAAACTCATCTAAAAGCTGGAGCAATTTTTTCTGTCTTGCCAAAAGCATAGATATTTTTTTATCGATCAAAAATAGTCATATTTGATCAAAATAGCTCATGTCTACGGGATTTGAAATAGTTGGTTACGAGGTGTTATCAAACGACTGGTACATGCTCAAGAAAATTACCTACCGCTTTAAAAACAGCGAAGGTATTGTAAAGACTCAAAGCAGAGAGGCCTATGATCGTGGGAACGGGGCTACGATACTACTTTACAACACTTTCTCCCAAACTGTCATCTTAACACGTCAATTTCGATTGCCAACCTTTATCAATGGTAACCCGTCAGGCATGTTACTAGAGGCATGCGCAGGACTTCTTGATAATGAAGATCCGGAAAGTGCGATTAGGAGAGAGACTGAAGAAGAAACCGGATATAGGGTTGGTCAGGTGAAAAAGGTATTCGAAGCTTACATGAGCCCTGGCTCGGTAACTGAAAAGCTCTACTTCTATACAGCCGAATATTCAGTCGAAACCAAAAAACACAAAGGCGGAGGTATTGATGAAGAAGATATTGAGGTGTTCGAATTGCCTTTTGCTCGCGCTTTTGAAATGACACGTAGCGGTGAAATTATGGATGGCAAAACAATTATCCTTCTTCAACATCTCATGCTTTCACAAGTCAATGAACCTTAAAACGTAAATTATGATGATTCTTGTTGCAGGACCCTATAGGTCAGGAACCAATGACGACCCGGCGTTGATGGCTCAAAACTTAAGAAACCTTGAAAGCGTCACGCTACAGCTTTTTCGAGATGGGCATTTGCCTATGATCGGAGAATGGGTTGCTTTGCCGCTCCTGCGTCTGGCAGGCTCAAAGCATCCCGGAGATGCACCATATGAAGAAATTCTGTACCCGATAGCTGAGCGACTTCTTCATAAATGTGACGCTGTTTTACGCCTGCATGGTGCCTCCAAGGGTGCCGACGAAGATGTCCGTATCGGAAAAGAAAGAGGCCTGAAAATTTACTACAACGTGGATGACGTTCCCAATTCGAATGCTTCATAGTACTTTCGCTAATGAGCAATCAAAAATAATACGCATATCTGAAAAAGTACTGAATTATAAGATCAGTGAAGACATGCAGATACTGCAAAATAAACTGTCAAAAAAACGTCCGTCAAAATCATTGGTGGCTTAGTGCTAATTGATGAATATAATACCAAGGACAAAACCCTTAATTTTAAAATTTAATGACTAATGATCAAATTATTATATATCAAGTATCAGATAGCGGAGATGCAACAATAGATGTTCAGATATCAGATGATACAGTTTGGCTTGACCAACGCAAGATGGCTGGGTTATTTAACAAGGATGTAGATACAATTGGTCTACATATTAGAAACATCTACAAAGAGGGGGAGTTAGATGCAGGAGGAACTACCGAGGAATACTCGGTAGTTCGTGAAGAAGGAGGAAGGACAGTAAAGAGGAAGGTTAAACAGTACAACTTAGACGTGATAATATCTGTAGGATACAGAGTTAAATCACAAAGAGGAACACAATTCAGGATATGGGCAAATGGTGTACTGAAAGACTACTTAAGAAAGGGCTTTACTATTAATGAAAAGAAGCTTAAGGAAAAAACAGAACATCTGGAAGGTCTTAAGAAGACAGTTGATTTATTAGGGAATGTTTTAAAAATCAAAGAGCTAACTACAGATGAGACTACTGGCTTATTAAAGGTAGTGACCGATTATAGTTACGCCTTAGATGTACTGGATAAGTACGACCACCAACAGCTGACTGTTGAAGGAACAACTGATTTGCAACTGTTCATTGCCACCTATGAAGAAGCCATGAAAGCAATTAGGAATCTAAAAAACGAATTTGGCGGCAGCTCCTTATCGGTAATGAAAAGGATGATTCCTTTAAAGGGTCAATCGGAACGATATACCAATCCTTTAGCGGGGTTGAATTTTATCCAACAATAGAAGAAAAAGCTGCAAACCTGTTGTATTTCGTAGTTAAAAACCACTCCTTCTCTGATGGCAATAAACGGATCGCTGCCTACCTGTTCGTTTGGTTCCTGGAAAAAAACGGCATACTATATCATGAGGATCATTCTAAACGAATAGCAGATAACGCGTTAGTGGCCTTGACGCTTATGATCGCAGAAAGTAAACCTAATGAAAAAGATATGATGGTAAAGGTTGTTGTCAACCTAATCAATTTTAAAAACTAAAAATCATCTAAATTTATAGGTTCCTAATGTATAATATATCATTGTCAATGATTCTAACCCTCGATCTATCATTACAAACAATCGATGCCGTTCACTTTTTGCCATTGGGGAGTTGCCTTGTTTTCATGGATATCGCTAAAGAAACCGTATTTCGAAGCATACTTATTTTTTTGGAGACGCCGTATTTTTTGAAGCACTTACAAAATGGCAGCTGGGTAATGAAAGTTATAGAAAGCTTGCTTCTTAAAGCAAAAGTACATTGCGTTTAACATCTTAATTTAATAAGCACCAAGCTACTTTCCGATGCAGAACTTTGAAAAGATCGAATCCAGCAAATCTTCGTTAGTAACTTCACCGGTTATTAGACCCAGATTGTAAAGGGCATTTTTGATTTCAAAGGCGAGCAGCTCGCTTTTCTCTTGTCCGTCCATAAGACTAAGCGTTGAATTGACCGACTCTAAAGCTTTTGTCAAGGCTTCTACATGTCGGGAGTTGGTTAATAGGAGTTCACCGGAGTTCCATTTTTCAAGATTGACAAACCTAACCAGTTCGGCCTTTAACAAGTCGATATTTTGGTCGTCCCGGGCCGAAATCCAAACGACGCGGCCAATACTTGAATACTTTGCGTCCAGGACCTCGATTTCATGTTGATCGGCCTTATTGCCAGTAACAAGGATGCTAGTTCCAGGATTGTCGACTTTTAAAACGGCGACTATCTTGGCGAGTTCCTCTAAATGAACCTCATTAGGATCGAAAAGGTAGATGATGATGCTGGCCTGCTTCATTTTTTGTCTAGCCCGCTCGACTCCGATCCGTTCAATCGCATCCTGGGAATCCCGCAAACCGGCGGTATCAATGAGTAGAAAGGGCACACTTTCAATGTTGATGTGCTCTTCAAGTGTGTCGCGGGTTGTGCCCGGGATTTCTGAAACAATCGCCCGTTCGTCATTCAGCAGCCGGTTAAGCAGCGTTGATTTGCCGGCATTAGGCTTTCCAACGATTGCAACAGGTATTCCCTTTTTGAGGACGTTTCCAAGAAAGAAAGAGTCGATGAGCTTTTCAAGCTTAGCCTTGAGCTCATGCAAAATGAGCTGCAACTCCTGGCGATTAGCAAACTCGACATCTTCTTCTGAAAAGTCCAGCTCCAACTCAAGCAAGGAAGCAAAGCGAACAAGCTGGTCCCGCATGAGTTGAAGTTCATGCGAGAAGACGCCTCTAAGTTGCTGGAGGGCTATTTTATGGGCCGTGGCGGTTTCTGTGGCGACAAGATCGGCGACGGCTTCGGCCTGACTCAGATCCAACTTACCGTTCAAAAAGGCTCTTAACGTAAATTCACCCGGTTTTGCCGGTCGTGCGCCTGAGGCGACCAGTACCTGCAAAATACGCTCAATTATGAAGGATGAGCCATGACAGGATATTTCAAGCACATTTTCACCGGTGTAAGAATTCGGCCCCCGAAAGATGCTCGCTACAACCTCGTCTATTATCTCGTTCGCACTGAAAAATTGACCAAAGTGAATGGTATGCGAATCTGCAAGAGATAGCCTTTTGCCCTTGAAAACGTCATTGCCAATACGAAATGCTTCGGCACCAGAAAGTCGTATGACGGCGATTGCTCCCAAACCTGCAGGGGTCGACAATGCGACAATGGTATCATCTGGTGATATTAGCACTATTGATATATGCGTACGTAGTCAACGAGAAACTTTTGAGAAAATATATAATTATCAACCGGGCCGGCGAACCCTCCGGCATGACCAAGCGCCAAATTACGCAGAAGGTAAAAAGGCTTCTTAAAGGTTGAGCCCGAATAAGAAGCGGTAGAAAAGAAGAATGTATAATGTTTTAATTGATCGTAATATAATTCAATACGGTCTTGGGTCCAGTCCATCGCGTAGATGTGAAAGTCGGCCGCCGGATCGCCTACCGGTTGAATTGTTCCGTTCTGAGCGTGATTGCAAGAGACATCAGCATAGTGGATAGTACCGTAAAGGTTTGATGAATCCCGGCCAAGAATCTCCATGATGTCAATCTCACCACAAGCAGGCCAGCCGACCTGGGGTAAATTTTTTCCAAGCATCCAGATCGCCGGCCACATTCCTTTTCCCATTGGCACTTTTGCCCGAACTTCTACCCGTCCATATTGAAGATTAAAGATTCCCTGGGTGGTTATATCTGCTGACGTATACTGGGCTAGAGAATCACGAGTGTTCGGATCGTTGGTGCCACAGATATAGGCAGGGTTTGGATAGACTTCCTTTATCGCCTCGATTACCAGATTCCCATTTTCCACCCGGCAATTTTGAAGACGCCGGTCAGTGTATAACTGTGGTTCGTTGTTTCCGATGAAGCCTTTTTCAAAGACCCATTTTTTAGGATCCGGTAATCCTGAATAGTTGAATTCCTCGACCCAGATCAATTTGCGATTACCTTGTGGAGCGTCATGAAACCCTTCTAGGCCTCTGCTATAAATTTGGTACAATTCTTCCACATGTAAGGTTTAATAGTCTTATTTCATCTGAATATAATTTATAGCCGTCTCATTTCAATGGTCTTTTGCTCGTACTCATTCAATTATAAACCGGTCAAGAGTGTAAATTTTCATCTTCGTGCTCCTACTTCAG
>JAABUX010001661.1_pt1 | contig 33028 bp, 36 predicted proteins | sample 5561851 | NCBI WGS metagenome assembly JAABUX01 (sample SAMN10711883, study PRJNA513361) | rock metagenome | isolation source: Antarctica rocks | place: Antarctica: Victoria Land, Richard Nunatak red sandstone | collected 2016-01-03
GCCCGTACCACAGCCGTCGCACGAAGGACAGATACCATTCACTAGCTGCCAATCACAGGTCATACAGCGCTTCAGGTCATGGCCATTGGGACACCAGCCGTCCTCGATACTGCAGCCACAGTCTTCGAAGCGCCAGCTGGAGTTACCAAAGTCAATCCCACCGACATCTTCTTCAAAGTCCGAGTCCATAGCCACATCATCGCTAGACGACGTAAGATCTGCTTCCAACGAAGACGGGCTCTTTAGGCCCAAGGATTTGGTCTCAGAGGTCTCCTCCTGCGTTCCATAGGGCTCTCCATATTCATCCAGCTCCGTGTCGGTCCCTGACGACAACACTTCCTCTGGCAGGGAAGACTCGACATGTTCTATCTTGGTTTCAGGGGGGCAAATATGACGGAGTTTTTCTTCGCAAGGATTGCAACGTTTTCGTTGTTCAAATGCTGGCGTATGGATAGTATGAACAACAGAAAGCGGGATTTTCTCTCCACTGCGACGGTATTCAAGTGACCCGAATAATCGAAACCCAAGCCCGAAGATTGCAGCTTTGGATAACAAGCGACAACAACATCCTCGTCAGACGTAGAGGAATTACATCCCATTGAGTCATACGCAACGTCGATCTCCTTCCAGAGGGGCATCTCTTTCGAGGTTACTACTATCACAGCTGCGGTGGTAAGGCTTGATTGATTGATTGATTGATTGTATTCATACACGGATCTGGCCCTTTAGGGTCATGCCGGAAGTGGCTATATGCCCCCTAGAATGCCCTAGCGCTTAGGCTCATTTACCCTACTTTCCGCCCTCCGAGTAAAGAGGTACTAGCCGCTAGGCCACTCTAGGGTAGGACCCCTCTACAGTCCTTAGCCGTTTTAGTGTCCCATCCTTTATTAACTCCGCCCCTATCCCTCCGCCTGTAGGAAATAATCCTACCACTATTTAGTATAGGCCCCTATCGCTAGCTACCATAAAACCCCGTGTTATTTGGCTAACAGCGTCTAAATCTATATTACTAGCGGTGCGTCCTACTCTTAAATAGCGCCCTACGTTATAATAGATAGCCCTCCGCTAATAGCTTTCCCTTATAACGGCTTTTATTAGAGGGCCTCGTGACTTATATCGCCTGAGGGCTTCAGGATATAGAAAAGGCGAAGGACGTAGGAATTATAAAGAGGTTAGTATACTCGTCTATTCCGGGGTAGTACGTGTTAAAAAGACCTTTATAGAAAGGTAGGTTAGTCTAAATACCTCCAGTCTCCCCCTAACGTCCTACATATAATGTTAGATATATATATTAGCTAGGTTCTAATATAATAGCCGTGTATAGGGGACAGGCTTTTAGATAGATATTTTAGGGTATACGTAGCTATATATATAATGTGACTATGGAATAGCCGGAGCCTTTATTGTTTTTGTAGACGCGTCTATAGACCGGATTAACTAGAGTTATTGATTACGCGTACAGCGAGTGTACGGGCAATTAGAATTACGACAGACTGTTCAGCAGACTACCCTGGATATATTTCAGATACCCGGAGGCTGCTTATGATGCAAAATATAGGGGTGGCTTTCTTCCTTGAGTAGTTGTTTTTCTGCGTATGCGGTGGTAAGGCTGCGGCCGACACCTGAGGACGCGTAAAACGCGTGAATTTTGGAGCTAGTTCTAGGCCATAGTCGGCTAAATCTCGGCAATGAGACGCGCGGTGGAGGAACAAACAACGACGTGATTCCCTTTCGGAGGTCGCTTGTCGGCCTTTGTAGCCTGTCACAGGCTGACGAGCGATGAAGAAAGGCAAACAACATGACGAGAAATTCCCTGACCGCTCAGTCTCTCCAAGATCATTTGTCTATTACAGCACGCCCCGGAGACGTGCAGTCCATCCCGTGCTTCTGCCAACGCTATTGGCCTAGGCTATTGGCCTGGGCTTTGGCTCTTGTTTGCTGTCTGTCGGGTGCATACGGCTGCTGTCGTTGTAATTCGTACCCAATGGTGCCCGTTTACTCTCGTGGACTGAGCTTCAGGATGGCTTTCAGCAGGTTTTCTTGTTTGTGGTACGGTGCATATTATGACGCCAGGGTTTAGTATCCGCATCATCCCAAGCCGTTTCTAGCCCTCTGACACGAATGGTTTCTAACATCTGTCAGGCATCAAGATCCAAAATCCGCGTGTTGGAGCTGCGGCAATATTACGGTTGTGCGCTCTTTGGAGCCGTGCAGATACAATGGATCCTCAAGCCTTGTTAGAGCTGTAGCTACCTGTCTTCCGAGAAGATCGAAATGATTGAATGAGCTTATGAGTTATCAAAGCCTTAGGCATTCAGAGAACGGCTAGGCCCCTACTTCTTATGCACGAAGCTTTCATCTTCATCCATAATACTATTTCGTACTTTCTTTGGCTTCTTCTAAAAGCCGAGTGGCGGGAGGTGCAGATATGATCCTGGGTGTGGCGCGGGAATTTCCTGAATCACGACACCGCCGGCGGGAAGACATCAAAGCAAACTGGTGTCCATGCGAGGACCCGAAGTTACCGCCGATCTGGCCCAGGAGTGGAGATAGACAATGAGATCAGGGAACAGGTTAGCTTGCTTTACAAAAGCTCATGATAACCATTCCACCATTCACAGTCTTCGTGCACAACGTATCTGCTGAAGAATCACCTTGAGACGCCAACATCCTGATAATAAGTCTCGTTGCAACGTAAATACTTCAAATCGAGATGGGTATACAAGTCCTCTATCCAGGGGAAGATTCTGGAAGTAGCAAAGGGATCAATGTTGAGTGAGTACTATACCACCCACCGACCACAACGAGGCTTTTCCCCTGTAACGGTAGCTGCTAATACTCGTACCCACAGTATTGTAGCCATACATGGTCTAGAGGGCGACCTGATTGACACATGGACACACTCAAAGACTCAGACTTGCTGGTTGCGGGACTTTCTACCCGAGAACATCCAAACTGGTCGGATCATGACATTTGGCTATGATGCCGACGCTGCTTTCAGTAGAACAACGTCAGATATTGATGATCATGGCAGTCGGCTCCTCGTCAACCTTATCGATAAAAGGCAGGCAAATGACGTTCGTGTTTGAACTTGATAGCACGTATTCTACATTTGCTAACAATTCTCAAAGGAGAAGCAGAGACCGATCATCTTCATAGCCCACTCTCTTGGCGGCATTATCCTGAAGAAGGTCAGTCCTTTGAAATGTGTTTGCAGGAGAGCTTGGCGTGATGCTTCATGTCGGAGCGATACGTTGGGCAAGGCCATTACCCCTGATTCTGATCGCATATTTACGCCAATTCATTGACCTGCCGCTCTTTTCTGTATCGTCTCCTTCCTGATGAATAGCCACTTCCCAATATCGAGACATCCATTGGACGCGAATTACTAACCAAGTGTAGGCATTAGTGCAATCCTTCATCGAGTCACGCTACAAGTCTATACACGAGCTCACCGTTGGAATTATCTTCATGGGAACACCTCATCAGGGAACTGATATACCAGAATTTGCAAATATACTCACCAACGTGGCTCAAAAACTTCTACACAAACCGAATCCAAAAGCCACCATAGATGCACTGAAAGCCAATTGTCCATTCCTCCAGCAACTATCGAAGGACTTTCGGAATCAGATGTCCAACTATATCATTGTCAGCTGCTACGAGCAAAAGCCGATGAAGCATAGCCCTCGTCTTGTAAGCTTCTCGGTCGTGGAGAATTATGAAGTCAATACAAAACATTCTGACGAGTCTTTTGTGATCAAGATCGTCGAAAAGTATTCTGCACTTCTTGGTGTTGTAAACGAGGAGCAGATACCTGTTAATGCCGATCATCAAGAGATGTGCAAATTTTCTTCTCCCGCGGATGAGACATATGAACAGATCCAATTTCGCATAGGAAGAATGATGGACATACATGAGGAGAGCTTGCGAAGTCGTCAATGTACGTAGTCCCAATGCTCTGGACTAGCACGAGAAACCCGATTGAGCGCAGAATACATGATGATTATTGTGTAGTCCAAAGCAAAGAAAACACCAACGTCCACTATAGCATTCCTTACCACGTTAGTCCAGACTTTATGGGTCGAGATGACATTCTGCGTCAGATGAGTACAGTCTGCTTGCCAAGCGCACCGCAGCATTCCCGGCCCACTCAAAAGCGATACGTCCTATTTGGACTTGGCGGATCGGGAAAGACACAAGTCTGCCTAGCGTTTGCGCAGGATTATCGAGAAAGGTAGGGTCCTGACCATGATGTCCTCACGCTGCACCAATGTCATATCACGTATTATTATTGCTCAACATGATATCTGTATCGAGATCAAGTGCTGATCGTTCAAGGTTTTGGGGAATATTCTACGTCGATGCGAGTACAGATAACAACGCAGAATCCGGATTTTATGCTACAGCTGAGTGCTGTGATTTGAAGGGTTGTGATCCGCCGCGCACAAGGCGCTGGCTTTCCAACCAAAAGGACCCCTGGCTTCTTATCTTAGACAATGCGGACGATCCTGCAATGGAATTACCCAAGTATTTTCCTGGAGGAAGTCGAGGGACGATTTTGATCACAACAAGAAATCCCGATCTCAAGAAGCTCGCAACCGTTGGGTCGAGCGAGGTTGGTCGCATGAACGTTGAAGACGCTGCGTCATTGCTCTTAAAGGCGAGCGAATCTGGGGATCCGCAGAGCGACACATCGAAAGCATTAGCCACAAAGATCGTCGATACCTTGGGCTGTCTAGCTTTGGCTATTGTCCACGCTGCAGCGCTGATCAGGCAGCGAATCTGTAGACTGGAGGAATATACAGAGATATTCAATAAGCACCGCCAACGACTTCTCTCAAATAGCTCGGGCCGTTTACCTCGTGCTGAATGTGATGTTTACGCAACTTGGCACGTATCTCGGGCGGCAATTCAAAGTATTGGGACTACAACCTCAGTCATAGCCCTGGAACTCCTCAACATCTTCGCTTGCTTCCACTTCGGAGGAATATCTGAACAAATTTTTCACTCTGCCTGGGACGTAAAGCTCGCCCACGCCAACAAGTCTGACCACCGTCAGGCTGTGAGTGAAGAGTGGATCGATAAAGTGCTTGAAAAGTTGCGCATGTACGAAAGGTCTGCCACCCAATCGTGGGATCCGCTACCGTTCCGAGAGGCGGTCAGCTTACTCAGCTCCTTTTCCTTGGTCTCCTATGCCAAAGGCGAGAGTGGACTTGTACTGCATCCTTTGATCCACGCCTGGGCTCGGGATCATTTAGGCAAGGTCGCATTTGCCCAGTGGTCGACGAGGGCTTTGGTGCTATTGAATGCATCTGTTAGTAAGACCCGTTCATTAAACGCAAGTTATCGCGTGGAAAGGCAATGGTTGGCTCACGTAAATGCTTGTTCTCCGAAACCTGGGGACCTCCAAACACTCAATGACGATGACCTACGAGCTCGACTTACAGCGGACTTTGCATGCTGCCCACTGTATCAGAATCATGGGCAGATCCATGAAGCCCTTTACCTCGCATCTCGAGGCGTGAGACTAGCCTTCATGCGATGGGGCAACCTGAATACCTTCACATTGTGGAGCACGAGAGTACTTGCAGATCAGTTTCAAGCCATGGGTGAGTTCGAGAAGGCCTTGGAAATTTATGGAAACATTACGAGATATGTGGACCAAATGCCTTCCAAAGTTTTATTCGAAGAACTCATGGACCTGCAGCTGCTAGAACAGGAAGCGAAATGTCATCATGCGCGTGAGCGTTTCGAATTAGCTGTTAAGTGCCAAGAAGCGGTAGTGAAGCGCAGAATTTCGACATACGGAAAAGAGATTCATGAGACGCTTGCCTCCATGGCACTGCTTGTCGCCTTGTACGGTGACGTTGACCGTGCGGAGGACGGTGTCAATATGGGGGAAGACGTGTTCTCTCATTCGAAAAGGCTCAATGGTGATGACGATATTAGGACCCTTTTCTGGGCTCAAGCACTAGCAGAAGACTACCAGAAAATTGGCAAGTTTGCTCGCAGCCTTGAGATGCTCACATGGCAGAGTGACACGTACCTCAGCTCTACCGTTCCAGCGAATGCAGCAAGGCTCTGTGTTCTACACACGCTAGTCCTAAACTTCTATGGCATCGGACACAAGAAAAAGGCCAGAGCGCTGGCAACCATCCTGACCAGGTCCAGTGAGGAGACATTAGGCTTAGAGCACCCACAGACACGCAAGCGCCTCCAATTGGTCGACTGCCTCGATTTCTGGGCTCAGGTTAACATAGAAGCGGCCGAGAAGGATGAGCCAATATCTTCAAAATCTCTTGACAGACTTGCCTTGATCAGCACGGAGATCATCGGGGCTCTGGAACCGAAGACAGACGAGAGAATACAACAGCAAATCACTGAGGTGCGCAAAGAGTTGGGAAGACAAGGGTGGGTCGATCCTAAAGTCCGCGCATCGATCTTGAAGTGGATGAAAGTCCAAGAGTCGCTTTGCATAGTACCGAAGCTTTTCATGGAGCGGAAGCCTCAGGTAGAGAGCACACTGCTTGTCTTGGAGGGCGACAAGAGCGTCGAAGCTAGACTCCGTGAAAGCCTGGGCCCTGAGCTGTATGCGGAGCTCCAACGCGAGGAGTGGGAAGACCCCGAATTTCAAGATTCGAACGCAGTATCAGAGGAAGACGAAAAAGCTGAGGATATTGGCTTTATGTCACGTGAAAAGATCTCGGAGTGGCTGGCTGACTGAGGTTTGTACAAGAAACCATCGTCTGTTAAACTCCTGCGACCTATTCTCATTCGACATTGTCTCTACATAACGGGTATTTGATATGACATTCGGCCAGCGATCCCACACCCTAAAGGTAACGCTCTCCTATTCAGACCACAGCTGAGGCCAACTCTTTGCTCGAACAAAGGTGCAAAACTGCGGAACGTCCCCTCGGTAAGCATCCTCGGGTATGGGAGGGCACACTCACGAGACCTAGCGCATAGACGGGTGTCATCTATCCAGGTTCATTCGTATGTACATCTTCCCAATCCTATCATTACTACCAATGTATCTCGGACTTCATAGGTCTATATCAACCAAAGCACTGCTTCCTCGCCCTGGAACAAAGGTCTCGCCGCCGTTTCCCAACCTTGTGGGTATGAAAGTGTCTCCAGAGCTCATCCCTCGACTCGAACGCTCCTGTGCAAGCCGCAACTGGGCAAGAAAAGCTGACAGGGGACTCCACAAGTCGTACATCGTACTTGTACTCCAGAGGCTGATTCTTGTCTTGTATAGCATATTCCTCCGAAAATCTTCGATATCCAGCACCACGCGGTTCTGGCGATGTGTAGGTGGTCTTTTCGACAAACATCTGCATAAAATCCATAAACGTCGCTATATCTTTCGCGCTACTCATCGCTCCGAGACTCACGCGCACCACGCCCGTTGGCTCCCCGTTGATTTCATCAATCTCATTGCCGCAACGCAAGCCCTCTTTGAAGTTCTCTAGCATCTGCGCGGGCGAGATATCGAGAGAGGAGGCAATACCTCCAGGATTGCACAGCCCTCCTGTCCGTATCTGAATATTATTCAGAATGGCAAGTGTCTCAAGATCTGATTTCCCAACCCATTCTCCTTGGCTATTCCGGGCGTTAAACGCTATGGTAGGGCCTTGGGTACTGCTGTCACCGTATCGAGAATCTGGGCTCTGGTAGATCTGGCATACTAGCACGCCGTTGGCATGTGTCAGCTTCGACAGCTGGTCGTACAAAGTCTTTGCAAGCGCGCAAGTATGTGAGGACACTTTCGTCATTGATCCAAAGAGCTTTGTGTGTACGCCCAAAGCCACTTTTAGCGCAATAATGCTGTGGAAAGCCGGCGTCCCATCTTCCAACATCTCATGTAAACTTGTGGTTTTCTTGGCGTACCACCCTCCTTTACCCAATCCCCCAACTTGGCCATTAATGACCATATCCACGGTCCCACCACCAAAATAGCGTCGTCCACTCAGGACATGACCAGCGTCCTTCCGAACGATCAACGCACCAAGATCCGGAAACCCGAAGATTTTATAGAAACTCAAAGCCGTGAAGTCAGGAGCGTTCTGATGGTCGCCGAGATCTAGAGGCGCAGTGGCGACCAAAGCAGCGGCGTCTAGAAGACTGTATATTTCACGCCTCCCAGGACCCGCTGAAGATCTGATACGACCCGGCCAGCTCAACGGCAGCCGACGTCCGTTCATGTTACTTTGCGCTGGATACGCGAACAGATCCACACTCTTGCCATCCTCCGAGAGCTGGGAGGTTCCGTGGCGTGAGGTGTCTCGATCGGAGAGCCAGCGCTCGACTTCTTCGTCAGATGCAAAACATCTTGACCCTCGTCCGGCCACTTCTCGAACCCCAACTAGAGAGGTATGAGCATCAGCATGATAGCCGTACCAGAAACCGCCTTCTTCCCGACTGTAGTCGGCTACACAGTCCATGACTAGCTTTATCGCTGCGGTAGCGTTCGCGACGAAGATTAGGTCGAAGTGCTTGGGGTCTGCGTGGAAGAACTTGAGGGTTTGGATTCGAGTGGACTCGATTTGGTCTGTGGAGAGCATGGAGGATGGGGAGTGTGAGTGTGGGTTGCCGAAGAGGTGGGTGTTCATTTCTTTTTCGAAGTCTTTGAGCAGGGATTTTGGGTAGGGGGTTGTTCCGGCGTGGTCGAGGTAGGTGGTTTCTATAACTGTTAGAATTCGCAAAGCTATAACTAGCTTTGGATTAGGTGGCTTACTGTTGAGAAGAGGATACTCCTTTTTCCTGATCTGGTGCACCGATCGAGGGTAAGGGCAGGCGTCAGACATCTTTGACTGGTTTTCCCCACCGTGGTGTCTGTTGACACTACAAACGAGTTTCATCATGAAAGGCTTCGCACCTATGCTCATACCTTTCGCTAGATCATGCTTCCTAACCTATATCAATTCATAACAAGAGGGATTATATATATACATCTCTCTAATCAGACTCTGATTAAGCCAGCTACCGCGAGGCGAACATTGGGGACTGTACGAAAAAATAGCTGGGGACGGGGAAGGGCTGATCGGTAGTTATATAGTGAACCTTATCCAATACCTACTGTACTACCTTACATTATGTTTTTGGAACCCCCATCCGTAACATAAGCCGGTCTAGGTACTTGTACAAGATTGCGGACGCTACGTGCCACATGCAGGAGTGACCGCATTGTTCATCTGTTGGCGGAACTCGTGGGGGTGAAATGCCACGTTTCTCAGGCGGTGAATCTGCATTTCTCTCATATACCCAAAGGCTCTTTGGCTCCGATTCGGAATGTATAATCCGTCATGCGAGCGGTGGTAATATTACTATCTAGCAGGTTGTTTCCAAGTCATAATGTAATATTACAATCTAGCAGGTTATTTCCAAGTCATAATGTAATATTACTATCTAGCAGGTTATTTCCATGTCATAATGTAATATTACTATCCAGCAGGTTATTTCCAAGTCATAATGTAATATTACTATCTACCTTAGCAGGTTATTTCCAAGTCATAATATAATATTACATACACCCTTAGTTGTTCTAGGCTATAGGAGAGCAGTAGTAGTCGTGTTGGTCAATACAAACTACCGTAAAATTGGCTTAAAGGATTGGTATTTTCGTTACCGAGAGCGAATGTCGGATCTGGGTCCTGATCTCGCAGCGAGGTGGCGACGGTCTAGTCTGTATGCGGTATAGCGGTATAAGGACGTTCATTTCTGATTCGACGATATCGAGCTGATGGTTGATGACTGTGCTCTAGCGAGATTTGTCTGTGGTCATCACGCCACGTTTATGTAGCATGCATAAGGTATGATAGTCCTTGGCGGTTTAACGATACGCTGCTAGATGTTGCGTTCGGCGTTCTCCGTGGCTTGGCAAGGATGGTGTTGGCACGTTATTGGCCGGGCATACGCCTCTATTCTCGATTTTCCCAGCTACGAACAACAACTCAACTGTGTCAGCCTGATGTCTTCTTTCCATATTTCGATCCTGGATCCAGGCTTTAGCTAGAAGAATACACATCTCAGGACCCGATTGTGTGCCCTGAACGCGTGACTGTTCAAGATGAAGCTTTTCAGCGACTCGCATGCTGACATTGAGCGAGACGCCATCGACGAAACCCATTTGACCAATAATAATGTTCACAGCCTCGCATGGCAGACAGTCAGAGTCGATCTGAAGAACCGAGCAAGTGATGTCGTGCCAGCATCGATTCTCTCGAACATCGACGGATATACCAAGGCTGGTACGAGAAACAGGATCAGGCCACACGCGGACGTACTGACCTTCATCAGGGCAACTGACGGCGCTGATGGGCCCGTCAGGCAGCGGCAAAACCACGTTGTTGAATGTACTGGCCCATAGAGACGCTGCAGCAAACGTTGAAGTTCTTGGCAGCATCAGAGTGAACGGCTCCACCGTCTCAAGGAAGATTTTTCAGAGTATCAGCTCTTATGTCGAGCAAGAAGATGCACTCATTGGGTCACTGACTGTGCGCGAAACGCTGGACTTTGCTGCACGCTTGTCCTTGCCTAAGTAAGGTCGAATTGATCGCCACGAAAGTTGGTAATCACTCTAATCAGGGAAACAGGACGGTAACAAGCAAGGAGCGGAAACACCGTGTAGCTCAGCTCCTTTCTTCCTTCGGTCTACAACACCAGGCCAATAGTATTGTCGGCACGCCAATCCGGAAAGGCATCTCTGGCGGCCAGAAGCGCAGGCTTTCAATTGCCAGTCAATTGATCACGGCCCCGAAGATTTTATTCTTGGATGAGCCGACCAGCGGATTGGACTCCACAGCGAGCTTTGAGGTAATCAAATACCTAAAGTCAATGGTTAGGAAGCACAAGGTAAGAGCCTCCGATGATGCGGCAACCCATCGCATTCCCGTGTTTCGCTGATTCGAACAAAGTTGATCGTCATCGCGAGCATTCATCAGCCATCCACAGCAACGTTTGATCTTTTCGATGACCTTGTACTCCTCTCAGCGGGCCAGATATGCTACAACGGAGACTTGCAATCAATCAAACCGTACTTTGAAAGTCGTGGCACTCCCATGCCACTGTATATAAATCCTGCGGAATTCCTGCTCGATGCTACCAGCGCAGACTTCTCCCACGACAAAGCCGAATCTCAAGCTCGTCTCGAGAAATTACACTCGGACTGGCGGGCTTCCTCGAAGCAAAAGGAGATCGACGGGTTCATCAATCAGTCCTCTGCGGAGAAGGGCTTGCACTTCGAGGGGACAGGTTCCCGCAGTACCTTTCTCAATATTATTCTCGCATTGCTTCATCGTTCCTTCATCAAAAGCTACCGGGATGTCGTTGCTTACGGGATCCGTTTTGCCATGTACATCGGCCTAGCGATCATGATGGGAACAGTGTGGCTCCGCCTTCCCACAACACAATCATCAATCGGACCATTCACCAACGCCATCTTCTTCGGCTCAGCCTTCATGTCTTTTATGGCTGTGGCATACGTTCCTTCATTCCTCGAGGACCGCGCGACGTTTGTCAAAGAGCGCGCTAATGGTCTTTACGGCGCTAGTGCTTTCATGATCTCAAACTTCCTGATCGGACTGCCGTATCTATTTCTCATCTCCCTGGTCTTCTCCCTCATCACTTACTTCCTGAACAACTTCAGGCCCACGGCATCAGCGTTCTTCACCTGGGTGATGTGGCTGTTTCTAGATCTGCTGGCAGGAGAGTCTCTCGTCGTGCTCATGTCCTCGATCTTTCCGAACTTTGTCATCGCCTTGGCTTTGACGGCCTTTGCAAATGGTCTCTGGATGAGTGTGGGAGGCTTCTTGGTGTCGCCGGACATTCTGAATCCGTTTTGGAAATATGTCTTTCACTATATCGACTATGTAAGTGATGACTCTCCGGATTCACTTCACCAGACCCATACTGACCCCTCAAAGCAATCCTATGTCTTCCGAGGAATGATGGTCAACGAGTTCGGCTACCGAGCCTATGATTGTGCCGAAGGCTGCAATTGTATGTACCAGACCGAATTGGCATCGCAGTGTAAGATCGATGGTAAGGGTGTGCTGGCACCGTATGGCTATAAGAATGGTAATATGGGAAAGTGGGTAGGTATCATGTTAGCGATTATACTAGTGTATCGTCTCTTCGGATGGGCCGTAACGTGGTTTAGGAGAACATAGCCTGGCGTGATCTGCTGCGCATGAATCGAGGCTTCGATTTTGATAATTGCATAGATTTTAAGAGCTTCTTCACCACCTAGTGAGACAGATGAGGTTTGAGCGTAGCTGAATTATCAAATTCGGCAGATGTTATGAGAATTATCATGTTGAAAAGGTACTAGCGTCTGTGCGGGTTCGTAGATATACCGAGTCCGTGGTGCTTCGACTCTCAAGGTTCGTACCTGTCTCCCGTCTGAAGCCGTACTTGTGCACCATATCAGTATCATGTCATGTATCGAACTCAGGTAAGAAAACATCGCCGTCCTCTGGACCGGAGCAAAACCTTGGGCTTCTTGCTTCGGCCGATGAGCAGCTTCCAGATAAGATACCTCCACGTCGATGACTGATCACCTCAATCGGATTGAGTACATCAATAATGATGACTGTAATGAAGGGTTCCCGCGAACTCGGCCAAGTAGCGAGGCGCCCGAAGCATATCTGCGAAGGAAGAGATAGCTGCTGGAGATGCTCGCGTCGAGGTATTGGTGAATTACCCTCTACATGAGGGGTGTTGTCATAGCTAACTGGCACACACCATGACCAACAGTGTTGTAGGACCTACGTAGTTCTCTCGAAGCTTCTGTACGATCTCAGTCAATTGACTAGGTGCGCGGACAAACTCCTCTGCGGAATTCAAATCGATGGGGTGGAGAATCCAACGAAGCGTACAGAGGGGTGAGTTTCGTTGTTTTCCTCTAGAGGCTAAATGGGCTGTACTTGTGATTTCTGTGATGCAGCATCGCATCTGCCTTGCATGTCATGAATTTGGGAAAAGGAAGCTCAGGACCACTTGTCGGACTCTCACTGAGAGCTGCCATAGTGGAAGTGTGATGCTTCAGCCTCCTGGAATTTTAGACCGTGGTGCGGAGTAGTTCGAGCTGAAAAGAGGTCCTATAGATCGAGTTGGAGGAAGATGACCATGTACTTCATGTGCTGCTAGGAGATGAAATATAGGCTGCTCGAGAGCGCGTATAGCCTAGCCGAGCCTGGTACGCCGTACGTCGAAAAAGTGGGTTAGGAAGGCTGACAACACTAACGACGATGCTGCTAAACCATCACGTACAGCATCTTCTTGCGATGTTCGTGAGCTTGCTTGGTCGAGTGGAGGTCTGCAGAAGATCGCCAGAGACGAGTACCGGAGCCGCTAGGCCGAGGACTAGAATCACCTTGGCCAGATATCCAAAAGTCTCAGCTCGCCGTGACTGCTCATCAAGAGCAGTGAAGAATTCGATTGTTGGTCCAGACTGTTTCACTTCTCTCAGTAGGGACCGAAAGCACACGGCAACTTCGTCCGAGATTACTCAAGCTGTGGTGTGATGCCTTGATGCTTGACTCACCAATGGACTGCCAGTATAAATCCATATTCACCCTTATGGGAGCAACATGTGATCCGAACGAAATCCTGTAAACGCATGGGGATGTTGGTATCTGAATATTTCTTTGCAAGCCAAGAGGATAATCGGAACGTTGAGGAACCACCCAAGCAGAAAACAGAGCCCGACTGCTAGGCCAGAGTACGCTAGCCATACTTGTTTTCCATTCAGATCGATTGTATGCTTCAATGGTGAATATAAGATATCCCAAACCGTGAGGAAGTGAACAAGAGAGATGGACCTAGGCTTTGAACTTTCTCAGCTGTAGTATAGACCGAACTACGGCCGTTGATCTAAAAGAATTCACTACACCATCTATCAAATCATTATCGAGAGGCAACAACCTGTTCCACTTGTTTGCATAAGCAAATCATTTCAACTTCACCTTATTGCTCAATCTCCGGAATACAATCTAAAGCATCAGTATGTCAGGGTCAGACCCCTCAACCTCTCCTCTCACTCCTCAGTGGCCGCCACACAATCAAGACGCAGCGACTCCACCGGCTGGAGGTCCTGAAGGGCTATGGCATGAGCAGGGTTTCTTCCAAGATACGATCGATGACAACGCTAGCACCAGAACTAGTGGGGATACGGCCGACGACGGACTTAGGGCGCGCCAAGCCTTTGAAGAGCGATATCCAGCAGAAGGCTTTGAGCAAATGTAAGTCACACAGCATGAGGAGTCTGCACTGAGTCGATCGCTGTTGGAGCTGACAGTGGAGCAGCTCGAGACGCCGCCTTCATCAAATACGCGCCACCACCCGGCTTCTCAACACCGTCATGAACAACGGCGAGCCCGTCAATGGAGCCGATCCCAATAATGACACCCTACAAGAAATGGTGGAGGATGCCGACGTCGAGGAGCTGACTGAAGAAGAACCATTGACGCTCGACCCCAGTGCTTCCCCTCACCCTCCCCCAATCCTAATCTTCCTAACTAACCTCCGCATCCCCCACAGCCCAAGACCCTTCCCTCCCCCCCAACCTCCGCGAAATTTCCTCCCTCGCCTCCTGGCAAGTCAGCACCTCCAAACCCGCCTGCGGCGTCGACGCCCTCCTCTCCCCCTCTCCAAATCACTTCTGGCAATCGGACGGCCCGCAGCCGCACCTTCTAACCGTACATTTCAACCGCTGGGTCAAAATCGTCAAGATGAGGGTATATCTAGACTTCGCACTCGATGAGAGCTATACGCCCACGCGAATGACGTTTTGGGGTGGGACGGGCATGCATGATCTCGTATTCCCCCTTTTCTCATCACATGCATGTAAATGGAGACTGGGCTGGGCTTGATGTTAACGTGTGTTGCAACAGGTGCAATTCGCCGAATGGCGCGGCGAAGAACCACGCGGGTGGGTGGATGTCGATCTTGAAGGTGTGGGTGTGGGAGGGAGGCCGGAGCTGAGGGCGTTTGTGGTGCAGGTGCGCATATTGGAGAATCATCAGAATGGAAAGGATACGCATGTGCGAGGGGTGCAGCTTTTTGCCAAGGATGATCGGGTTATGCGGGCGAAGTCGATGGGTGGGGTGCCGGTGGTTGAGGTTGCGGGGGATGAGGGAGAGGTGGGGGAGTTTGGGATGGCGGAGCCGGATTGGATGGGGGAGCCGGTGATAAGGTGATAGATGATGGAGTTGGTGGATGGATTGGAGGCTCTGTCTAAGAATTCGAAATACGACGGCTTGCACGAGAGCCAGGGGACTCGCAGGTACTGTCTTGGCTTTCAAAGAAGGAACCATTTCACGATTGCTAGTCGTTATCAACTGATTTAGCATGAGGTGAGCATTTCTCCTTGTTATTGACCGTCCTCTTCCTGAACGCATGCTCACACTGGTTCTCACAGCGTTCTGCGTCTATCAGAGCCACGAATGTCACTCAATGCACGGATACGGCGCTGCCTGCTTCATCCAAGTCTTTGTATCATCATTAGGTATGGTAAATGTATCTTTCTGGTTATATTTCGCATGCAGCTGCGAGAGGCTTCGTTGATATGTATCTATGATTTTGAAAGAATTTTTGATAGAACTTGAGCCACATGGTCACCGACTTGCTTCGTGGTAGATTTGCCTCCGATATCGCCTGTCCGAACGCCATCGTCAATAGTTCTTCGGACAGCCTCTTCGATAGCTTTAGCTTCTTCGGGTAGATCGAATGAATACTGCAACATCATGGCCGTGGACAGGATCATTGCGACGGGGTTTACTTTGTCTTGGCCTGCGATGTCTGGTGCAGAGCCTATCGGGCAGATCAGCTGGTCGCCCCTTGCTTGATAAAGCCTGATACTCACCGTGTATGGGTTCATATATCCCACTGACTTTCTGCTTTTTATCGGGTACTCCGTTCAAGCTCGCGCTGGGCAGAAGTCCCAGGCTGCCCGGTATCACACTGGCCTCGTCGCTGATGATATCTCCGAATAAATTGCTGGTAACGATCACCCCGTTCAAAGCCCTGGGATCTTTCACCATCAGCATGGCCGCGCTGTCAATCAAATGATGTCCCAGCTCCAAATGCGGGTAATTTTTCTTCATGACTTCGCTTACAACCTTCCTCCACAGCCTGCTTGTCGCTAGCACATTTGCTTTGTCCAAGCTCCACACCTTCTGCGGCGGATCCGTTGCCATCGCTAGATGAGCTGCCAAGTGTGTGATGCGTTCGATCTCGGCTTTTGAGTAAGGTTCGGTGTCCCATGCGTAGCCATCCTCTTCGGTGGCTTCTTTACGCTCACCAAAGTATATGCCACCAGTCAACTCGCGAATGATCGTAAAATCGACGCCACGGCAGACTTCCGCTTTGAGAGGTGAGATAGAGACGAGGCTATCGGAGGCAAAGTTGCAAGGGCGCAGATTCCCAAACGTTTGGAGAGATTTGCGGAGGGTGAGCAAGCCTTGCTCAGGACGCACGGGGCCGGTGCCATATTTCTACGACACAAGCGTCAGCACATGTCCAGTGGCCTAGACTAATGTGCATACAGGCCCACCTATGGCGCCGAGTAGCACTGCGTCGGCTTTCTTGGCAGCATTTAGGGCCTCGTCAGTTAGCGGAGTGCCTGGATCTTTCTCGGTTCTCGTAGCATCGATAGAGGCCTATATGATGATCAGCGCTATGACTTCGAGGTAAACATCGAGCGAGCTTACACCACCAAGGAGCTGCTCCTGGAAGTTGAAATGTATATGGGGTCTCTCTTTCTCAACTACTCGCAGAACCTAGGCTAACGAGTAAGCAGGTCACATTGAGTTCGAAAGTGTTGGACGTACCTTCAATGCTTCTGCAGTGACCTAGAACGTGGAATGATCAGCGGACTGGCCTTTGGGCCCTGACCACGGTCTAATGCCTTTGACGTTGCTTACTTCTGGCCCGCAGTAATCCCCTCCAAAGACAACAATATCAAATGTAGGCATCCTGTGCTTTACCGATTTTTTGGAAGAGAACGAAAAGGCCAAGAACTATATCAAACCACGTACCGCTGACCGTCTATATAGGAAAGTTAATTGCGATATCCAAGACAATTCCCTTGCCCGGATGCATGCCAACCTGTTATTCTTAGGATGCTTATGCCGGTATCGGGCAGTGCGGATAAGATTCCGGCTTGGCATGGATCACCCAAAGACAAGGGTCCTGACAATTTCACAGCGGCCATCAAGCATACGCTAACGATAATCGAAACACAGCTGCTTCCGATGCTGGGCATTGCTATGGGGTTTGACAATTAGCTAATTTAGCAGCACGATATCGGTACAGAAATGTCACTCGTGAGTCCTTGAACTTCACTGCTGCCGCGCAAACGCTAAGCATGCTACTTCTCTAGCAGATAGAAGACGTCCACTCTTACGCGTGATCCGATACTGCAAGGTACCCAGCGGTAACCCAAGTCCAGTGACCAAAGTACGGCGGATATAAATACCGGAACAAATTGCGAAAAGACTGGTCCCTGGCGGTCACATTTCCAGCCATATCCGATATGGAAGGATACTCTACCTGGCCCACTGAATGTATATTATGGATGAGCATGCTGTTCATGGTTGAAGTCACTGGATTGTTGCCGGCATTAAGGTGAAGGCCCGAACAGCTTGGGATCCCGGGGTTGCATGGTTATGAAGAAATACAAAATTGGATCGGGCGGTAGATCTTGTGCCTGTACGAAATTGCATGGACGTGGATAAAAGCCAATCGCATATGGGAGCAATCAAAGGAGACCTTGGTATTGGTTTTCCTTTCGAATCTTTCCGATCCAGGACACAACGCAGTGCTAGGTGATGCTAGAAGCATCCGCATATGGAAGACAAGATCTTGTCTTTCCTCAATCTCCAAGGCAGAGTAACCAAGACTCTGTATCCATCAAAAGCTGGCATGAAAAGCTAATCGTCGACCCAATCTCAAGTAAAGGAATTTCGCCGTTGCACAAACAGAAAAATCAACGGGCACTTACTACAGTCAGATGGAACGCTGGACGCATTCAGTGCCCACAATTTGTCTAACGGCGTTCCATACGATCGATCTTGGACTTTTCGGGGTTCGAATGGGGGCCAGCAACATTGACCGAGGTCTAGGCCACCACAGTATTTTTGATGTATTATGCTGGAGACGAATGGATTATGACGAGTCGGTGCGAGTTGTAGTCTCTAGTACTAGGCTGCACCTCAAATCCGATGTGTGGTCAGGGGACGCTGCGCTTGCAACTGAGCGTGATTCGGCAGCCCCCGGACAAGGCTCTCAAGAGGTCAACTCTAGGAAGGATCACTCATTAGGATCACTCATTAGGTCCCGAAAGATCTTTACCATGCATGTCAGCCTCCTTCGATGGTGAGTTTCAACAGATCGTCCCACTAGGCTATTTCGTTTCATCTGATTCGAATCCCTTCCAATGACTCTTTGCCAACACTTGCGCAAGAATATCATTATGGCTCAATGAAAGCTCTCAGTACTGTCCCCAGGCGTGTTGGGCCGAGGAGTTGCGGCTCGCTATGCGGATGGATGCTAGCTGCATACCTGCAGGACTAATGTACTGTACTGGAAGAGATCCATACCTCGCTAATCTCTATCGCCTCGGTGATCAAAAAAATGACATGACACATGTCAGCAATCCTACGCCGTCGTGGTGAGCTGAATCCTTCAGCCGGTACCTTCCATGGCGGCCATGCGAGGGCAACGTTGGAATGCGAGTATCTTTTGTCCTTCCTCCCTTGTCCATCTCTCCTTTCTCCTTGTCAGATAGATCGAAACCCTTGATCTCAAATGGCAGCTACAGTCATGTTCCTCATAACTCTACTGTCTACCTCTGCTCTGTTTCCGTGTCTTGTTGTGCGTGCGTGGTCATTGCGCTGCAAGTGTGTACGTTAGTACTTCCACGCGCGGTATGGTGACTAACCCAGACAAGTTTCCAGCAGACAGCTGTTGGCCCTCGACATCTCAGTGGGCTTCTCTCAACACGTCCCTTGGGGGAAGGCTTATTACCGATGTCCCTCCGGCATTGCCCTGCTATCCAGGCTCAGCGCACAGCGCTAAAGCTTGTGCCGCCGTCAATGTTCAATTGACAGACCAGGCTTTCATATCCCAGAATCCGATTGCACTCTCATATCCAACCGAGTCGTGTCCACCAATAAACGCCACCGCTGGATCTCCCTGCACTATTGGGTATCAACCATCAAGCTCATGTCCTGGTGGAAATTTGAGCGATGTGCCAGTCGGATCCTGCTCCATTGGTGACCAGCCACGATACACGGTCAACGCTACGGACGTTGCCCATGTGGCAGAGGGTATAAAGTTTGCAAGACACCACAATATAAGGCTAGTGGTCAGAAATACTGGGCATGATATATTGCGCAGGTGAGCCACGTTGCCGGGTCGATCGCATATGCAGGGTCTGACGCGCAACCAGGTCCACTGGACATGGTAGTTTGCAGGTGTGGATTCGTTACCTGCGGAAAGGCGTTATATTTCAGCCAACTTTCAGCTCGTCAAGCGGATGCAGTAAATCGAATTGGACAGGAAGCGCTTTCACAATTGGTGGTGGTTATACTTGGGAGGATGTATATCCTAAAGCTGCGGCTAGAAATGTTGTCGTAGTTGGTGGCGGTACCCCTGTGAATAGCCACCTGTATATTGTTCGTTATATATCATATGCTAACTGACTGTAGTCCGTAGGCTGCCTTGGGGGTTGGATGCAGGGTGGTGGTCACAGTCCAGCGACTCATGACTTCGGTCTGGGAGCAGACCAAGTATTAGAAGCGCAAGTCGTTCTTGCCTCTGGGAAGACGGTTACGGCCAGCGCATGCGAGAATCCTGACGTCTTCTTCGCCATTCGCGGAGGTGGTCCCAGTACCTACGGTGTTGTCGTTTCGACAGTCGTCAAGGCCCATCCGACCACCAAGGTTGCTGCCCAGGTCTTCGGCTTTGCACCGTTGACCAACAACGATTCATCTGCGTTCATGGAAGCCCTGGCAGTCGTGCACCAAGCTTATCCAGCATTGTCTGATAGTGGCTTCTCAGGCTATGGGTCCTGGTCGATCTATTCTCCAACTCCAATTGTTGCCAACTATTCCACTGGCTTTATCCACACGATCGCCAACTTTGGCAAAACGGCCGCAGAAGCGAAGACTCTTTTTGCATCGACAGCAGCCCAGCTAAGCAAATACAACGACAGCCTCTTCATGACAACCACTTATTTCGATTTCCCAACCTATGTCGCCTACTACAATGCTCTGTCGGGCGTTGTCACACCAGTGGGCCAATCCGCAGCTCTGGGCTCCCGTCTCCTCGACCGCCAGGCTTTGACAGGTAATGTCACCGCTTTGAAGAGCATGCTGTCGACCATCGCCGGCACTCCTGAGCAAGCCACATCCAATAACATCATTTTGGTAGGAGGCGGACAAGTTTCTGCTGACGGCAGTGATCCTCACTCTGGCGTCAATCCTGCTTGGCGCAACACCTATGTCCACAACATAGTCGCCCGGGGCTGGGCATCTGGTAGCACCAACACAACGGTACAAGGAGTGTATGATGATATTACCTATAACAAAGTGCAGGCAATGAAAGATCTGGCGCCGAACACTGGGTCCTATATGAATGAGGCTGATCGACTTGATCCTGATTACATGGCGGAGTTTTATGGGGAGCATGCGCAGAGGTTGGAAAAGATCAAAAGGAGGCGGGATCCTAAAGGGTTATTCTATTGTCCCACCTGTGTGGGAAGTCAGAGGTGGAATGTCAAAGCGGATGGACGGCTATGTCGATCTTATAGCAGTGGTAAGAGGAGGTTTGGTGATTCGCAAGGGTAACAAGACGGTGGTATTATAGACGATATGGAATGAGGGGGAATCCTGATAACGGTGAGGAGACACTAGGCAGTATGTGAGACCTTTACCCCATTGACTGACCACTATCAGAGAAACCACCAACACTCCATGTCCAAAGAACGTCATCGAGCATCATGCTTGGCCAGTATGGGTGATAAGGAGAAGGTTGAAAGAGGTGAAATTACGACACCATAGCCTCTCATTATCATCAGAACATGAAGAAAAGAGGGTCCTGCTGCGGAGATCAGGCACAAGGTCAAAAAGGAATCGCCATCTAGGGTGACTCCTTAAGGACATCTCTGCTGCGGCGAGTTCCATTCGAACGAATAGCGGGGCACCGAGTTGAAATTGCAACTGCTACTCGAAACAAGTGGCATATTTTCTCCAGTTTGTGGTTGGACCTCAGGCAACGACCTGGGAAGTCGGACTAGCTCCTGTGGTGATTCACCGTCTGACCATATTGCTGTCCTTGTTGGAATTGGGGGTTATTTCACTTCGCTTCGTGTTGACCACGTGCCACTACCCATCTATGCTCTTTCCTCCCTTGTCTTTACAATAATCATGCAGCTGCAACTAAGCACTAGCCATGGCTTTGACGACCCTGTGTGTACTGCAGTATCTGGTCATTATTTCCTTACCTTCAGATTCCCTATCGATATCACTCCTCCTTTTTCCTATAACCCGATTGCGGCCGTATCCAGCCTCACTTAACACCTCCTAGCAGCAGCAGCTCAAAAGCCTTAATGTCTTGCTTCGGTTGCGGGAACCGCTCGCCATCCTCCTTCTACGAGCAAGAAGTTGTCGTGCGTCCTCGCCCTCACTATCGCGGCAGTGCCAGGTCCAGCTACAATGACTACGTTAGTATTCTTCATTCTACGTCTCAACCCATTCGATCTGCCCCATTGACAACACTCATTCGGTCACAATGTCGTTATCAATGCTTGTTTCGAGTAGAGTCAGCTGACCTGTTGTACTCCACTAGGCACCAAGATACAGCTCCTACAGCTCTGCCTCCCCTCGGTATAGCGCAGCACCTCCCACCCGGCGGTCTTATCGCCATCGCCTGGTCCAGTATCGTCCTCGCCGGCATGTTCGTCGCCGCTCGTACCGTGATCCGTATTACCAGGACTGAACGACTTGGTTGGGACGATTACTGGATATACAACGCCTATGCCCTGATGGTTGTCTCTGTCATACTACAAACACTACAGACACCGTCTCTTTACTATATTGTCAGAGCGTTCTCCGGTTTGGTCCCGCTTGGCGAGGAATACATGGAAGAAGGCAACTTGTATGCTCGTTACGAATTCGTCATTATGGGGCTCTTCTGGACAGTATTGTGGAGTGTCAAAGGGAGCTTCCTTGCACTTTACTGGAGGCTTTTTCAGGGACTGGGGCAGTATAAGAAGTGGTGGAAGGGAGTTGCAGTATTCACATTCCTGACCTATCTAGGTTGTTGGATGGCGAGCCTCAACGTTTGCCATCCACCAGCACTGTACTTCAAATTCGGTGGGTACAATATTTCTCGTGAAAGTCGTTCCTAAACAACGCTGATGGCAAGCTGGCACTAGGGAAATGCCTCGCGTCAAGTGACCGCCGAAGAGCGTGGGTCTCTGTCATTTACAGCACGGTGGCTGATATAGTAACCGACCTGATAAGTAAGTCTCCATCCACAGGTTTCCGGTCTTTTTATTGACTCCGCTAATCACTTCGCCCTTGCGCAGTCATCTGTCTTCCCCTCAACATGCTTTACAACGTCCGTCTCGCAACGAAGCAAAAGTTGGGCCTCGCAGTAGTGTTTTCTCTCTGCCTGATCATCATCATCGTCGCGATCGCTCGCGCCATCCAGATCTGTGAGAAAACTTTTACGGATGGCGTCCTCCTCGCCATCTGGGGTATCGTCGAATCTACCGTTTGTGTGTGCTGCCTACCTCCAATCTAGACAGACCGGGACGACGTTAATTGACTGACTTGTTAGCTATAATCATCGGGTGCCTCCCACCCTTCAAGTCGCTCTTCCACGCTCGTCGTGGATCCTTCTCCAGCCGCCCCACCCGAACAGCAAATCTGATACCCTTACGCCCTTATTCCGGCGCCATACGACTCAAAAGCGTCGAAAACAGTATCAATACCCTGAACGGCCCGGGCTTACTGCAGAAATTCTCTACTCGACTCCGTCAGTTCACGATCTTTGGAAGAGGACGCAAGAAGGCGGCGGAGGGTCCGGAACTAGGAATCAGTGTGCAAATTGATTATGTGAGATAGGACCGGTTCTGTGGTGATTAGGATAGAGCTGACGATTGGGCGCATAGGATGTCAAGAGTCACGATAGGGAGAGTGGTGGTGGTGTCTGAATTGCGAGAGATTGGGAGGTTGGAAATTGGAGATTTGGATTCGTTCTAGCGAGCATTGCTTGCGAGTGTTCGGAGCTGGAGGAGTGGAGTCGAAGTGTCAATAGCTGCTAGATATCAAATGTGAAGCATGCATGCGATATATTTCTTTACGTAGTTTAGTAATCACACGATTTTTCTTTCATGATGTGTCTCGGCTACCTCTTTGTGACAGTGAGCGCGATTGAAATGGCTATGGTTAGCATGCAAGGCTTAGTGGAAAGGGTGCTAGATGACCGTTGATGAATTGAGGGGTAGGCAGGGCAGGTATGAAGAAAAGATACTGTGGCTTATGCAATAAAAGCTCAGAAAGGGGGTTGGTGGGTGAATAAGACGCGATTGGTATACGAACATCCGTAGAGAACATGTTACCACTTATACTTGCATGCGGACACTACTAAATTGAACTTACAATCACCTTGAAACAAGACGTCCCCATCAACGCTATTCGTCAAACGCCGTCGCACTAGGCTCAGACACTTCTATGAAGTCCGGTAGTTTAAACGTCCAGTGTCCTGCATGTGAACCACATGCTTCTTCACCCGCTCATCGATGAATGCGAGTAGCATAGTCTTGTACCTCTTGTAAATATCATCCCTTAATCGAACCATCTCGTAGACGGACCCGTTGATGGCTTCCCATTGGTCTACGGCTTGACCCACGACTGCTGCGAATTCTTCCTCTTGGCTTTTAGGGACGTTGGGCACGTTTTTCGACTTACGGACGGGTTTCTTGCATTCGTTGTTGTTTTGCAGTAGCGTTACTGATTTGATTTCAGCGATTCGCGTCTTGACGTAATGCTGCCATGGCACGATGGGCGTTGCGTGACCGTGTTGGATACCTGTGATGTCGATGGCGAATTGTTCGTCGTTGTAGAAGGTTAGTTGGAGGATGGCGTGGGGTTCGGTGGTGTTGTCGGTCTGGGTGCCTGTGGGGGAGACGAGGATGATGCGGCGTTTGAAGTTCTTTGGGATGTAGTCGACGCGGGTGATTCGTTGGATGAGTTCTGGACGCTGTTAGAAGGGGGGCAGAATAGGGCAGGGTCTGTACGCACTTCCGACCATTTTCTCGATGAGGATATGGATGAACCCGATTGCGTTGTCACGTGCTAATGCGGTGAGAGCAACGGACTTCTCATCTTTATTGCTGAATAGCTTGCTAGGAAAGGGCAAGAGGAGCTTTTGATCGTTTTTCCCTTGGTGGAGGTATAGAGTGTCGTCTTTCTTCTCGACCTTGGAGATTGAAGTATCGAATAACCTCTCCAGGTACGCGTAAAATGCGCATTGAGCCATGTCTCCCATTCGGTATACAGCTCGACGATCCTTAGCCGCTTTACAGGCATGCTTGTGAGTGCGGATATAGTCCGTCTTTTGACATTGAGTACTGCAGTAGTACGTTGGGTACAGCTGGCGGCCTTCGTTATCTGGAGCCCCGTGGCAACCCACGCAGCGTCGCGCCCCGTCTCTTCGGCATGTGGCACAGGTTTTGATCTCCTCGTCAGCCCATTCTTCATAGGTAGTGGAGCTCATACTGACGTAGCGGATTGCTAGATTGGGCGAGTAATTTTGTTGATTGGTATAATTGGTTGGGAAAACAAGATAGGATTATCGTATTGGGAGGAGACAATTGCTTAGTTGGTGGGATGGTAGTGAATATGACGATGTTAAAAGTTAGACGATCATAATATAGATCTGAGAAGAAGTAGTAAACTTGGAACCTTTGTGGCACTTGATGTTTTGCGCCTGGGTCAGGAAGTACCCAGCAGGCCGGCACACAACCAAAATTCATTGTTTGAAAACAATAATGAACAACAAAGCGCAGAATCCAACCAACGGTAAGAGATTGGACGGGCAGTGAGATCGTGTTGATACCAAACCAGATCGAGAGTTTCCAGGATGAGGCGATGGACCTTTGACTCTTTCATCCTTCTTGCTATTCATGCAATTCCATATTTAGATTTGGCTACTGCGCTGAAGCGGTTCTTCTCCATTGTATTGATGGGCATTCAGGCGCTCTTTCAGCCGGGTCGATGCATACTGCACATTCCCATCGTTCCCCCTCCAGGTCCATTACGCCGCCGGCGGTCTCTAACAAGGACGAGTTCTGATGACCTATAACGTACACAATGGTTCCGCTGGTGACAGCGTCCTTATGCGATACCCACACTCTACCCGTGCCATACCTGTTGTTGCGACCGGACGACCATACTGACTGCCTCTTAATGTTTTTCCTGTACCAATATAGCTAGGCCTCCTAATACTCGTAACGGCTACAGGCCGCGTAATGACTGACGGTCTTACATCGGCGGCGAACCAATCGACTTGCGCGCGTGATACAGAGTATTTCGTGTGAGGCTCATGGGCAATGGTCTTTGAACGAGCATGGGTCATGCCAAACGCCAGCCGGGACTTTAAAGCGAGAACAGTTCATACTCTGGCCTAGGCGTTAGGTCTTCCTGTCGTGAGGCTCTGAGATGGCTTGGTACTAGCTGATGAAGCAACGTCGAAAGACTGCCATTGTTGATCGTGTAGGCCACAACGCATCGGACGGTGCCGGTATCCTGTTTCACGAAGGTGCTGAGGATAGGAAGCCGCCTTGGCTGAGCCATGCTCAGCTGTAATCGTTCGCGCTAGTATCTGAGCTAGTACCAGAACGGTCATGTTCAGCCTTGCAACTGCTTTTCAGCTGGAAGAGGAGGGGCTTCCTTTCCTTTACACATCATCTTTCAACTCCCACAATTGCTCTTTGCTGGTCTCGAGTATGTACGAGGCCAATGGACAAGCTGAAGATGGAGTCGATGCCAAGTGCATCACTGCTAATGTGGGTCCAGCCTAGCAAGCACTCCCGGAGGATTGAACGTCAGTACCAGCAATATGGAACGAGGCGAAGCTGCTTCAATGTCGCCTGCTTTCCCTACAACCTACTCTAAACTAAAACGTCAATGACTTACAGTCTGGTATGACATCACAAAAAACCGCATTTGAGTCACAGTCTCCTACGTGTCCTTTGTTTCCGTGAGCTCGTCCAGGGCCCTCAAGATGCTACACTGTGGAATATCCAGACGAGGCTGCGACTACTCTACTTTCTTCCTTGTCGCCATATGAGATCTGCTGCAGGTCGATATGGTTATCACCACGCGTCCCACTGACTCATGTTAGTGGTGGCCCGCTATGCTGATATAAAAGCAGCTTCATCCCCAACAGTCTCTCCTTTCCTGACTATCACAGCTTCTCTAAGGTCTTACCTGACCTTGCACATTGTCCGCCATGATGGTATTGTCCAATCAGAGGATCTGATTCATTTTCTGAGCTTCGACCCAGTGTGCTCCGTCCACAAGCCTCCGAGCCTCCCCCACTCGAGACAGGCGTCCGTCCGCCAACCGCGATTGAAAAATGTCAGCCCCTGGTCGATGCCGAGAAATAGATAGGTCTAGAAGGATAGCGCAAAGGGCAGGCACCGGCATACGCGAAAGAGATTCCAGACCACAGTCATTCAACTGCAGCGATCGAGTCGAAGGTACCATCAGATTGCTCTACCACGGTAGCTGCTCGAGATGCCATCATTTCCACCGTCATGTTGCTTTTGATGCTCAAATGGATCACACTCAGCATACAAGATTCCATTGCGAAAGATGTGATCATCCGATGTTTGGACTAGGGAGAACAGACACCCAGGATAGTACTCCTTCCCAGGACTCTCTTATAACGAGTGATGGCGTCAAAATCCCGTCAGCTGCTGTTTCTTGCCTTGATAACTCAAGGCCTCCTCTGAGCTTACAGCCAAATACTCCATCACATCTTCCACTAGGTCCCGACCAGCTAAGTGCCATCCCAGAACAACAAGCCTTAGGACGAAGCCGTGCTAAACCAGCCACTCAGACACTAGCTCCAATAACGTCAACGAGTGTGCTTTCCACTGAACCGAGATCTATCTTGACGGGACCATCAGTCATCGAGATCGCACCTAGCCCTCACGATCTTGATCAAGTGACCCGGGAGACGAAGCCCAGGCCGACATTCGTTTCCTACTGGTGCCGCAAGGTTGTGGGCAGATTGGCCCGCCGTATAGACAATGCACCACATGAGATCAGATTTCTCGGACTACGGTTGCACTACCAGCTTGACTCGGTACATTTGATAGAACACCAGTCTCCTAGCTTAGCAATAGCACTGCCATTGGTCGACCGGGTTCCAACTTTGAACAATGCCCAAGAATCAAGACAAGATGAACATGAAGTTATGGGAACTGATGCAATGTCTATAGAGCCTGTGGAAGAGCGCATTGCCTCGCCATCGTACGGAGAGCGCGATGATCTGAATGCAGATCCCGCTCGGCAAGCCCCCACATCTACTCATCTTACCAGCAACCGACATACAACTCTCAAGGAAGAACCCTCTTCCAGAGAACGTCGCGAGAAGATCGAGAAGACAAGGGCACTGCAGAGGAAGTGCAATGATATCGGAATATGTGATTGCAAAGGGAAAGGTGTGGAGCCATCGGTCAGCGACAATTCGCGGCACAAACAAGATGAGGATATGACATGTAGCGCAACATCGCGCAGCCACAGATGTTTCCCGGCATATTCGCTCGGTGATTCTGTCCGGCAATCAAGCATCAGCAGCGAGAGCAACCCCTTCCAGATTGGAGCTAGGCCTGATCCTCTTGCACATGTTGGAGGGTTCTACTTTCCGCGCTGGAGACCGACAAATACCGCGAAATCGACGACCTCGGGCGACAGCAGTGGGAGACAGAGACATAATTCAGCTGCTGCGAGCAACACGAGCTCTATATCACTATATCCGAGCAGGCCAGTTCTTCCCGCGCGATCGTTCAGTGCTTCTCTCCTCCCGTTCACACCGCCTTCAAGCGAGTTCGATTTTGGGGCGAGGGACATCTTTCGGTCACTCGAATTTCTACATCACGCTCGTGCTATCGCTGTAGGGTCGAACTTCCTCCCATGGCGTCGCAGCGGTAGTATTCCACGCATATCACGGTACGACCAAGCTATTGAGCCAGGTGAATATTGGGCAGAGACCTCGCCCCCTTTGGCGCATGCCCTGTCCACCAACACCGTCTGTCATCCTATGCCTCAGGAAGAATAGCTATAGGTGTATGGCTTAGGGTTCCCCTCTTTCAGCTCATCACTTGTTCACAGACGAGTAATGGACGGTTGATTGTTTCCCTCAAAGCCCCTCTTTTTCCCTCCCACCTGGTTGCACAACACTACGCCCTAGCCGCATCTTCGTTCTTGGACTCGGACAACACTTCCACACATGCAATTAGACATCATTCGCAGGTCCCACAGAATCCTCAAGGGGACGACCAGTCTTAATGACACTCTGATGATGTTGCCAGGATTGATGATTCTTGGCCCGAATTGATATTGCTTATTGAAACGTGGATGTTCTCATCTTTTCTGAAGGTGCTTGGGATATATGCAAACGCTGTATACCATGGTGGCAGGAGTCATATAAACTTGCAATATGTTCCGACGTTGTTGTTGCTCCGTACAGTTCTATCTATCTTCTTTTAGCCTCTAAACTCCTTCAACTTATTTCAAGGGTCCTTCATTCGCTTCCCAATTTACGGATATACCATCGGATTCGGCGGGAGTAATATTTGTCACCAGGTGTTCCTATATCTGATATCCCAGCCCAACAGATTGGGCCTACTCCTTATGTAAAACAATATCAGAATATCAGGATGTCTGATGTTAGCGTTCCACTGCCAGATGCCAAGATGCCAATCGGATCAGGAGAGTCATTTATTCCAGATCAGCAAGGTTTCAAGCCTGGCATGCCAAGTTGAAGTCAAAAGTCCGCAAACTTTGCTTCTTTTTCCTCAACCCTCCACCTCCACCTCTACCTCCACCACCTCACCAACAGCTCAAAGCAATGTCACTCTTCGCAAGATTAACCCTAGATCTTGATGGAACAGTCGTAGAAACCAGAAGATACATAGCCACTGTACTGCAAGCGTCACTATATGAGGGGGACATCAAGGCCATCTCTTCTCGTTGGGCCGGGTCTGTGCCAGTTCTCTTGCTTAGTGATGAGGCATTCATCAATATTCAACTTCGTGATACTGTAGCTGCACAGCTAGTGCACACGGCCGTGTCGATTCATCGAAACACTGTGAGAATATTTCAATGCTGTCCTTTCCTTTCTGACTCACCTTTCACTGACAAAGGTCCGATCAATCAAAGGCTACAAGAAGTGGGCACCTCGCATTGCAGATCGTGTCTAGGAGTGTTTATCAGGCTTCACGACGGTTTTTACAATTGTCGAGTTGAATGAGATAATCTGCGGATTCAGATGAGAGTGGTGGTGCATCGTCACTACGATATTTTCTATCCATTGCTTCCATTACTTTGTTCCACATATTGGTCCGAAGATAAACGCAATGGCACACACGAAACAGTTCCGACTCAATTATTGACTGAGGTAATAAAGAATATGAAAGCGACTTTCCTTGCACTTTACTAACAAGTATCCTAGGATTGAGGCTTGATCTGATACCGTTACGCCCTTGTCTCGGTGCCATATTGAACGAGACTCTGGTGGGATACTACCCATGCACCTGTTTGAGAAAGTTACGTGTTTTGGTTCTCTTCTAGAGGTAGGTCAGCATAAAGCATCGTGGTTGACTCAATCGACATATTACCAGAACTTCCCTAGGTATCTTGAGCGGCTTCACTGATACGCTGTACGAGGAATTGACCGATTCTTCTTGAGTCTGCTTTGGTCGGTGCGCAACACTTTGCATTCATGTTCATCGGCTGTCATCGCAGCTTTGTGGCGGCCAAAAATGCTAGTGCTTACCTATCACCTAATCTCGGCTGGGGCCGTTCATTCAATCGTCAACATGTGTGGAGATTTGATCCTGCAGGAACGGCTGTTCGCTTATACCCTACAGCCTTACAAACCTATCAGCACCAATCCTACTGCGGTATTCAGCATGTCAGGAGGTATCCTACCCTGGCAAACACTAGAAGTCTGTGAGAATACTGTCGGTCTTCCAACAGCTTACCGACAAGTCTCGGATCTGCGATTCCAGCTAACAGCAATCACAAGAGAGGCGGATCTGCAGAACTGATGTTAAAACCCTGCAGGAGAAAGGAGTACTCTATGGTCGCCAAAGAGAATCCTTCGCTCGTCACCGGGACTTGTTCTGGATGGAGTGCTACAATGCCGTCGCTCCATTATTGGGTTCAGGTAGGCATGCTACGCCGTTAAAATGATCGACTTCCCGTGCCGCCCAATACGGAATAGGTTAAGCTATTGGACATCGATTATTAAACCATGATCCTTCATCCTTCGCTCGCCACAATCTTCACGGTCAAACTACGACCCCTGAACGCAAAGTTCTATGACCCCTGACAATGGATTTGAGCTAAGAGAGGGTGGTGTAGCGGGCTCGGAGACGTAAGCATGGTACTCTTGTGAGGCCAAGGAGTCCAGGCGCTTCATCAATCGGACTGGCGCCTGCACTGGCAGGCTTTCGGCGCTGACATGCTACGAACGTTCAATCTTGATGGATCGATTGGTGGATTCGCCCGTGCCAGCCCGTCAGCAGGCTAGATTTTCGGTCTCACGAATGCAAGCCCCTCAATGTCCACCGTCAATAGTTCATCGTGGGAGGTAACATTGACTGGGAAGGTGCGGTCAGATGAGCTTGAAGAGGGGAAGCCTCTTAAAGGGGTTATATGCAACGCCTAATATGAAGACTCTTCTGTTTCCCGATTCTTGTTAAAAATACTTTGGTTCCTGTTGGCTCGAGCATCTCATTCCAGACCCCCATCCGTGCCGTCTACTCCCGCAATGCATTCATACAAACTGCTCGCTGTTATATTCTCCGGGATATCAGCTTCTGCCTATCCCAGCCAGATATTGAAGCGTACCGTGACGCCCGACAATACTTGTGGGAATGTTGCTAATGGAAATAACCATGGGTACACTTGCGATCCCAGTAACTCCTATGGCGGAGCATGCTGTTCCGCAAGCGGATATTGTGGTGCGAATCACACAACGATGTCTTACAGGTCAAGGCTGAAACTTTGAATGTAGGAAACTCGGCCGCCTATTGTGGCACGGGGTGTCAGTCTGGTTTCGGCTCCTGCGGAACCCTGACCAGCAGCCCTGAGCCCGCGAAATCAGGGTGTGCATGGGTGGTGCCGAATGCTGGCAGTTTCACCTTTTCCCAGACGTTTGACTTTTCCACCATGTCGACATTCCCAACCGCCGGTCTGGCCATCAGCACCGATACGATTGGTGCCGGAAGCGCCCCGTATTCTCAGCTGTACACGACGGCGAACGTTAATGTCGGTGGCGGAGCCCTGCAGTTGAAAGTACCGGGAGGTCAGCATGCGTCGCCCATCACCGGAGCCGAAGTCTACACCACGGACAAGGACATCCTCTACGCTAGCGTGCGTACGTGGGTGCAAGTCAGCAGCGTTGCTGGAACCTGCCAAGGTGTGTTACGCCCTTCACTTCTATAGGTAAGGTATAGCGAGCGCTAACGTGAATCCCGACAGGTAATTTCTTCTACAAGGCTGACAACGAAGAAACCGACATCGAGATCCTCACCGGAAATCTCGCCTCGGGTGTGCATTACACCGATCAGAACCTGGTCCTGGGCGGTGCGTCGACGACGGCCACCCATGCCATACCATCGGATGCAACAGCGAGGTATCATGAATATCGCCTCGACTGGATCAAGGGGAAGACGTTGTTCTACCTTGATGGTGTGCTGCAGCAAACTTTTACGGCAAATGTGCCCAATGTTGCTGGCGAATGGATATGGAATAATTGGAGGTTAGTGATTTTGATTTTCTGTAGTTCTAGCGTATTTTTTTGGTGCTTGGGTGTCAAGGTGGGGAAATTGCTGACGTTGATGGTGTGTTGTGCAGTAATGGTGACGGCGGATGGAGTGCCGGACCTCCGGCTTCGGATAACATTATGAGGATCCAGAAGATTGAGATGTTTTATAATCGAACTTCGAGTACTGGTACTTGCTGATGAGTTTGAGAGAAGACGACCTGATATGATATGTAATGTTGGCGATGATTTCTATGTTCTGGGACCTAGGTATGACTATTTATGTTAGATTAGGATGCTAGGATGCTGGTTCTTGCGTAATGGTAATGAGCAGGATCTCGAATATTCACTTCTTAGCAAGAAACCAGGATTATTATCAAGACATGACTTTTCTTCAACTCCCCAACCTAATGCGAATGGACTCGAACTACCTCACTTTTCCCGTGTATGTCGAATTTATTGCGCAGCTCTTCCCATCTCCCCACCCCATCCTCTCCCCTTCCTTCCCTAAAATGCCAACCAACCAAACATATCCCTTCCCACCCCACATACCTACCTATACATACCCACGTCCCTGCGCTCGGAGAATAATACATTCAGATATAGATATACCACGCCAAGCCCGAAACGAACCTCACAGGGTCCCATCATAAAATACCACAGAACCGCGTCACAGAGCACTAGACTGGATCGTTCGTAGATGCGTGGTACTATAGAGTATGTCATAGGAGTGTTCGATAGATAGGAATCTATAGGTGTATAGGAAAAGAGGACTTTTGGGGGGGTGGTATTATGTAAGGAACTGATGAGTTGATAAATATATTACATCATATCATGAATATCATAGCGTGACGTTACTTATGATGGCACAGCCTCCAATCTATGTTCACAAAACGACAATGCTGATTCCCTCCCTTCTCTTCTGTCAACCTACAGCTTTTTCCGT
>JAABUX010001662.1_pt1 | contig 33006 bp, 33 predicted proteins | sample 5561851 | NCBI WGS metagenome assembly JAABUX01 (sample SAMN10711883, study PRJNA513361) | rock metagenome | isolation source: Antarctica rocks | place: Antarctica: Victoria Land, Richard Nunatak red sandstone | collected 2016-01-03
TAGTGAGGAATGGGTACGCGTTGATCATGTCCATTGCCTGTGGGATTGTCACATTGGGCGATGGCAGGAACGATGTGATTTGGGTGGGTGGCAATTTGGGAAAGTTAGGAGAGTAAAATGGGATGGAAAGTGATGCACATGCAAAGTCATGGTTGTGATAATGTACTCCTTTCCGATTCAACATCCTCGAATTATGAATTACATCTGTACGTCTCAGAAGCCGCGGTGAAGCTCGCGATCCAGAGCCCGTCGGTGTCTGGCACCTGGCTCACGCCCAGCTGTACTTTGTAGAAAGAATCGAACCCATTCGTCAATGCACGCGTAATTTTCCAAGCAGAGTGATTCATCCTGTACTGACTCCCGTCATGGGATCGATTGGACAGAGCGAAAGACGTCGCGAGGATATATTGATTTATGCGAGGAAGATGGCGGCAAAGGCAGCGAGACCAGCGATGGCCATGGAGCTGCCAACGGTGCTTGCGGCGCCGGTGAATGGAGTGATTGGGGCGCCGGTGGGCTTGGTCGAAGCACTGCGCGAGGAATTAGCTGCTGTTCTCATATTATACATCGAGTAAGCCTTACCCAGTGCCAGATGGGGCTCCTGATGCAGTACCAGCAGCAGCGGCGTTTGATGGAGAACCGGCAGGTACTGAGACAGCGGCAGGAGATCCAGGGGCGATGGGAACTGCGGTGGCGGCAGTGGCTGGGCTGAGGGAAGTACCCTGCTGAGCGGGCGAGCCGGCTGGCGAAGAGGCAGCTGCTGGGGAGCCAGCAGCTGACGAACCAGCAACAGCTGGGGCCGAGGCAGGGGAGCCACCGGCAGGGGAGCCACCGGCAGCAGAGCCAGCTGGGGCGCTTGGAGCTGATACACCTGCGGCAGATGGAGCCACGGTGACGGTTGAGGTGACAGTGACAGCCGAGCAGGTTGGGCAGGTCGGGCAAGCGGACGATGCAGCTGAAGCGGGACCTGCAGGAGCTGCGCTGGTGGGCGCTTGAGCTGGTACAGACGCTGCTGACGGGACAGGTGCTTGAGCCGGTACAGATGATGCCGGGGAGCTGACTGGGGCTACTGGTACCACTGGGGCGACTGAGGACGCCGATGCAGCTGGAGCAGAAGAGGCTTGCTGGGCTGGGGCAGACGACTGAACGGGTGCTGGGACCACAGGAGCGGTGCTGGACTTCTCAGCGGCAGCAGCAGAGGGAGTGGCGGTCGGGACGACTGGAACCACGATGGCAGTCGTGGTCTTGAAGTTGTTAGGGCAGTTTGTCACGGTTGGGTGGCAGCTGGTGATGACAACATTCTTGGTGCTGAAGACAGTCTGCTCGGCAGGCGATGGTGCAGCGGCAGCAGCTGAGGTCTGGACTTGAATCTGACCGTCACCGATCTCATTGATCACGGATGCAGCCATGGCAGAGCTCGCCACGAGGGCAGCGAAGGTGAGTGAGTAAAGCATCTTGAGTGTTGTAATTTTGATGATTTGAAAACTGAGCCTGATATTGAAAAGAGATGTAGTTGATTAAAAGAGCGTAAGTTGTGAGCGTGTTGATTGATTAAAGAGAGTGTAAGACCGAAGTCGAAAGCTGGCAAGTACTTTGAGAATATGCGACGATGTTGGTGAAAGAGAGTGAGGGAAGGGATATGGCGCGTAGAGTGATCCTTATACCGGGCTGTAAGATTGCATCGCTGATCGGGAAAAGACGGTAAAAGGGTAAAAGGAGTTAGTTGACGGTGCGAAATTGCTTCCACTTCACTCTTCCCAAGCGCACTTTTGATTTGCAGGCTAGTTGGACCACTTGGATAGCCCGTCGTTGAGAATTAGCCTATTGGACCACTTCTCGATCGAAATAGAATCCATGTCAAAGGAGAAGGCAACTATCCATCACACGTGCGAATGCATTTTGCGCGCTCCAAGAGGTTCAAAGAGACAGATCCCTGGAGTCATTGACAAGGACTCCAAACTCCAAACAGGATTGTTGCATCGCAATATCGCAGGTGTTGTTTGGTTTGATGCTTCGCCATGCCTTGCCATGAGACTGAAACGCAACCCTAACTCCTTTTTCCGGGCGCAGTGTGTCAGAGAAACTGCAGGCCTTCATGCATCATCCCTTTAGCGCCAGGAACAACCGGTTAGCCACGATGCTAGCAGGGAAGTCGACCGTGGCTTGCTAGAGCTCAACCGCCTATCACAGCACGGTGTGCAAGCCCTCCTATGATGACTGATCCGCTCATCCCCCGCCTCATCTTCCCCAGCTTTTCACAGGTCAATTTCCGTCTGAGGCTCCTTCAGAATACCGGAAATTGGCAATGTAACGACGGAGAACGGAGTAGGTGAATATTGGATGAACGATCAACACTGTGCGCACCCAGTCGATACGATGAACTGCGAAGGAATGACACTTACCAGATACTCAACAGCCCGCTTCCATCTCATCATCTATCCCTCACATCCTCAGTCTTCACCATGACCCAGATCCACAGCAGTGGCGCTCACACCATGGAGCTAGCGCTGCGACGATACGAGAAGGTGTCGTTAGACTGATAGCTTCCGTTCGAAATCATCGAGAAGCACGGACATGGCTCCTTCTTTTCTTCATGTCGGTCCGAGTATCCAAGACCGATCGATAGTGTGCGATATCTCTTGCTCTGCTCTTGAGCCGCTTTTCTCAATGCCTTGCCTTTTCATCATTCGTGTTCGAGGACATTTGGCAACCAACATCCGCCGCGTCCTGCTGTTCTACTCCCGAATAGATGGCCATAGCAGCGGAGGAGATGAGGTTCCGCTTCATCATTGTTGTTACCCAACCTTCACAGTCGTTGTCGCGGCATGACGCTGATATCCCTGAAGTGCAAGAGACCAGACCATTCGCATTATGCTGGAAAGACTCCGGTTCATTGCCCTTGGCGGGTCGCCAGATTTCGGTGGTTATCATCCTGTTTCCGGGCTAGGCCTTCTTTGAGTACAATCATCTTCTACGAACAATGAGAATGACATTTCTTTCCTGGTTTTCCGGATGTGAAGTGAAAACGTGTGAAAACTTGAAAGCATTGCCACTGTTCATGTGCTGCGTCTTGTCTGACAAGTCATGGATGGAGAGTGCCCCAACCACTTTAGTATCCTCACTATGGCCATTCAACCGAGATAGAAGGCAAGCTGACTGCTGATTGCGTTTACCCCAGTATTCGGGATGTTGTCATCAGGCGTCCCTTGAACACGCAAGGCGCAAGTCATGACCGTCTCCTCCTGGCCCGCGCGCTTACTGAAAACCTCCCAACAATCCCATTGCATCGATGAAACAATAGGACTCTCCAATTCTGGTGTGGCTCAGAGGAAAGGATTGGGATGCAGCATGCAAGAGGATGACATCCTTCTTTGACTTGGGTCAAGCCTTGGTGGAGGCGCGGGCGAAAGTCTGCTTTCCCACCGTGTGGGTCCCTTATTGGGAGTGCATAGACCGGTGAGAGCGCAGAGCTATGGTTGTGGGGCTGGCAATGCAGAGTGGAGGCAAGAGAGCAAGGAAGTCTTCGAGAGATACACGATCGAAGTATCGCAGAAAGAAGGTCCAAACACCCATCGTTGTAAGATTGGGAAGCAGTAAAGCAGCACTCATTGTCATGATAAGGAAGATACAAGGTCAATTACTCATTATCACACTGTTGTAGTCACAACGCGTGAGCCTGTGTACGACAAGGTACTTTACGGAGTACTACAGTTGTAGCTCTTGCTGGATCTCTCTAACCGCCAAGCCTTTCCTTAGCGGGCTCGGTCCCTCCAAGATCCAACAACAATCTCGACACAGCCTACACATGCACAGCCTCCGTGAGCATGCCTACCCTCACAGTCGACAACAGATCCTACGGGCTAGCAGCAATGATCATGGGCGATCCGCTCGACGGATCATGCATTACGAAAGTCAGACTGATGAACGAAGCTACAGGAGGTGAGCCTCTGCCTTTTAGCCATCCACACGAAGCACTGTCTCAATTGAACTCGTCCCTGTTCTTGATGTCACGCATGGATCTCAAGTCCCTCTTTCATGTCCTTCTACTTCAAATCAAGTCTGGCAACCCTGCTCTCACGCACCGAGCAGAGGACAAACCGTATCACATTGCTCCCAATCGCTTACTGTAAGCACACCTGGTCTACCCATTGTTCTTAATCGTTCGTTAATCCGAATACGGGTACCTTTGTTCTCGGTTCTCGTTGATGTACATCATGTCATCTTGATTGTTGGTTTGGGATTAAGACGTCCCATGTGCAGAGCCAGCGGATACTGTATCAGATCAATGGCCCGCGATGACAGTCAGGATTCCTTCCTTCATCTTGATCTATGCGCGTCTTCCTTTCCATTGGCAAGAAGAAGAATCATCCTCGTGATGAGATTGAAAAAACATCGCTGTTGGAGTTTCTTTTGCGGCCTCGGTTCAATGGACCCCATCTAAACAATCTTACAGAACACCGCCTCCCGTTGGCGCCCGGCGCTGCAACAATTCCCACACCCCGACCCATCAGGCCTATCTTAGCACTCAGACACATAGGATCCTTTCTCCCTTTCTGGTCTTGCTTGCGCCCTCAATCCTTCTAGTCCATACCACATCTGCCGTTTTGCTGTTATAGTCATCCGCCTCCTTAAAGGCGGTATATTCCCATCTCCACTTGGTAAGTCAACATGGCAGTCAATGAAGAACTCTTTGATCTATCTCTGTTTGCGGAATCGCCTGCATATGATAGACATTTCACATTGCCATGTGTACCGCTACCAAGACAAGAACATCATGGAGAGCTCCTTCGGCAGCCAAGATTTCGCAGTCACACTGTCTCCAATGACTATGCAAACAAACCATTGCCACCACTACCTCGACAAAGGTCGCATCCTAAGCCAAGGATCTCCAGATCGAGAGGATGTGATGTCGACTCACGCTGTATCTTGAAACGGATCCAGAGGATCGGAAGCGACGAGCAACATCCTGGCCAAGCAAGTAGCTTGCTGCGGCGACGGAACCCAACTTCGACACCCCAGCTTACGCTTTCAGTCCCACAAGCACACCCATGGAGCAGAGGTCCGGCTTCGGCAATGATATGGATGCCAGAGGAGCAGATGTGGCTGGTCGCTGGTGAAGTGGAGCGGGAGACGAACGCCCATGACTATTCGTCACCTCCTGCTTATACTCCTTCGTCTTACACGCCGCCATCATACGTTCCCAGGGCCTTCACCCGGTCAGAACCATCACCTAGCATTCCACCACCTTTCGATCATAGCCCGCCAATGACACCAATCCAGCATCAACTGCACAGTCTCATTATGCCTCCCACCGAACGTGATGAGGAACGACTATCTCCCCTATTTCAGGAAGCGATGAATTCCGTTCCCATGATGGATCTAGAGGGAATGTTTTCCGATCAATTGACCTTGGACACGAACCTGGCCATAGAGCGCAGCCTCGGTGAGCCGCATTCGAGGCCACAAAGTGCACTCGGGCGTTCCTTCTCAGGCGTGAGTTCGGAGTCAGCTGCGCCCGTCAATGTACCCGTGCGATCAGTCTCCGCCGGCAGTCGAATGTCGCAGGCAAGATCGGACGTTTCGGACACTCGGAGCTTCTACACTGCCAAGTCGGTCGATCTATCACAGCCAGCCCACTCGGCTAGTCGCTGGGCTGGGTTGGCGAGAAGGGTCGCGAGACCTGAGGACTGATCCACTCTGCAATGGTCCAAGGGCGTCGATGCTTTTGAGAGACGGCATGGCATCCTTCAAGACTTGGGGTGGACCGGTTGGGTAGACTGGTCCACTCGAGGCATGTACGGCGACGCCTTTCCCGTCAGTCCTTATGGATGAATCACTCTCTGGCCCTCCAGTCTTGTCGAACTCTGGCTTCGGCACAATCATGGCGCCACGCAATGGGTCCGCTACTCGTTCCCAGCACGAGGAGTGGCTCTTCAATCCAGGGTTCCTCCGCTCGATCACGACTACCCAGAGCATAAAGGGCCGGAGGAGGCGGTGTTATGGGATAAGTAGACGGGCCTCTATGTTCAACACTGCAAGGGGGCATGCATGGACACATATCCCAGATGAGCAGAGGTTTCGATGGTCATTACCGTAAATGTACGAAAGGGGAAATACCCAGCCGGCGTTCCTCCTCAGATTTCTCCGACAGCTTAGGACGCTTTCACTGTCTTAACATAAATTTTTTCAAAGTCTTGTAATTTATATCTTTATTACGAACCATATCGCTATTGCTATTGCTATCGCTATTGCTATGCCTGATCCAGAGAAGTAAGGACCTTATCCAAGTCCCCCTGAAAAGTGTTCTCTCCAAAAAGGAGTCCGCATAATTCCCCATCAGTTTAAAAACGCCCATACCATTCATTGGCCCCATCAACCACGTAAACCACATGTTCCGATGCGAATGAACTCCAGCGCCAAGGTAGTGGGATTTCCGGAGCATCCAACACTTATGCCCGGGGGGCTGTGTAGGTAGGGGCTGATTGTTGGAAATGAGATTGCCCTCATTGATCCAATGTCGATCGATCGATCGATTGATCGCACTCGTTCATGAAATAACGGTTCGACAACCCAAAGTCACACATCATCGTTGGTCTTGCCCCAAGAATAGATGGAAAGTTAGATGGAATACCTTATCCAAACACGATATGACCATGTCATTCCTCAGCACTCTCGGTGAAATGAGAAACGGCTCTCTAATCCTTCCAGTCCCACACTTGCGCCAGAAAGTGTTGCATGTTGACCTTCTTGCTCTGCATCTCCACCATCCAGGGATGTTCGAGCATGCGCCACGGCGTGGCGCGGCGGGCGGGTTCTTTTTCGAGACTGGGTGGGGTTGTGTTAGTGAGATGTAGATGAGGTTGGATGTGGGTACATACCAGCATTCGATAAAGTACTTGAAATTCTCGCTCCACTTGATCTTATTCTCCTCTTCATCCTTGAGCGTCGGGATCGATTGCCTCACGATATACGTCAACAGATCGATCAGTCCCGCCTTCGGTTGCATCTCCGTCCCGTCGGCTGGGAAGGGGAAGCGGTGTTGGGCCACCTCGAGCAAGGTCACGCCGAGGGACCAGACGTCCGAGGTGATGGTGTAGGATTGGCCCGTGATGCGCTCGGGCGCCATGTAGTAGGAGGTGCCGATGAAGGTGTTGGCGTCGCCTTTGGTGCCGAATTCGCCGCTGACGCCGAAGTCGCAGAGGCGGACTTGGCCCGAGCGGGTGAGGAGGATGTTGGAGGGTTTGATGTCTGGGTGGATGTGAGCGGATATTTTGAGGAGTGGAAATGGGACGTGATACCTCTATGTATTATCTTGCGGCCGTGGAGGTAGGTCAGGCCGTTCAAGACGCCTTCTGCGACTTTGCCGAGGACTTTTTCTCCTGTTCGTCCGCCGAGCTTTTTGACCTCTCTGTAGACGCCATACAAGCTACCACCTTCGCAGTATTCCATGGCTATGGAGATCGTGCCACTCGAGTCGTCCATGAATGCTCCGTAGTATTGGCATATATGCTCCGAGGAACAGTCTTTGTTGAACGCTAGTTCCCGAACTATCTGCTTCTTGACGTCTGGATTGGGATCCGTGGTGATAATCTACGCATATAAGATATCAGTACCACCATCTCCACGATGCCATCTTGACCATACCTTCAGTGCAAACTCGGTTTTCCCACCAACAAGTTTACACCTCGTAACAGCACCACCAGCACCTTCCCCTAAACTGCCAACTTCGATGATCTTGTTTTGTTCGCTCGCTGCCCTCCATCCATCATCATCAAGGTCTTCCACGTCCAAGTTCCTGCCCTTTTCCAAGCTCAGCTTCTCCAGGTCTGGCAGGATGTGATTGCTGCCCTCCCTCTCCATAGAGGTTCCTCCCACTTCTGAATAAACAGAACTGATGGCTGAGGCTGGATCTGGTGTCCCTCTCTCATGCCTGTGTGCTGAAAACCCTGACGACGATGCTGACGTGGGATTGCTGTTCTTCCCATCCACCATCGTAAAGCTATCAGATCTTGAATGCAGACTTCCGTCGCTCGCTCCACTGGCAGATCCACCGGCATGCGACTGAGATGGCGGCCTACCATTGGAAAGGGAATGGGTATCCTGTGGTGTGGTATTGCTTCCCATTGGAGTTGCAAGCCGTAATTGGGGAGGCGTAGGGCGAGATGTCGAGGGCCGCGTGATTGTATTGAGAGGTGGTAGGTTGGGGACATTGTTACTGTTGTCTGTCGGAGGTTTCTGACTCGGCGATGGCGGTATGGCGAGTCCCAAGCGCGGTGCACGACCACCACTCTTGTTGCCTCCTGGTATTGGTGGGCGTAACAGTGGTGTTGGGGATGGCATTGAGCCTCCCAGAGGATCCCCTCCTTCCTGGTGGTCGTTCATCTTGATTGCAGCTGCTACTACAGCGCCTTGAGGCCCTCCAAACCGGCCTCAACAATTCAGAGGGCGTGGGCAAGCTTCTCTTGTGACCTTGTAGATCGTCCGGGCTGGCGTGTAGTCCGCCGTCGAGACTAAGCTACACAATACGATAATTTGAAATCGAGTGAAGTCAGGAAGGATAGTAGACAGGGTCTTGGAAAGTTCCAGTATACGTGGATAGAGTCAGCAAGGTGCAGCTAGCGTTGGGCTCCAGTGGTGCGTCCTCAGCGTATTGGGAGAATTAGATATTGTGTTATGGATGAGCGAATGTGAAATGCGGAATGAGGGTAATTAGCTCTCACCCATAGGACGATTTGAAACCCAATTGGAAGGATTGTGAATGAAGTAGATTGGGAAGAGTGAGGTAATGGAGTATGGTTGTGATAGTGGAGACCCGGAGACACCATCGGGCCGACGTTTCGGCAGGGGTGAGTCTGACAGCGAGCTTCAGGTATCACGATGTTTCACTTAACGCTGCCCAATATTAAAGCCTTGGCCAGTCGTATCGACGCCGAAGCAACTCTCCATTGTTCTGGTATCTGGTGTCATTGGCCAGTGTATACGGAGGTACATGCCCGACTAATTCATTCAACCCGTTCATTCCGTTTGCGGGGCTTGCCTCCAGCGAGGAGGTCATTTTATGCCATGAAGGCTCTTCAAAACGTTCATTGTCATAGACGTGGCCTCAGGATCTTCGCGGTGTAGAATATGGTCAAAGCAAGGACACACCTGAATATCCTGCATGCATATGCTCAAGTTCAGCTGTGGCGTGCGTGGAGCAGACTCAGCACAGCCTGACTACCTGCCATATTACCGCATTGAAGACTTCGGCATTGCTCAACGACTTCTTGACTAGACGGGCGCCACTACTGGTCTGCGGATTTAGAAGCTCAGCTCAGCTCAGCTCTTATCGTTTCCCAAGGCTGAAGCAGACCCGACATTCCTTTTCCTTCCCGAGCCCCTCCAACTCTGATTGGCAAAACCACAACAGCATCATAGGATGGGTTTCAATAGCAGCTCACCATTTCTCTACTGACACGACCAACTCCCTTTCCCTTACGTTCTTCGCGAACGCCGCTTTTCACATAGTACGGTCACATGTGAATGATTTTCGCGGTACCAACTGCCTCATCTCCTATTTAGCAAGATGCATTTCCGAAGGTTTGGTGTCACTCTTTTCTAGTCGGGCAATTCTTCGATATCTTTTGTGATACCCAAATGAACGAAACATCTGTCTCGTTCTGGAAGCGCTCCAGATGTATTCTTAGCTCATTATATGATAACCCATCGCTATTTGGCAAGAGCTAGCATTTTAACAGAAAAATTGCGACGCCTGAGCCCTAGTCTGTTATTTAGTCAATAATCCTAGCCAGCCTATCTTCCATTAACAGGAGTGTGGTCCCAGTGATGTTGAAATGAGTCCTCCTCGCACTACTACCACGGACTCCGACAGATAATATCTTCCTTCTCAGCGCCACGCTCACCACATTTCTTGGTCTGACAGTATCATTGCCAATCGTACTCGCCTCGGGCCCTGAACCAAGCAAACAATGATGTACGAGATCTCCAGCCACATCCGCTATCCGATACGGGGGAAATATATCTACCCCTCGGTCTTCAACTACGTCGATAATAAATTCGCAGTCATTGCTGCCGCTTGAATATGAATAGGTGGCTGGAAGTTGGACTCCGCGGACCGCCGGAGGATAACGAGCCCATGTCCACGGTAGGTTTCTTTCGAATCGAGACCTCGCATATATGGCACTGACGACTGCAAGACAGTCTACGAGACTTGGGACTGAGGCTGCTGGTGGGGCGGGAGATTCGCAGTCCGGGACTGCCGTCGCGAGAGAGAGACAAATCAGGTTCACCATGAGCCAGCTTGAGAGATGCATACTGTAAGGGACCGTTAAGAGAATCAGGTCATCTCAGTGAAACTTGGAGCTTGAAATCAGCCTAATAACGCTCCCTTCTAGTACCGCGTGGCACAAATCCACCGAACTCTTCATCAAGCGCATCAAATTGCTCCATACGGGTGTCGAGCTCATAGTCATATGCGCTCAGGGTGGACCTGCGGTTTTACCAATCGGCTCAGGATAATCATCACACAACCGAACCAGCGTCTGATCGCTAGTGGAAAGCCCGCTACCCGAGCCAGCTCTTTACCACAAAGCATGATCTAGAGGGACTCTCATTTGCTGATCCAAATGGCGAAAGCGAGGAAAAGGAATTTTCCACAGCCTCTGTCGTCTCTTAGCAGGACGTGGATATTCTCACGAATCATTCTAGGCTATCCCATGTGCTGGCGTTCCGGGGGTTTTTACCGAGGCAAAGCCGGCCAGACTGCCAGGAGATGGGCAAGTCGGTGGCAGAAACCATGGTACACTATGTAGCAACCTGGCAGAGCGCCCACTAGTGTACCATGGGTTATGTTACCGAGTTGATGGGATACCCTAAACGCAGGGTAACATGAACTTTCAAGAGTGCAAAGCTTACAGCACTGACGACATGTCTGGCATGCTTATGAAACGAATCATTGCAGCAAGTGGGATTCTTGTGCAACCCTTTGCCCTCTCAATAGCTACTTGTTGACATGAGGCGAGAAATGTTTCCAAATTTGGAGATGCGGACAGCGCTTTAGACTTGTGCGTCTGGCTGAGTCAAGCGGCAAATAGGACGTGTCTAGGTAGGACTAACGTGTTGAGCAGCGAGAGCAGCTTTTAGGAACGATGCCGTCTGCTTTCTGTCAAAGGTACCTTGCCATCCATTGATGAAATGTTCGCAGGTTGGGTTTGCAGACTACATACTGCAGCTGAGGCAAACGTGCGCGGTCAGAGCGCGCTTCGCATACGATAATCAATGTTTATATAAACTGAGAAACTGCACAAAAGCCGCAGTCTTCAATTCAATCGTCTCAATCCCCCTTCACAGAAACATTACCATCACGCTGGCCTTCACCATCATCGCAGGTATCACACTAACCCCCCCACCTCCTCCTCCCCCCCATCCGCCCCTCCATCAAACTTCCCACCCCGGACCCCCCCTTCCCAGACCCAAATGCCACATCTCATTCTCCGCCTTCTCGCTCTCCGGCTCCGCACCCTCCGCCCTCCACAAAATCAGCCCCTTATCACCCCTCCTCTCCACCCACCGAAACCACTCAAACCCCAAGATCTTCTCTCTCCTTTCCGCTCCCTCACCCCCCGGAGCCACAACCACCACCGTCTCCAGCCCCTCCGTCAAAAAGACGCCGTTCTCGCTCCGCCACCATTTCACACCGCCCTCTAGACTCTTCTTCACGTCGACCCAGATCATGGTGCTGGCACCTTGTCTCATCCCGCTGAGTAACTTCTCCTTATCATTCCTCAGATGCGTAGACTTGGAAACCTCTTTCTCCTCTGTGATAGGTTCCAATTTTGCTGGCTCCCTACTCGCAAAATGGATATGATTTCTCTTCATAGACTTCAATCCCCCCGACCTCTTGATCAACTCCCAATCCTTCGCGTAGGTACCATGGACGACTAAATTCGGACAATCCGGATCCGTAGCCAGGACGGGCGTGAGCAGTTTCTCCGTCGATACGATGGCGATGGAGTGGCCTTGTGAAGCGCGGATGAGAAAGTGCGAGGGGTCGGTGCTGAGGTCGTCGGTGTTGGAGAGGATGTCGGGGTTGCGCTTTAACTGGTAGCGTTGCTTGTCGTTTGTGTCGACTATGTGTCGGAGTTCGGCCAGGGTTACTTTCATGGATGCGAATTTGCGCCAGAGGAGCTGGTGAAGGTGGCGTCAGTAAGGGAATGGTGGTGAATGCTACCAGTTGACTGCTAAACGAGATAACGCAGACAGACAGACACTCGAATGATATGTCTCCTTTCTTATTCTTTCAATTGAGCCACGTCTTGAGTGAAGGAACATGTCAGAACAGCAAGCGCGAGAAACCAAGGAAATGGTACACCAAATGAAGCACCCATACATCCAAACCCCTCCAATAGAGAAGCACAGAAACCACCTAAGCCCCTCCTCTTTCATAGAAAACGCCATGGAATCAACAAGAAAACCCCCAGCCTCTCCTCCCCTCCTCTCCCCCCTTCTCCAAATCCGAATCCAATTCCAATTCCAAAACCTCCCCCAAAGCCACCCCCTCAAAAAATCCAAAATAAGAAAAACCAAAACCCACCACATCAGCAACACAAGCCCACCCTCCCTCATCCAACCGGATCCCTTCATCCGCCGCTTGATGGCGGAGCAAATAACTCAGATTCCTCGACACCGTCACCTCTCTCGACTGCGGTGGCTTGCCCCCACCTTTCCCATTCCCGTTCCTGTTCCCAATCCGATTCTCTCCGTTAGCACTAGCGTGAGCGGCGCGTCGTGGCATTGGCGTTAGATGCTGATGCCGATGCTGATACTGGATTTTGGAAATGGGGTTGGGGAGGGGTGCGTGGGGATGGGGATAGGATTGTGGATGGAGATGTGAGGAGGGGGAGGGATTGGGTAAGAAGGGATGGTGGTGATGGTGGAGGGGAATAAATATCTGGTGTTTTTGTATGTGGGTGGAAGTGATGATGGTACTGCTGCTGGTGATGGAGGATGTAGACGTAGATGTAGATCTAATGTTAGAAAGAAAAACAGGACTCGGACTCGGAACAATATAGAATCTTGATATGCGGAGGTAGGCGCGAGACATAGAGGTCTATTAATGGAATGTGAGCAACAAGAATCCGATTGCATCGATGAGTCACAACGGGACAGACCGAATCGCTGCCACGCCCTGTCCCACCAATGCAGGAATATGTACTGCAAAAGCTGCATTGCTCCCACATGCATGGATACGGTATGCTGCATGATCTACATTACTAAATAACTATCGATCGTTGTCGCGAGAGTATGAGTCGCGCTGTTGAGCGACTACTATGACCGGTTGGGCTACGGGTATGGGTATGGTTTCAATTGATATGATATGTTTGGACTTATCTATCATGCTCGTGAAGCTCTTGGATTTCCATCCAGCGAAGATGGGCGTGGAGCGACTTGTCGCTTCAGCCACTACTTTTGTCATTACTCCTCATCTCGACCCGAGAGTACGGTCATTAACCTTTGCAAACGCTAGAGATCATGGCGTCAAGATACGCATACGCCCCAGTACCAACCAGCTCCTTGCTCCTTATGACGAGCCCCTGTACCTCCCAGCCCTAGCAATGCGTTATGAAGAAAGACTCGTGCATGAAGATTGGTTGAGCTGTTAATGCCCCTGATCCGATTCGGAAAGCCTTAGCCTGGCTGAAGGAACGCTGCTGATTCGGGATTGGGCCTGACCAAGCGACGCGATCCTCCGTTGTCGTGCCTCGGCCAATCGCGCGCTGTCTGCTGAGGACGGAGGTGTGGACCGGTCCAGGTACCTCTTGCTCCCCGGCGGGACGCTCGGTGTGAGTGGAGAAGATGTCGTCGAGGTGAAATAACCCTTTCGTGTAGGCAAGGATGACTGTATGGTTGGCGATCGTTGCGAATGATTCGGCATAGGATGCTGTGATGTGTATTCGCGAGATGGTCTGGTCTGCGGTGATGACCGCGTCTGTCCGATCTCCGTATTGGCTCGTGACAAAGGCCGCCGAATGTATGGGTTATCAACTTCCTGTTCGTTTGCTGGATTGCGGGAAAACACGGCTGAGGCCCTTTTCATCCTGCTTGATACAGGCGTCGTTGTCTGTGTTGGTGTTGTAGCTTCTTGAGGAGAGCCCCCTCTGTGACCATTCACAGGGCTGGAAGTCATTAGGCTTGCTCGTCGAGCTTCTAGTCGACTCATGACCCTCGAACTTGTTTTAATCTCAGGTTCATCGCTTGGATCATGGACGAGCCTTGGGTTTGGAAGAGCTATTTCTGTCGAGGTAGTGTCCCTGTTATCCTGTTGTAGTCTCAGACTCTCACTTCTTCTCTCTTCTGTCAACACGATACAAAGCTCTGTGAGGCTACGGCACATGTTATCCGCATTTCGTCGCAATTGCCGATCTATGGTACTGGCAGGGCCAACTACGGATGCTGCGCTAGGAGAAGCGCCCTGCGAGCCAGTCATAGCGGCCAAATGTAAGGCATCTGATGCAGTGGCTTCCAAAGCTTGATAAAGATCCGTTTTCACTAATGATTTGGCCTTGGCCAGTGCGGAGTGAAGAAGCGGATGTAAATTCGTGATACCTAATGTCTTGATTGTAGAAGCTTCTGGAGAGATACTGCCTACCTGTCGTCGCTTCGGAGATGACGAAGTGGTAGTCATGGTAGTTGTTGATGTCGGCGGACGCTCATTCAGAACGTTTGACATCGCAGCGTTGGAGGACTTTGGTAAAACTCCAGTAAGTTCAAGCTTGCGCAATCGAGACTTCAGATCGTCTAATTCGTCCCAGACGGTCGATGGTGCTGTCGTTGAGACCGTTGATGCAGTGCCGGCAACTTGGGAGGTTTCCCGACCAGGGTCTTGGCCGTAAGCCGGGGATGACTGGATTTGCGATGATCCATAGTCACCATTGGAGGTGTACGATAGATTGGATTGCTTATAGTTCCGAGCCGTGACTCCAGGAGACGGTTCTCGGATAGATCTGCGGCGTCCGTAAGGCCTTGAGGTCTCTGGCGGTCTTTCTTCCACAGGATCAGTCCGCTGTGTAGTATCGAACGATGTCCTGGCATTGCGGGTCCGGTGTCGCTGGTCAAGAGGATGTGCAGAAGCAGCATAGGGTCGATGCTTGGATGATGTGTCGCGATAAGTGGGAAGTGTATTGTTTTCTGGTGACTGATAGAATGGTGGGTCGAAGGAGGATCTTTGAAAGTGATTGGGGCTTGAGAAAGTCTGCTGTGCCCCAAAGTTGCCTCCACTGGTACTGGGTCTGCTTGACGATGACGGTCGAGAGGGCCGTGACTGGGAGAAGCTGGACGCCCCAATGCGCGATCGACGTCTTTCGCTCCTATTTGAGGGCTCTTCCACCATAGAATCATCCCGAGCAAGGTTTAGAAACAGATCCTCATGCGAAGACTGGTAATTTCTCTGAGTATCCGTGTTCCCAGATAACGCTCCGCCCTGCGACGTATGACTATTGATGCGTACAGTGGTATCCTTATCCTCGTCACTTTCCAAGAACCCATATTTTTGCGCTCTCATATCGTTCATTACTCCGTCGCTTGTTGAAGGCCTAGGATATGCCGTCCGCGTAGTATTACTTTTAGCCAATTCAGTATCTTCATTCGTGACTTTATTGGGTAGCTCGATGATAGAGTCAGAACCACCGTTCACATCTAGGGGGGCATTTGAGGAGGGATGTATGGCCCTTGGGTCGATTGGTGCTGAATTCCGCCAGGCTGATCCTGTGTAGGAACGCTGGGTACTCAATGCCGGCGGTGGGCCTGATGCGGTTTCGATACCGTGACTGGAGCGTGAGGCGGGTGCTCTCCTCGTCGGTGGGGAGCGAGGATCTATGCCGGAAGCGCCAGGTTGTGGGGAGAAGTAAGATCCCACTTGTGAAAAGATGAAGCTTGTTGAGTGACGTGATGGAGACTGTGTCGGGACGATGTTACTCTGAATCGAGTCAGAAGCGTCGTTGATTGTCTTGTTGCTTGTTGTCTTGGGGTGCTTCGGTGTTAAAGTGACGTCGGTAGGTACGGCCGATTGGTGAGATGCTCTGCCAGACGTGTTTTCTGATTCTGCAGAAACGAAAGACTTGTCATCCTCTGATGGAGGGGATTTCTCACGCGTTGCGCTTCCTGTTATACGTGAAGGCATTGGTATTCTGGAAAGAGGGGTCAATGTCAAGGCATTGCCATGCTTCTGTTTCTATGTGTATGAGTCGCTACTGCGGCCTTCTATGCGTAATGTACACCCGCGAACCGCGAAAGCAATGGAGGACTCTCCGGCCTCTCCAAGTGTGAATGTAGGGTCACAAACAAATGCTGATAGATCAGATCATCAGATAATGGCATACTTCAACTAGAGAGAGCCTGCCCCTCATTGGTCCAAGGCCGAGCAGGGATATCGGGAGTACTAAGTTTTCATCAAGGGCGCCACATCCTCCCCAAAGAAGACGGCAAGCCTGGGATGAGTGTATAGGATTACCGTCAACTGCAGATTGACAGTGCTCGCTCAGACTTGCGTTGGTGAATAGCCCAGTTTACTTCATAGGTACAGAACATATACAATTGAACACCTCAGTAGCTCCGCATCGGGTACAGTATATGCACGCTCTTGACGCCTTCGCACACCGCAGAATCCTCACTCAATATGCAGATCATCAGGAGCACCTCCATCACTCATGGCTCGTGGCTACTGATAACTTCCCAAGCAATGGAGCCCATTGCTCCGCACCTTTGACGTTTCCCGATTATACCGATAGAACAAGGATTTTGTGACAGTTGGAGGAGTCTGAAAGGTGACGGTCGAGAGAAATCTATCACTGTCCCAATTCTACTGATTGAATGAACGTAACGATGTTCCTTTCAATCTAGCACCACTCCACCAGGAGTAAGATTCTGGCTCTCTTCTTCCGAGAGTACACGCACATCGACCATGTTGCTGTCTGTGCTATATTGAGGTCTTGATAATAGCCAAATGTACATCTTCTCTATTCTGTGCTCTATAGCCTTAACTCGTCCTTTCTCTGCTTCCAGAATATTGTTGAGCTCAAAGTCGTCTCTCCGCGTTGTAAGTGAGCCAGGGCGTTGTGAGAATACTTACCTACGGAAGGCTAGAATACAGTCCGACAGCATGCAAGATATATTAGGTCAAGCCTTAGCAAGCCATAGCAGGCGAAAAATGAACGCTGTAATGAACAGCTCATAATTGCTGCGTCGGTTACTTGTAGTCTATGCCTGCTTTGCATCTGGGAGAACCCTACTCGCCCTCCCTCATCCCCAATGTGGCCATGAAGGGCACGACAGAATTGGGGTACCAACGCTGGTGATATAATTCTCCTTTTCCCCAGTACTTTTCCATATACTATGTAGCCTGTTGCTGTATCTCTGCGTTCTGATTCGTTCGGGTTGTAGACAACATGCTTACTCGGATAACTGTATGTGCCTTCAAAACAACAGGTTCCCCCGACGATGTATAAATTGCCTTATGTACAGCATCTCGGCCGTGTGATATGCAGCCCTGGGTCTCCACCAGTCTAACCTAGAGTGGCTGCCATTTCCCAGGTTAGACTCCAAGTCTAGAGCGGAAACATCATAGATCGACTATAAATAGTCTGAAACGGGCACTAGTAATTTAGCGGCATTCTCCAGAGATGTCAATTGTTAGGTGATTGTTTTTCTTTGAAGCTGGCTGGCACGCTGATACAATAATGCTCTCATGTCTCATGTCTCATGCCTCTGAGACTCTGTATCAGTTCCCTGCCGTGCAGACTTCCAAGACACCCAAAGTTTTCACTGCGCTTGATACACTCGAATGCGACGCATCTCTCCTTTGGCGATGAGAAGGAATACGACGGCTATTCATACTTGAGACTCGACAGCAATCTATGCTATTATTAACCAAGAGTATTAGTACCAAGGCTTTTTTAAGATTTGGTACTCCTGACATCTATTCTATCAATGACCTCGACCCTGCCTCGGTACATGGCGCTCTGACCAGGCTCTTACTTGTTGATGCTCCTTGAAATTTGAATGCTTCTCTTGCGGCTCGAGGGTGGTCAAACTTCCTGTTGAGGAAGTAGTTGCGGAGAGGGGGACAACAAGTCAGTATGTGATGATCGCCCACCACACATTCCCTAGCTCTTCGCGCCGTATTCATTGGTCAAGTCCCTGTCGCCATTGAATGGATGGCGTGCGTCCTGACTGGGCGGCTATTTCGAGATGCGCATTTGATTGGTTGCATCTGGAAAGCGCTGACTGGGTCGGTCTTCCCCACCAACAGATCTCCCATCCTCATTGGCCTTTGGGAGCCTCAGGGCGACAATTGGTAAACTCATCCACTCGACCATATTCTGCTCCTTCCTCACCACCATTCGTATCGTGAGCTCGTTGACAGCTGAAGGCGACGAATCCACCCTCACTGACAAGCGCCCGTGTACCACCACAACCACCATAGGAGAGACCTAGGTCCAAACCAAGACCGGGACTCAGTGCCAGGAAACGCCGAAAGCCATAGGCCGCATCCCGAGTGGAATCGCCAATCATACATATCGAGAAAGAGAGAGATACAGCGCTTCGCTGATAGCCTGGGGTTAGTCCTTCACCCGTACCCTTTTGCCCTTTCATTGGCCTCTCTTCTTCGCCATCCATTCGTCAACCCTGAAGATTCCTGAGTGGAACCGTATGTCAGCGCCAGACGCCTCTGAACACATATTCCTACCTTCTTCATTCCACCCCTCTGTTTGTCATCCCACTATCTGGCATGGCCCCATCACCATGATTCAGTCTGTTCTGTTGTACTACACCACTAACAACATGTCCGTAGAAGGACCGTATCTTTCTCATACATATCCTGATCATCAATCGGGTCGCTCCAATGTCGGTTCTAGGGAGGCACAGAACGTTAGCGAGGTAGCAGCTGGAACCTACCAGCAGTACACACAACCAAGGAGAGGTCCGACCACGTTCCCACAAGGAACAATAATGCCGGCGTCCACGAGCTCACAGTCGCTACTGGCCTCTTTACCTTCGTTTATGTCGGTGTTTGGGAACGGGCCAGACAGGCTAGGAGTCAGCGAAGTCAACGGCGCGGGAGCACAGTCACCGAGTAGGACTCACTTCAAGAGGCCGCAAAATTGCATATCCCCACTCCCTCGTCGTGACTCTGTCTCTACCTTCGAGTCTACAGAATCCTCGCCTACCACTACCATCTCTACAATTGAATCATCACTTACAGAGCCTTCACCTCAATCACCACCTGAATCTCCTGACTCATCATTGCCTCTTACCTCATTCAAAAATCTGAGAACCAACTCCATGCCAGGGTGGGGCATCATGGGTGATCAGGACCGCAGAGACCATTATTCAAATTCGTCTTCCATTATTCCAGGGTTGGAACGTGCAGACTCACCCAACAAGAAGATGCGCAACATGAAAAACCTGTCGGTGAACACATCTGCTTCAAACCGGCATGCTCCAACATTACCAAAGCTAGGTCTCTCCAATCAGTCAGGGGCATCCCATGCGTTCTCCGCACCACCCACACCAGCCTTCATAGTCCCACCGAAAGTGCCTAGGAAGAAACCTAGTACTCTCGGGCTCACGATCAGCACACCAGAAGCTGTTCCTTGTGGTCAAACAGCTCAGGAGAAGCTGAGCGCTGTGCCGCAGAACTTTCCAGATCAGCAAATTCGAAGTTTTCGCATGCTGCAGACGTCTACGGGAGGACCTTTGTTTTCACCTACAATTGCCCCTGAAGGCGGCATGCGACTGCCGCCCTTCAGCCAGCAAGCCTCATCTGGCAAGTTTGGACAAATTCGGCCACCACTCAGCGTCTCGCCACGGGCTTCTTGCGACGATACAACATGTTCTCCACTTACCAGGCAAACATTAGATCACGTGCAAGAAGAGGCTGATTATGATCTTCCACTATCCCAGGAGGCCAAGTCACCTGCATATCCACAAGGTCCCGTGTGTATCTACGATCCGCTCGTGTATCTGTATCTGGAGCCAAGCCATGTTGAAGCACGGGAATTCGATGTTGTGCTGAATGTGGCACGGGAGGTCAAGAATCCTTTTGAAGTAGCTACAGGACAGGCGGCAGGATCGCAACTGGAAACACCAGAAGCACAAATGGCGGCCGGCGCCGGAAATGGAGGTCTCACTGGCCGAGACAGTATTTCGGTATTGCAGACCGCCCTTTTTGAGCAACCAGTAGAGTCTACTATTGATGCACTGGCACAAGATGCCAAAAGTACACCGCCAGGCACTCCAAAAGCGATCAAGCCAGAACCCGAATACATTCATATCCCTTGGGATCACAACACTAATGTGGTAGATGATCTACTCCGCTTGTGCGAGCTTATCGATAATCGAGTCCGGCAAGAGAAGCGAGTACTAATTCATTGCCAATGCGGAGTGAGCCGATCAGCTAGTCTAGTCGTCGCATACGGCCTTTTCAAGAATTCCCAGCTCACCGTCCAGGAGGCTTACGATGCGGTCAAGAATCGAAGCAGATGGATAGGGCCAAACATGAACCTGATCTACCAGCTGTCCGAATTCAAATCCAAGCTTCCCAAGGCTCACGCCTTCGGCACATCTGCTTGGCACTCGTGGCGGAAGAATCTGGGTTCAGGGCGCCCTGATCCAGTATCAATCTTGAGCCCGATTTCGAGGTCTGGCCTCGGATCCTCATCGATTCGGACCACACCTCAAACGTCATTCAGCGTACCCTCTCAGCTTCCCCATGAACCGACCATCCCACGCGCAAGCTCATTCAATCCTCCGAGGTCCGCCCAACTCATACAAACCTCCAGCGCGGGAGAGATCAGTCCTGGTCCAGCAACAGCGCCAGCGGACATTCACTTCGCACCTGATGGACTTATAGCATATGATACTAATGGGCTCCTCGACATGGCCACAGATTTGTCCTCTCCACCGGAGCCAATGGAAGTGGACACTGATCTAACGCTACCATCATCTTTGGTTGGAAACGAAGCTATTGAACAAAAAGAGCCCGCTCCTGCAGGCGGGGTTGCAAAGGATCTTCAGGAGGTGGCAAAGGACCTGGTTGTGACTGAACCTCAATCGGGTCCCCGTTCTCCACCAATTAACATGGAATTTGATACCGAACGCCTACTCTCCCCCAACGTCGCCAGTCCCGTAACTATGGATATTGATATTGATGACCCAGTGTCTCCAACAACCATCGTCCTTCCAACACCGAGGGAAGAAGAGGCCCTAAAGCGTAGCCTCCCAGCGCCATCTCCAACTCTCCCAGCCGGCTTCAGCAGCCTCCTTTCTCGACGGCAAGGACCTTTGCCCCTACGACAGTTTCCATTTCAGAAAACCCTACCCCAACTGGTATCGCCTCAGCTGCCTCAGAGGGCATTGGATCCAGATGTTCCATCGACTCCATCACTTCTCTCTCCACGCGCTGCTGAGTTCACGGCAAGTCCCTTCCACCGAACTCTTGCAGGGGATTTAGCTGGATCGTCACATTTTGAGCAGGGCCTTATGAGCCCGACAGGAGAAGACCCGAGAAGCCCGGCTCACAAGGGCGAGGCACCAATCACCAGAAGCATTTTCGACATGATATGAGAGGAATTTTGCTCCATATAACCGTAGCCAACATCATTAGCTCTCGGAGAGACATACATTAGCTGCATGCATATTTACAGTCCATACATCGGCTCCGAGCCGACTGTTCCGCTCTCTCGACTACGGGTCTCTCCCAATGTCACGAGCTCTTCGTAAGCTTCAAGAACGCATGAATATCCCGCCATCTCCGGCTTAGGCCTACATCAAGCGCCTACAGTAGGCGCTCACATCTTGGAAGCATCATAGCCAACATAACCACATTCCCCCCGCCCGCGAGAATCTCGGGAAACGACATTTATGAAGATGATGAAATGGGGAGGGTTCAAGGGTTCGAGGATGGATGGATGGATGGATGGATGGGTGGGATGGGACGTGAAAGGAATGGAACGGAACCGAAAAAGGGGGAGAGCGAGATATGACTGGGACCTGCAAAGGGCTTAATCTGGTCAGAGGCCGAGCGTTTCGCTCGCTCACTCGAATGGGTATGGTTAGCAAGACATCGTTGGCATAGCACATGCATGTTTAGACGTTTACGACAGACAGCTTGAGCGCTCACAGCGTTTCGACACAATACAATCCAATACTAATTTTCTCCAATGGCCCCAATGGTTTCCCTGGGTTGGTCATGTGCTAGCTGGCCTAGCTCTAGAGACTGAATCATCGTCCTATGTGGAAAAAACGATTTCTTTTTCTTATCGATGAGAGCGAAGGCTTTTTTTGCATGAGTGTGATCATTTTTTATCTCAGGCGCGTTTTTGGATCCTATTTGATCTCTCCTTCCCCTACGCCATACCATATTTTCGGGTAGTGCGTTCGTTTTTTGTAAATGTAATACGTGGTTTTAGTACTGCGTTTTGGGGTTTTGGTATTGTTGTTACTTATGGGGGTGAGTTGAGTGAGTTGAGTGCGTGGATCTTGGATTGGGTTTTGGCGAATGGTGGATAGGAGATTGGGATATTATATTCTTGGAGATTTACTGGGGTTATTATATTGTTTCATATTGTGATGTACCTAACTGGGAAGATGAGGAGCGCGGTGATATGGATATGGGTATGGTAGGTAGCTACGATTCGATCTTGGGGTGGACGAGGACGACAGTTTTCGTTGGGATCCTGGGGGGTTTGGATCGTTGGTGTGGTGCAGTGGTTTGATTGATCGATGGGATGATCTATGGGGTTGTGTTGTGTTGTGTTTGTGTTGTATTTACATAGACTGGTTGGTGGTTACATAGACCAGGCACGGCTGGCTCTGTCGTTGCTCTGTTTTTGCTTTATTGTGTTGTGTTGTGGATATCCAAGGTTTATTCTAGACGTCTTTATTGTTCCCATTGAATTAATATTAGAGGCGTAGGATGCTGTGGTGGGTTTTGGGGGTATAGTATAGTATACCGTTAGTATGGAATAAGCCTCTTGCGCTTGAAGGGTTGGAGTTGGGCTGGGTGGGTAGGGTATGGAGGCTTTTGGATCTGGTGGTATAGATGTGGAACCTCGGACGTCGAGATCTTGGGATTTGCTGGGTTTTTGATTGTTTGGTGGGTTGGTGTTGGATAGTGGTGGGTAGGCTGTATAATAAGTAGGTGTGGTTGGAAATGTAACCTTATCCAGGGAAGGGTCAATGATATGATATACTTGAAGCGATCAACTTATGATGAATTTTCTTCTCGCTCCGTTATACGTATTACGAAGCCTTGATGATTCGACGAGAGGATCGGTAGCTACATGGAAGGAAGATTGTTGTTCTTGTCGATATGTTGCTACTAATCGGGGCGCCCTGGGTCGCAAGCTCCTACATGAATGATAATGAGGACGGCAAGCATCCTTTGCACGTTCGGCCTAAGATAGGGGCCTGCTCGGCCACTGCATAGCATTCTCTAATATTCTTCATACAGTATCCCATAGCAAAAAGACTACTTTCCTCTTTTTTCAAGCTTTGAAAGCTCGATAGGACCCTTTCCATGAATCATTCCTTCCGTCCGTGGGTATCGATATAACGTCTATATGCAAGCCGGCTTTCCAGATGTGATTCCAGCAGATAACATGCCTTCAAAAGCAGTCGCTATAACGCCAAATGAGAAGACTATGGTTTAGGTTGACATAGATGACGATGCTTAACAAGATTTTGCCCCCTTATGTTTCCCATTCCTCAGAGCACCATATATGTTCCTTCACCTGCATGATGGTGAGTCTTTGATCGACATCTCGATTCAGCATTGCCTTTATCAGATCTATAGAGGGCTCCGACATGATCCATGGTATGCGCAGTTCGTGGTCCAAAATCTCGTCGATGCTGTAGAAAGGATTCTCTTTGTATATCAGGGTGTAGAGGAGGATGCCAAGGGCCCAGATGTCCTGCTCTTTGCCACGGTAGGACTTGCCCTGAAGGACTTCGGGGGCCGCGTAGTCTAACATAATAATTAGTTGGATCTGGGATAGGGGTAAGCCAAGAGGCTCACCGATCGTCCCTACGAAGACATCAAAGGGACCGTTCTTGATGTACGCTGCGCTGCCGAAGTCAATAAGTTTGACCTTGCCTTCGCCATCCAGGATTATGTTCTCGTCTTTAATGTCGCGGTGTACAACGAGTGCTTGAGTGTGGAGGTGATGTAGAGCATTCACAACTTGCAAGAAGATGTTTCGGCATTCAGCTTCATCCATCGTTGAGCGCATTTCGATGTAATCGAAGAGATCCATGCCAGGTAGCCCATGAGGTACCATTTCGATGTAGTAATTGATGTCATCCTCGAAGAAATCTGTCATCTCGACAATGTTAGGATGCCGCAGCTCGTCACGGCGCAGGTAGTCTAACACGTGAATCTCTAATGGCACCGTTCCCAGTCGACGGTCTCGAGTCCACGTGTCGACAAGGATTCGTTTTTTCGTGACGTACTTTAGTACAACTTTCTGAGCAGGGGGTTTGGCGAAGCGGGCTAATTTAACTTGGCCATAGGCACCCTGTCCCATATCTTCGAGAACAACGAAATCACCGATCTTCTTTTTCTTCTTCAGTGTTTTGCTAGAATTAGCGACTGATGTCATATTTGACTTGGGTTGCTTCGGTGGGCTTTCTGATATGGGCTCAGATGCCGCTTCCTTAATTTGTTGTGACAGAGAAACCTCGGATAAAGTATCTGGCTTCATGTTTTCCTGTTCGATTGATTGAGGACTTAAGCTCCCGTCTAGTTGACCCGGAGAAGGTGGTTGAGGAGTGACACGTGACGAGATATCAGAAGCTGTTATACCACCTGCAGGATTTGAGGAATGGAGTTGCCGCGAGTACGTTATCCATAAGGCATAGACCATCTGCACATAATTTGGAATTAGACTTGGTTTTGAAAAAGGCATGAAACAGCACCAGGGAGTGTGAAGCAACCAAACAGGAAGAGTACTCCAGAAAAACGGGGCAATGAAAGAAATTCATCGTCAACTGAGCTTTCTGACAAGTGGTATGCTCCCGAAACGCAACAACATGTGGAGGCTAGAGCTGAAGACCAACGACATAACGCCAAGAAGTGCCTTACCTCGGACGTTTCGACACTACCACTGTCGCTTGCACCGTCACTAGCCTCACTATGCTCTTCGATCACAGACTCTGCTATTGTCGCTTTCTCGCTTCGAACAACCCGCATCTGGATATCCACATTGATATCTGAGCCGTCTCGATGACGTGCAATCAAGCCTAAGGGCCGCAGGAACAGAGTAGCGGCTTCTTCTTTGCCTTGACGTAAGGCCAGGAGTGCACGAGCTCTTCTGAAGCATTGCTCTGGCACCACCATACCATCGACCAGACGAATACTCTCCTCTTGGGTCAACGCGTCCAAGGCTTCCTCAAACTGTGGTAGAAGTCCAGTTATGTGTTGACCGCTGGGATCGCCTTCCCCGAACAGAGCCGCACAAAACACAGAATTAGAGCTCTGGATTTTCAGTGTGGATGCAGAAAGAACCATAATGCCAGCAATATAAGGAAAACTAGACACTCGTAAAGTGTCCGAGTCTGGGTTCATTGTGATTGTTATGGGTATGTTTGTACCGTCAGTAGCTCTTGCGGCGAAATACTGCACAGTCTTCTGCTCGAAGCTCTTCCTCAACATTGATGAGTCAAGATCTCGGGAAAAAAAGGGTATTAAATCTTGAACGTTTCTCCCCACCTGGAGTTCAGGCATGCCCCAGATCGTGGAAATTGCTCCCGTGGCGTCTTTCACAGATTGCTTAGCATCAAGGTTTAGCATTGCAAGGTCTTCTGCGATTTCCTCAAGAACCCAGATGAGTCCACCTCGTTTCTCTTTGACCCATAGACTTGCAGCTCCCGTCGTTCCATCGCGCTTTTGTGTAGGGACAATATCTCCACATAACAACACGCCACGAGACTTGTTTGCGGTGTGCTTTGGCGTACTCTTGGTAGGCTTCTTATTCACATCCTCCGTCTTGGCGCGTTGTAGCCGCCATGATGGCTTGTTGAGAAGCTGCGCAGTGACTCCACCTCCCATCGACAAAGCCGTTGGACTTTCCTTCGGACCGCTCCTTGCGCTTTGACTGCGCGACTGGCGTGCTTTTGCGATGGCCACTGACCCCTCCGACCTGAGCTTTTCTTCCAGCCATGCCCTTCGATCCTCTCTAACGACCTCAAGTATACTAAGCTTCTTGACCTCCGCTTTAGTTACTCCGAATGCAAGACATGCCAGGTCATTCGCGGCAAGGATAGTCCAAGGAGAAGCAGCTTCGGTAGTAAATACAGCCTGTGCCGCCGGAACCCAACGATTGTTATGTCCATGCACATGAGCCGGGGTGCTGATACCAGTCGTAGGGCCAATGGCGGTCATAGGTGTTGGAGAAAGTAAGAGACTGTCATGAATATGATCGCTTGCGTGATATGGCTTTGTCATGGCTTCTACAAGCTTAGTCTGTAGCGCTAAGAGTGATAAATCCGTGTACGTGCGTTTAAGTCGGGTCACATCGGGTGAAGGGGAAGCGGTCCTTGAAACGTCATCTTCACTGATTGGTGAATGTGGTTCTAGAAGATCAGATGCTGATGTTTCACTATTGAGGGATGGCTCGGGTTGACTGGAGCCTGGCCTTGAATGGTCGTTTTCGGTTCTCTGTTGGATAGTTTGATCTAAGATTGGGCGACCTTTGAATTGAGCTTGGTCCGGTTGTGGTAAAAAGGCTTTCTCAAACACATTGCCCTGAACATCAGCAGGTCCAGTCAACGGTCCATGAAGCTGCCGAGAATGGTCATCGTCACGACCCTTTTTCCCAATAATGTTCGCCCGAACCAACAAGTCCACCATACTCTGAATTTCAGCATCGCCGCTGAGTTTTGCCTGCGCAGTCATGATACCAGGATGATTCACCCCGAAGCCTAATCTGTCTCGCATGAATTCTATAGCTCTTTTCAGCACGCTTTGGCGGTTGTGAAGTGCATCTTCTGACTGATGGGCAAACGAAAATGAATGTAGAGACTCGGAGGGGAACCGTGAAAGGTCCTCGCTAAAGTTTAATGTGGGTGAAGTTGGTTCGTTCGGTGTGAAGCCCCGGTTGAGCAGGCCAAGGGTCATCGACGAAGACCTGGGAGGTAGTGTATATGTTTGGGTGGGAGATGACGGGGTGGTAGGAGCACGAGGTGGTGGCTGCTGGCGTATTCGTAGTAAACCCGATATACCAAGTCCACGCTCATGCTCAGCAGAGTTGGGAGATCTGCGGCCAGGGTTGTGGCCCATCCCAGCATCGAAGGAGACGCGTAGTCTTCCATCGCTTAGGTTTTTCGTTCCAATTGAAAGCAGATCACCTGTGCTCCTGTTCTTCGGTAATCTGAGACTGTTTAATTCTTGTTCCGGCCTTTCTTCGTTTGAAACGATCTGTCGTAGGCTTGAGTCCGCTGGCGAAAGAGTGGTCAGTAATCGTGAGGGAGCAGAGGAATCAAGATCGTATATGGTGTACTATCGTTGCCGCTGTTGCTTCCCCAGATTGGGGTCGGTCGGGGATCAGCTTGTTACTTACTTCCATCGTTCGATGAGACCTCGCCCATCCTTTGTTGATTTGCTTATACCGTCGTGCTTCGGGGACCCCGAACGTTATCACTCTGCAGCACCTACAGCAGCTACCAGAGAGCTCTGGGCATTCGGGACTGCATATAGATCGCGAGCGTGTATGTAACAAAGTGAGTGGTAGGGTGACATGCCGCTTAGCGGGGCTTGTGATGGTCGTTCAATGCATCATCACCGACGGAACGAATCAGCCTGCTGATCATCATGGGATCAAACAAAGTTTGAGCACACAGTGTGTCAAACATAATCTACCTCTATCATGAAAGCGAAATAGAAAACGAAGGTTGGAAGCGGTACGTCAGTGGTTGGTGAATGTTGAGCCTTGGCATGACTGAGTTCCTCCATCGGCATACGGGAGGCTAGCTACATCGGCTACCGGCACCTTGAACACTGCACAGCACCAGACAACCGCTACTGGGCTATATCAGATGTTGGTTTTAGGGAGTCTGAGTAGGTCGATTGTTGTGTTCTATCGCGGATGGTCACCCTACGGCTGCCACTACTGCCCACAGCTAGCCTGAGAATTTCCCAATTTTCTTCACATTACCGTGAAAATTGCTTGTCATGTAGTGTTGCCTGCGTACATGCGCCGGAACTATGGGACTGTGGGGGAGTGTTCGATGATTGTGGGGTCTATTGTCATTTAGATAGTAGATACTCGCTCTCTATCTAATACACAACCAACGCTACCTCTCATTAATGCAAACTCGAAGCTGTCGTTTGGAAGAGGGCGAGAGTAATGATGAGGCTGTTGAGGTATGACGGGGCGAGCCCTGATAATCTTTTGCCGGGCCACCACATGATTCGATTCGGGGTGGTGGGATGAGGTATAGGCCGTAGAAGGAATGGGAAGTCGAAGATAAAAGTGTAGCATTGCATCGAAGCAAAGTGCCCGGAAGGAGTGATGCTGAGCAAATGAGTTCGTCAGTCATGATAACCCGCCGTGCAAGCCATGAGGGATCATAAGGGTCAATGTTCATGAAGTCGTCGCGTAAGGCTGTCATGAAGGAGATTGTCCATTCAGGGGGTGTGGAGAGAATGAAGCAAGACAACTTTTGGTGAGAAGGGCAAGGCTGAATGGGAAGGAGAAGCGAGTTGGACACGCTGACTTGTTCTTCGTTGGCGGTATCGTAGGGGCGAGTGGGTCAGGATCTTGGAAACGGTGATGGCGTGGCGGTCTGCGTGAGAGGATGCTAGTCCTGAGGTTGCTGGCTTCGGCGCATTTTCTCCGCTTCGAGGTTTTCGTAGAGGAGATAGAGAGCCTTCTCATTTGCGCCAGCGCTGCCCATGATGGTAAACATGCGCTCGCCGGTCTCGTCGTGGGGCGCCTTGGCGATGGAGATGCGTGCACCAGAGCTCTTCCGAATCTCGCTGATCTTGCTTCCGCCGCGTCCGATGATACAGCCCACCATATCAGAGGGAATACTGATGTTCTGAGTCTGTATCTCCTCGCCATCTTCGGTAGTAGTAGGAGGACCGCGGTTGGCCGCATCAGAGTTAGAACGACGATTGTAGCCGCCAGCGTTGTCACTAAAGTCAGCTCCGTTGCCAGTCCGATTGTAGGAGCGACTAGGGGTGTAAGGAGGAGGCGCTCCACTCGCAGAAGGTGCGGCCTGATTTCCACGACTTGCTTCAGATCTTGCAATCGGATTGTAGAGAACAGTCCCTGTTCCGCGTTGCCAATCATCGATCAAGCACTTTCCAATCTCCCAAGTGGCCTTCTGAATGCCGTCTGGGGTTCCTTGGACCTCGACTATGCGTTCAGTAGATTGTGGCAGCATCTCTTTCTGGGCAACCATGCGTACACCAGAGGCGTCTTGAATTTGCTTAATCTTGAGTCCTTGCCGACCGATGATCGTACCCATCTGGTGGTGTGAAACAAGGAGACGAATGGCTATGGAAACAGAAAGTCAGCTCAACGTACGCAAAGAAAGGTGACGCTGGTGGGATAGTAGGTGTGGATAGGCGAGACTTACGATGAGTCCCGTTTGACGAGATTACTCCACCCATACCCATCTGTGGTGCGCCTTCCAGTAGTCCCTTGGCAACAATAGCGTATGCCTTTGAGATACCATCCAAGCCGCCAGTGACCGTAAGTACGCGGTCGTGGACCCCTTGTACCACCTTGCTTACGCCAGCCTTGACTCCAGTCTCATCCCGTAGGTCAGCCACGTTCTTTCCTGCCTTGCCGATGATCACGCCAGCTTCTTTGGAAGACACGATGGCACGGAGTGTCAGCTGAGATTGTGCATACTCTTCCTCAGTCCTTGGGGCTGGCTCCCCATCTGGGCCCAATCGGTTCTCCTCTCCATTCTCTCCATTGATGCCGACACGGTTCATGGAATCTGTGAGGCCTGAGACATCGGTCTCAGTGCGGGTTTCGGTTGCCATTATCGCGATTCTGATGGGTGATGGGGAAATGGGTGTGGTGGATTTGATAGAATTTATATTGACTGTAGCCGGCTTCTGATGAAGGGTAGAATGACGACTGGCTGTCAAATATCGTTGCAAGCTGAAGAGTAAGAATCGGCTGTCCGAGTAATGTCACTTTGGGGAAGGAATTGTTTAGAAACATATAATAATGGACGTCTGAGGAGATGGGAACGGGGACGACGAACAGGGAGTTTCCGCAGACAAGCCTAACAGCTTCCTAAATTGCTGTAGTGGCTGACAGTTGGAGAAGCGTAGGGAAGAGCGTGAGTGTACTCAGATGAATGGTGAGAGTGTTGTTGCTGGATCAAACCAAACGCATGGGCCTAAACAGAGAATTATCTTTGGAGTGACGAAGCGGCCGCGCTAGACCACCCCCCCACCAATTGATCTTCACTTCAACAGGAACTCTCATGCAACAACCCCCTGTCACTTGTCACATTTGGCGATCACATTATGATCATTGGACTAGCTTCAAATATTCAGCATTCTGTCTTTGTAACCAATCAGCCAGCAGCTTCTAATGGCCAGTCATTGCAGTTGGGAACGACCTAGAATACATGAAGGCATATTCTATGTGTGCATCCAAAAGCCTTCCCCTTGGTTGGCTCTGCCATTTGAAAAACGAGTGATCATTCTTACAGGTCCCACCCTTCAACAGTACCATGCATATTTAGTACAATTCGTACAGACGTGAACCACGCCAAGATTTCCAAGGCTTCAACTTCGATGTCTGATCCAACCGAAAATAAGGCTATCAGAACGTTTCGTCTGCCCTGTTCATCATGGCTTGGTGCTATTTCTGCGCCTCAAACACAACTGCATTGTGTCAGAGAGAAACAAACGCACTCTTTTGCAATGACTTACCCTTTTGTACTTTCATCTTATCAAAGAGGTCATATCCCTCCACGGCTTCAGACATGGGCATGATCTTGTCGTACATAAACCTGACCAAGTCAGCAGTATAAAGCAGCCGGTATCTGGAGCCTCACCCTAGCAGGTGTTGTTTTTGCATGAGCATATCAAGAGCTTGAGGGAAGATTGATCGGACAGGACAACGACCCATTTGGATCCTCAGATTCTTGCCATATGCTTGGTTACCAGTCCAGGGAATCTAGGAGGCATCAACGCGATACTTCTTTGGATGACGGGTCAAGACGACGAGACAGACCTCAGCGTTGTGCACTCCGACGCTCGAGATAAATCCCCATGGCCTCAACAACTCGAAACCCATCTTCAGAGCAGCACTCATGCCAACCACCTCTGCACAGCAAGTCAGGGTCAAGATCAATATGTAGCCTGCTCAAAGTAAAGAGCATACCAATGACTACATCTGCACCCCGTCCATCAGTAAGCTCTTTCACACGCTTGTCGAGACCCTCTCTATCGGTCTGGAAATTCCATGGTTCAGCGCCCAGAGATTTTGCTAAGTCCAGGCGCGATTTAATCGAGTCTACTGCAAGAAGATGTTTGGGCTTGTAATTTTCTGCGTTTATAAGAGCACAAAGCCCCACAGGTCTTCAATCACCCTCGTCAGTACGACGAATCTCAATAGAATGCGAATCTTACCCGCAGCCGACGACTACGACAGTCGCTTCAGCAATTTCAACCTCTTTCATGTCTTTAAATGCGTTGTTCGCCGCGAAGAAACCCCTGCTTGCCCATTAGCCTATGACCCTACGACTACCAGACCAACCTACGTGGGAAATATATCAGCCATAAGGACCAAAGCCTTGCCTTCAATCCGCTCGGGAGCTTTTACTGCAGTGGCATCCGCGAACGGAACGCGAACATATTCGGCTTGGGCCCCATCAAGGGCTGCTGTTCCAAAGAGCATACTCTTGGCACATCTCGAAGAAAATCCATGCTTGCAATAATAGCACTCGCCGCTGACACCTGATCAGTTATCGACGAGACTTCATCAGAATTATACATTGCTGACCAGGAAACAGTGAAAGGGGCAACCACATGGTCTCCTTTCTGGAAGTTCTTCACCTCGGATCCAGTTTCTTCAATCGTACCGGTGAATTCATGTCCCTGCAGCAACTTTAATGATCCTTCCCAAGAATCATCAACATCGAAGGTGGAAAGAGCAAATGTGGAATAGCTGACCATTATGAAGCCTGTAGGGCTAGGTTGATGGCCCTGCAAGTCAATGTAAGCTACGGCACTAAGCAGAGTATGGAATTTTTGGTACTCTGAAGACGTGGAGTTCGCTATGGATGTTTCAGCATGACTTGTCACACGACAACGAAACACCAACCTAACTTACCTTCCACACAGAGCAGAATACGTAACTCTGACGATAACATCGGTCTGATCTGTGATCTTGGGAACAGGACGCTCCTCAACCGCTACTTCGTATGGTTTCTTGAAGATCACCGCTCTCATCGTTTCCTTCGTCATCGTTGCTTGGTTGCTGAGTTCAATTCTCTTGAATTTCTTAAGACAATGGAGAATAGAGATGACATCTGCAAATAAGAACGTCAAGCTGGAATTAGTACCTCCCTTTCTATGAAGTAATTATTTTCCCATAGTGACATGCATCGGGTTACCCCACATTTTGACCCCGCCCTTCTGCACTTTGGCCGAGGATATCGACCGCCGAGACCCTGTGGCGGTTCCTGACGAGAGCCGTGGTAGCTTTTCGGCTGTGGTGCGGCTCAGTATGCTAAAATTGAACAGAGCACTTGGCAGGAATCGATACTGGTTGAGGGAGTGAAAGAGCATTGTTGACCACCGAATTCGGCTTGTCTTCGCCAGCAACATGTCGTAGTCCTATATCCCAATCCCATCATTGCATGAACTAATGTGCCCTCATCCTCCTAACACTCCCAAAATACCCCGATCCATCAAAAGCCTCTCCACGCCTGCACCCGATGCCCAAACCCCAGAACCCATATATGTTGTATTAC
>JAABUX010001663.1_pt1 | contig 33003 bp, 28 predicted proteins | sample 5561851 | NCBI WGS metagenome assembly JAABUX01 (sample SAMN10711883, study PRJNA513361) | rock metagenome | isolation source: Antarctica rocks | place: Antarctica: Victoria Land, Richard Nunatak red sandstone | collected 2016-01-03
AGGATGAGCCAGGTTGTATCAAGTTGCTGACACTCCATACGGAGGTGGACATCGTAAGTTCTGGCTTGTCAAGAGCCGGCTTACACGGGTCGTCACGGGCGCCTCAGAATTGCCTGGGGGCGCACGGTGCCATCAAAGTAGTCTTTCAGCTGACGATTCCAGCTGGACGGGATTGATCCTTCGAGCGATCCTCAGTTGACTCTACTACGGTATCTGGGCAAGTCGGTGATAAAAACCAGTGTACACTATTCTAGCGACTTGGCAGAGAGCCCACCAAAGATCTCTAGAAATGATTTCATTTAGCCGTTACCACCAAGGAGAGCCTAGACTTGCAGAGACATACTTTTTTAAGAACGTGAGTAGTAGGAGACGACATACTAGTAGCTAATGAAGAGGTGGAGAAACGTGAACAATTTTGGCGGGCGGTCTCTGCCAAGTCGCTAGTGCACAATGGTCTTTATCACCGACCTGCTGGGGTAACATTTGTTAGTACTGATAACTGAAGCCACAGCTAGTGATCAGCTTCGCCCTGCTGACCAATGAACTCCCCCGTATCTGGAGATCGTCTTACTAAATAAATCCCCGGTTTTAGCCTGGGACTAAGGCTGTGCTCTCTGCCGCTCTACCACCAGGCAAAAAGTCGCACTTAGCAATGTACCTTACATATTGTGTGGCGCTATTAGCGTCTGTCAGAACTTTTGGTGTCTAAAGTACCTCTGTACGGAGATCGACATCGAAAGTCCTGGCAAGCCAAGAGCCGGCTTGCACGGGGAGTCACAGGTGGTACAGGTGTTATATAATGTTAGGCAATGTTAGATAAAGCAATAGACTGAGCATTGACTATGGTGGCTCTACGAAGGAAGAGTGTTCGGAGAGTAAAATCTCTGCAGCGGTAGGGCCAGCCCTATCCCATCGTGGCAAGTCTGGCATCTGTCATTTCTTGGCAAGAACCATCAAATTTCTGACTACGGGATCACCTCTTCCAACATCGCATTTCACGATAAAGATACATGTTACATAGCTTATAAGCGTACCTAGATTGTAGTATCCTTCATTATTAACGTTGATCCTCAAGGGAGTAGACAGAAAGATCCTAATATGAATGGTGAGCACATCGATTCTTTAGTGTTCAGGAACCCCGGGTGAGCCTCGGCATTACTGACGGATGCCATGCCGACATGGGCTAGTAAGGAAATTTTCAACATAGGGATGAACCCTTGGTGCACCACCCCAAATTCCAACACTCTCTTTTGGAAATTGAGCTCTACAGCTTCAATGTCTATGGTATTTAACCCTGATCCACCTCTTCATAACCACCTGGACTCAGCCCCATCATGGACCTAGAGGCCAGGAATCTGGTGAGTTCCAGTGGCTTGGTAAGACCATCGGCCACCATCTGGTCGGTGGGTATGTATTTCAATTTGATTGCCCCCTTTTCCACTTCGTCTTATACAAAATGATAAGCGACGTCAATATGCTTTGCCCGGGGCTGATTGACCGGATTGCTGGCCATTTTGATCGCCGTCTGATGATCGGCCAAAATGGTGGCCGGCCTAGTATCCTGACCTTCGTAGCCCACCTCTTTCAGTGCTTGGACTAGGAATTTGACTTCTTTGGAAGCCTGGCATTCGCCAACGTTTTCGGCCTCAGCAGTAAATGTACTGACAAGCTGGGCTGGCGTTTGGAACTCCAGCTGATTGGTCCATTCCACAAGAAATAGATATAGCCGGACGTGGAGCTTGGTAAGCAATCAGCATAGGCCGAATCGGTATAACCCACTAGACCTCCTTCGTCTGCTCCCTCTGTTCCTTCAACTTTGGTAGGACCGTATTTCAGTCCTAGATCACTGCTTCCAGCCGAATACCTCACAATCCGCTTGATTGCGGTATCATGGTCAGGCTAAGGAATAGCAGCATATCTACTGCACCGGCTCACTACATAGGCAATATCTGGCCGGGTCTGACAGGCGATCCAAAGCAGTGTACCGATTATGGATTGATATCCTGCTCGTTCTTCAGGGGTGGATTGATATTCTATTCAGTCGGAGTTCCGATGAACCCCCTTCTTCAGTTGACTCCTAGAGTCCATTGGACTCTTGGCGGGCTGGCAGTCGCTCATGCGCATTAGTTCGACGGCGCGCTTGATATAGGTGGATTGATTAATCCATAGAACTCGCTCGGATCGGTTGCGAGTAATATTCATGCCTAGCTACCAGCCGATTGGGCCTAGGTCTTTCGTTTGCTAGCACTCAGAAAGTTGACGCTTCAGGACTTTGATGTTCGATATATTCGGTCCCAAAATTAGTAAATCATCTACATAGATGGCGATAATGGTGCCATTTTCGTGGGTGAACACCGAATGATTTTTGTCTATGCGCTGATAGCCTATAGATATTAGATAAGTTTTGAGGGTGGAATATCATTCCCTCGGTGCTTGCTTCAGGCCATAGAGTGTCTTGGTCAATCGACAAGCTAGAATTTCCTTGGCTGACCCCGTTTGTTCAAATCCATGGGGTTGCTGCACCCACACCTCTTTTTGTAGATATTTGCTTCCAGAAAAGCAATAATGACGTCCATCTGCTCGATTTCGTAGTCATATTTAGCCGCCAGCGCAAGTAGCGTTTTGGCAATAGAGGATCTGACCACACATGCACCGAGCTTTATATTTGATGATTTCACCCGATGCACCTCTTTTGACGTTGAATACCCAGCGGGTTGGTAATACACGCTGGCCAGGTGAAGGTGCTAGTAGACTATAAGTATTATTCGTTTGGAGAGCGTCAATCTCGCTTTGAGCGGCAGCCTTCCAGAGGTCCCAGTCCGTCCTTTGCTTGGCCTGTTCAATAGAACTTGGGCATTCGGATTCTATCTGGACCTTTGTTTGCTCGGATTGCAAATTCTCGCTTGGAGCTTTTGCTCCATGGATCTTGTAGTGTTCTATAGTCGACACTGTCAGCAGCAGCTCGACGAAGCCCAGTGCTAGGAATTTCCTCGTCGGGTGAGGTTTCTGAGTTATCTGAATCAATACTAACATCAGAATCAACAGACTCAGCTTCTTGAGCACCGGCATTGATAACGGTTGGCTCGGCATCTTCGATGATGAAGCTTGATGGTGGTGTTTGATGAGGGTGACCATCGGAACTTTCGTTGAATTCCGACTTTTCGATAGATTCAGTACTGGTGTCATCGAAAATCAGTGCCGCAAGGTCTTCGCCCCCTACTTCGGTGAAGAGTAATTCATTCCATACTACATCACTGGATACGATCACTCGATCACCGGTCCATGGGCGGAATTGATTGGCTCCCTCATAGCCTAGAAAGCGATACTTTATGCTCTTGCCATCGAGCTTTCGACGCGCCTCTACTAGATGATGATAGACATCATACCTGAAGGTGTGTAAATTCGAAAGACCCGGTTTCTTCTTGTGCCAGGCTTCGTAGGGTGTTATTTTGTCAAGTCCTTTGGTAGGACTTCATTCTTAAGGTAGGTGACAGTGCTTATCGCCTCCCCCCAAATCGTTGAATTTGATTTGGCATTGGCCAATATCGAGTGAGTCCGCTCGAATAGAGTACGAAAGCAACGTTCGGCCACACCATTTTAACTAGGATCATAAGGGGCGGTCGGCTCCCATTTTAGTCCATATTCTTTCATCAATTCGATGGTATTATAACCGGCATACTCCCCTCCATTACCGGAGCGGATGCACTGTACTAAAGTCCCTCTAGTCTTCATGAAGGCTAGATAATTCCTGAGTACTCTTTGTGATTCCGATTTTTGACTCAGAAGGGATGTGACAGTGTAATCGGTCTTATTATCGGTCATGGTGGCGACGAAGCGCTTCACTCCGATTGTTTTCGGTATGTTAGATTATAGTAGCAAAGTTGAGGACTATAATTCAGAATTGAAAATAGTTGTAGAACCTCCCTTTTAAAGAAGAAGAATCCTTCTAGAGTAGTAATAGGATTTAGCCAATCTACTTACCTAGTTGAGATATTGGTTAAATCCACAGCTATGTGTCTATCATTCTTGAGGTCTAATTGGCCTGTCAATAGCTTGTAGATCACACTTTCTGGCACAATCGACAATCAGTCAATCTTCGCCCCATGTTCTAATAGTAATTCTACGGCTGGTTCGAAACCCATCTCAACAGCAATATGTAACGCCGTCCTTCCCTCTATGGTATATCCGTTTACTAAAGCACAATTCCCTGCACAATGCTTCAGAAGCTTCTGTAGCAGACGCTCACGGCCGTGGATTACAGCCCAATGCAGAGCTGATCGATGGCAATCATCAACATGTTGATAACCGGCTCCGTACGACAACAGCAGATCCGTCACCTCTTCGTAGCCTCCAATCGTGGCATGGAGCAAAGGTGTGAAGCCAGCAGCGTCCTTGCTATTGCAGTCTGCCCCATGTTCGAGCAGGAGACGCACGATCCTGCCGTTGCCCTTCTGCACTGCCGTGTGGAGCGTACTCGCCCGAAAGCGACCTTCGTGATTGCTCTTAGGAGTGTAAGTCGCAGTTCCATCTCCGCCGAGGTTCTCCCAAAGAACATCGGAGTCAATGCAAGGGGAACACTCGAGAGGTTCCTCATTCTTTTTCGCTTGGGATGACTCGATTTGCGAGAAGTTAGGCGCAGGATCGAAGCCTGGGCCTGTCATCCAAAGCGTACCGATGTTGCCGAATTCCATGTTATCTGGGACCACAAGAGTATCGACTCCAGGAGCGATTGGATCGTGCAGGCTTGTCAAAGACCTCTTATCGTCCAGACCAGATGTATCTCGGGCTTCAGGCAGAACGGCATCTTCCGGGCTTTGAGCATCGGAATCCAGACTGCGAGTGCGTTGATGTTGATCTACGGACTTTCGTTTTCTGTGTTTCTCTAGATGTCGAGATCGCTCAAGATCAGTCGTCATCCATCGGTTTAGTTCATGGCCACTCAGCAGTGTGTACTTACGTCGAAATCTGCGTTGTGCAAGGCGGTTTTGCTCTCGACGACGTTCCTCTACCTCCGCAAGACCTGTGGAAGCGTCGCACGTCATGAGTTGAAGACGGCTAAACGATATATAGTAGTGCAAGGTTGAGCTGCCCACTACCACTAATCTCCCGACTCTGTGTAGTAAAGCGTATATAGACACTGCGACGCTACTGCTGCTTATCAAGACACTTGAATTGTACATGTTCTCATCTACCTCCTACGTCGGTGATCGACAAGGCAACCAGGGTCCTTCGTGCTGCACTGCTGGCAAAGCAGCATTGCTAACGTTGAAAACTGCTTATCGCAGAGCTGGCTGAACGACCCGCACGCTGTCAATGTAGGTGTGCATGCAGTCAGAAATTGTGTCCCGGGCAGCCGTTCAGGAACAAGCCGGCCAGCAGCAACGTGATATGCTAATCACCTTGTTCAGCTTGTAGAAGTGCTAGATGACAGCATCACGCCACTGCACGGCTCCCATACTCAAGGCTGAAGATCCACAAAGCCAAGTCTTCTAGATGCGCGCGCTCACCTGAGTGGGTTATCGGGTGATCCCCCACCAACAAAGCGGTGAGGCCTGCTCAAATAACTGAAAATCCTTCAGAAATCCCGTAGAAGGGTTCACCGTCTATTAGCGTGTGTAGGCTCAATATGATTAGCGTGCTGTAATACCCCGACCCCGACCCCGACCCCGCGTAATAGATGATGTTACGCCTCTATAACTATACAATTAAATCGGGTTATAACTATATTACTTATAATAATATCCTCTTAGTAATAATATATTTCTATATATTTAATTATTTTTAGTAATAAATATTATTTTCTTAAACTAGATCGGGGTAAAAAGGTAGCCGTTTTCGGTAGACGTGGACGCTGTTTTAAGCACCTTTTGCACCAGGGTCCCCTGCCCATACCACGCCGCCTGGACGGCTGACGCGCTCCCCCACCAATCCCCTCTCTCTCAATGGCTGCATGCAGGCTTGCGCGCTAGTCGATCGCATTGAGTCAAGACGTTCCTGCATCAACTCCTTGATCATCTCTATCACTTTACCATGGGTCGCCCATTAAATCCTCGATGCGTGGTCGGGCAGTGCAGAGATGAGGAGGGAAAGAGGCGAGAAGAGAAAGAGAGAGGGGGCGAGGTGTACACACTGGGACCCCCGGCTGCTTCAGGCGCCTCTAAAGATGGCCCTCCCCCCCTCTGCATTCCTCTCTTCCCAACTTACTTCCCTCTTTTTACTGCTGTTCTCCAGGACTCGCCTTCACTCGTTCTGCACACAGGCAGTTATCCTCACCGCCAACTGCGATGGCTCGTCGCAAAGCACTGCTGCATGCTCAAAAGCAAGACGCAAACTCGTCTCACGCCTCCTCCACGAGAAGCCAGCTCTCAGCTCGAGAATACTACAACGCACGATACGAGAAGATTGATAAATACCATCGATCAACGACTCTTTACGCCGATGTCACCAACTTACACATCGATCGTCTCGAGGGTTTGTGGAGAGAGTGAGTCGCCTCCAGTATTGATTCTACAGTCGTCCTGCTCACGTTGTTAATCCTCGATCTCTAGGTATTGCGACACCGTCGATATCGATCCCTATTACACACTTAAAAGGTCGATAGAGGGTCGAATCAAGAACTTTTTTCATTGGATGTGTAACAACTACTCCGTCAAGAAAATCAGTTCGGTCGAGACCTACTGGCATCAACTGAGCCAGCTCTACATCAAATGGAAGGGTCGACGGATCAGTCCGTTGACCTTGAAGCAAATCTATAATGTAAGTGAAAGGTGCACACGTTAATGCTTCTATACACGAGTAACGTTAGAACAGTTCATCAACGGTCCATTGGCCGAAGAACACAGGCTGGACGGCAGCGAAACCGACAAGCCTCTCCTGGATGCGGTAGATTTCGTGGAGCTGCTGCGTTGCCATTGGGTGACAGACACCAACACCTTCCCTCACGAACGGCAACGGGTGCAGCTGGCAACGATCCTGCTGGTCGCGGCGTTCACTGGATCCCGACCCGGAGCCCTTCTTGGACTTACCTACCGCGACCTGGATTTGTTCGTCCAGTACAACAGGACCACTGGGGAAGTGGCGCTCACTTTGCAGCTGAAGCTCACCCGAACCAAGTCTCGCAAGAAGCGCAAGAGACCGTAAGTGACCGCCCAGAAATCGAGTCCATCCATCTGACAGGCGTGCAGGAAAACCTACACATTCTTTATCGACACCAATCCCGTCTTCTGTATCATATCCCATATCATCGGCCTCGCCTGCGACGACGACGCCTACCTTTTCCCGAATACAACCCCCAGGACAGTTCTGACGCTGGGCGTCCGAAAGGGACTGAACTGCCAACTAATCCCGTGGAAAGAGGATCTACTGGACGTACCGTTGTTCCGTGCGCCTGTGCAAACCCCCAGGGGCTGTTCCATCTCGGCCGACACGGCACTCTCCTACGAGAAGTATCACGAGTGGATCAAAAGGTTAGGAGAAGAGACTGGCTTCGTACAGGTCTTCACGACCTATTGTCTCCGGCGAGCGACGGGAAATGCCATCAATGGTAAGTCCTAAGGCTTCTGGTCCCAGGGGGCCTAGACTAACACGAGCATCCACCAGACGATCCCAATTCCAATGAGGCCGTCCGCAACCTGGTCATGGATCACACCAACTCAGCCATCTTCCAGCGCAACTACCTGTCCCGCATGATCCGATACGACACCCAAGCTGCATACGGGGGTACGGCGCCTCGGACGGAGTTGATCCAAGCGGCCAACCGGATGAGCCGACGAATTGACCCCCGACGACCCAAAGAGCTGACCGAGGCGCAGAGTGCAAGTATCCGCCAGGAGGATGAAATCCAGGAGCTTCGCGGCCGCCGAGATGAGCTGTTCCAGCGCATTCGGCACCAATTCACGTTCATCTACCGTGCAGAGGGACACGCCATCTACGATCAGTACGAGGAGGCCAAACGAGCCGTGGATCGAAAGATCAAAACGCGAGAGCGGGAGCTCTTGAAGCAGATCCATAAAGAATACGATGCCGTCGCTCCGGTGCAAGACATGCGAGCGCAGCTCGAGGGAGATACGGAGTCGCTCAGTCCCATTCTCTCCACCTCAGGGCCTGTTCGATACGCGTTGGTGGAACGATCACGCATCGCGAAGGCCTTCTTCGACCCGCCGTCGACTCGTGGTGCCGAGGGCAATGTGGATTGGCGGGTCTCCATTGTCGATGATATGGTGTCGCTCTGTATCCGGCAGGAGGGAAGGTTCCGCAAAGCCCGCCGAATACGGAGGATTCACGCGAGGGGAAGTTTTCTTGATAATGACGCAGAATGTCCCTTGAACGCCGTCAAGTCCGAGTCTGAGTCGGACTCCTCGATCCCCCATCTCTTTCCTGTCAGATGCAAACCCTACCAGTGCCTTTACTGCCTAGGTGATACCCACTTACCGTTGGAGGAGCGACTCCATAACCTTGGAAGTAAACATTCGTTGCAGCGGCACCTTGACCGCCGTCACCCTTTTCGGCCTCGCGAACCCTGTCCTTTCCCCCATCCCGAATGTGCGGCAGTCACGCTTGACAGTGTGATGCATTTTAAGAATCATGCGGCAATCATTCACGGAATCTATATGTCTGACAAGATTTAGCATGCCTCGTGGAGTTTTGGGTTGGTTATTGAGTTATCTGGCCTCACGGATTGATTGTGTATATTTAAGTAACTGTTCTACGATTTGTCTCTCTCGATACTTTGACGACTTGGAAAGCTCTAGCACTGGGAGAGTGGGGGACACCCTCTGATTCCCTGGGTTCCTCTCTAGAAGGCTACACCCTGAGATAGTGTATTAAATCGAAGGATGTATAAACTTTGAGGGTATGCTTTCCATTCGATGTTGCTATATTAACATATTTCCAAGTGTACTAATAGATAATGATATACTGCAGTAAGCTCTACCGACTTGGCTCCTGAACACAGCACAAAATCTCGCCACGCTTATCTGCTGTGGTAATCTTCTTTCCGCCTCAAAGGAGCAAAGCGAAGAACCATAATGATTGTGCAGGATTTTTGGTTAAAAAAGTTTGCTGTGGGCATTGTTGTTCATTTATGCATATAATTACGTTCTCATTGCGAAGCTGAACACTCTAGATGTATGAAAATACTTAAATCAAGGCACCGAAGCTATTGGCGACCTCTCTTGTCCTGGCCGAGTATATATGGTCTCATCCGCGTAATAAATCCTTGAACGTTCCCACAATGACCATTCTGACTGCAAAACCACCTTCACTTCACTTCCGTTCCCCCTTCATCTTGCAGCTATAAGCCGCAAATGCTCCACAGGCATCGACATCTGTCGTACTAGCTTAACAAGCGCAGTTTTTGTAATCCCATCTTCCCAATTTCACATCATCTATATAACCGCGTATGAGATCCCCCATAGTCTTCTACCTTGTCCATCGACTCAGATCACCACACCATTAAAGACGGCCAGCAGTCTCCTTGACGTTCTGATTTCATGCCACAAAGACAAAGAGGTGGAACCGTGGACGGTGTTTGCGATCACACCAGAAGAGATTCAGGCGGTATGGTTGATCCTGGAGAGACACAAACCGCTTTATGACTACGTGGTGGGCAAACTCCGGTAAGTAGACAGGGCTTTCCTGGTGTTGCAAAAGTATGGAACTAATGAGAACCACTGTGATCACTAGATTCGACTGGTCTCCACATACTTCCCGGTTCACCGTCAGGATGTCAACATCTACCCACGATATATATACGGAGCTTGTTGTTCAGAAGATTGAATCCCAGCTGAAAAAGTTGGTCGTGGGGACACGGATATCGCAGCTGTTGTTGATCTGGTTAGATCAGAGTCGACCTCGGACGTCTATCTCTATGGATACCAACCCATCGACGACCGCTATCCCAAGCACACACCAGACGCCTCCTTTGCGCGTGCCGATTCTCAATATCCCTCCGTCGTTATCGAGAATTCTTACTCGCAGCGATAACAGAGACTTGGCGAGGCTAGCTGCCGAGCCAGACCTCTCGCTCGACAAAGTCTCCACCTTTGAGTTATGCGGAACTTCACGAATGGTGTGATCAAAGTCTTTGGATTACATATTAACAGGCTTAGGGTAAGAGGCTCCCTAAACTCGCGTCAGCTTAAACATCGATATATCGGCTTCATCCGTACGATTTCTGTTATACTAGGAGGCCACCGTTCGTGATCGGTTGATCGACAAGTATAGTACTTTCCATACATAATCGCGCCAACTGACCTGCTTTTTTCATCAAATCTGATTTTCTCCTCGTGAATTGTTGTGTCTTTGCTTTTGCTGCGTAAGGCATATTGCAAGATTGCTGACTTCGATTAATAGAGACTGGACAAAGATTGGACATCTCCTATAGAAGTTCGAACAAACCAGCGAGACCATCTTTGCCTTAAATGTAAATGAGTCGAAGAGTCTCCAGTTTTGGCTTGTCACCTCAGGTCTATACTGGATGCCCACCCCAATCCAGTTCTAGCACCCTGTACACAGCCAATGTAGACGTGGCCCCTCAAGCCAAACTTGGCGCCTCGCTCCCTTTTTAGTCCAAGGGCGACGTTTGTGGTCCCTGGCTTCGTTCGTCTAAGTGGTCGTCTAGGAAGCGCTTTAACACGGCTTGTAGTTGGAGCGATGAGCTGGCACCCTGCTCCAATTCTCGCACCACCCTGCGGTGCATGCCTCAGCCAGCTGGTAATACGGTGTCGATGAAGAGATAGTGACCTTGTAGTTTAGGCCCGTTTCGCAGTTCCTGCATTTTGCACGCCGATCTGGTGAAGAGTGGGAAGGAAGTGGAAAAAGGCAAGTTGGACCAGATTGTAGTTGACTAGTTACAGGATAGCGCGGAATGAGATAGGACGTCACAGGAGGGGCTACAATATACCGTAAAGCACCTGGCGCGGGATTAATTCTCACTTATTATGTATAGTGTTGCAAAAGAAAAACTGCTAGAGCCTCTTTTTATATATTCTTGTTCTAAGTAGCAATTTCAATTCTAAACGCTGCTTATGATTTAATATCTTGAAAATCCATTAAGCTTGTATAGACTAGATCACTGTAAGGTAAAGGACGGCATTTAAGACTATAAAACACCGACTCAATTTTCCCCTTCACGTGCTGTTAACCCTTTGATTAAAGGAGAAAGAAAATTTAAAGATCCCTAGTAGACCTTTTATAGCTCATCTAAAATGATTCGGATAGGCCTACTCTCAATCCTTACCGCCTCGTCATCTTGCCTATTTGCTTCGTAAGAACCGGCGAGTTCATGCTATGAAGCAAGCCGGGAGGGATAATCTTCGGTCAGCTTTTCTTGAACCTTGACGACGTGCTCGAGTAGCTCGACGGCCTCGCTAACTTGCCCATTTGCTTCGTAAGTACCAGCGAGGGCATGCTGTGAAGCAAGCCGGGAGGGATGATCTTCGGCCAGCTTTTCTTTAACCTTAACGACGTGCTCGAGCAGCTCGACGGCCTCACTAACTTGCCCATTTACTTTATAAGCACAAGCGAGGGCATGCTGTGAAGCAAGCCGGGAGGGATGATCTTCGGCCAGCTTTTCTTTAACCTTAACGACATGCTCGAGCAGCTCGACGGCCTTACTAACTTGCCCATTTACTTTATAAGCACCAGCGAGTTCATGCTGTGAAGCAAGCCGGGAGGGATGATCTTCGGCCAGCTTTTGTTCAACCTTGACGACGTGCTCGAGCAGCTCGACGGCCTCGCTAACTTGCCCATTTGCTTCGTAAGAACCAGCGAGTTCATGCTGTGAAGCAAGCCGGGAGGGATGATCTTCGGTCAGCTTTTCTTGAACCTTGACGACGTACTCGAGTAGCTCGACGGCCTCGCTAACTTGCCCATTTGCTTCGTAAGAACAAGCGAGTTCATGCTGTGAAGCAAGCCGGGAGGGATGATCTTCGGTCAGCTTTTCTTGAACCTTGACGACGTGCTCGAGTAGGTCGACGGCCTCGCCAACTTGCCCATTTGCTTTGTAAGCACCAGCGAGGGCATGCTGCGAAGCAAGCCTAGAGGAATCGTCTTCGGCCAGCGCTCGAGATCGACACTCGACAATCTGTCTGAAGACATCAACGGCCTCTCCATATTTTCCCTGTTGCAAAGATATACGCCCAGTGAAGATTTTGATTTGTAGTGTTATTTCCTGGTCGGCTCCATATCTATTTTGCAGCCTCAAGCGGATACGGTGAACAAGAAAAGCAAGCGAGCTCTCATCCTTCATAATATAGAGAACATATGCAAGTTGGAAGAGTATTTGAGCAGCTTCGATGTCGGACATGGTCTGTGTGTATTCATCGATTTCGTGGTTCACACAGGCTCGCACGTGAGGTTGGAGGAAGATGAAAAAAGGACAATAGGAGTACCATCCCTGACACGATAGCGCGACGATCGTCGCGGCCGACTGCCACGCTCTACATCGACTTTGATGGTCTTGCCGCTCTTTAGCCCACGTATGCACTAGAGAATGCGCGGCAATAGTTGTGGAATCGTCATCCTCATGCACGGTAATGATCGACAAAGATTCCAAGATTGTACAAGCTTTGCGCCACCGCAAGCGGTCTTGAAGGCTGGACCACCCCTGCTTGGCATATTCCGGTAGCCTCGCGACGTGACGCACGGATAAAGATAAGACTTCATCGTCATTACTTGTCCCCGTCTCCTTGAGCTTGGAGGCATATTCAGAAGCGTTCTGAAACATTGTCTCCGAAATTCCACTGTTATGCATGAACGCAAGAGTATGAAGAAAGTTCAAAGCATCCAAACCCTCTGGCAATTTAGAGTTCTGGAGATATTCTGCGGAAACCTCGAATGTCGTGTACACATTGCGATACACCGACAGGTTTTGCTTTGAGTGAAACTTCAGAAGCTGCCCCTTTTGCTGCTGGAAGATGGTCGGATACTGCTCGAGAGTGCATAACTTTTGCCTGATAAACGCGCCTGCTTGGATAATTGCAAGTGTATGTGACCCAAGAATCGTGACAACGGCCATAGCATCTTTCTCCTTCTCCTTCCACCGACTCTGTGCTATATCAGTAGCCCGGAGTAGGAGTTCCCGGGCAAGCTCAGGCTCGAGACCACCCAGCGTTTCACGTCCCACGGTGTTGTATGTACCGCATTCTGGATTGCGTGTGGTGAGCAAAATGTCGCCTCCTCTACTGGGCGGCATGTATTCAGAGTAATCAATCTCGAGGTCATCGGCGTTGTCGAGGATCAGAAGCCACCGCTGGCGATTGCAGGCTAGCCATGACTTCACATTTTCAACGCTCGGTTCAGCGACACCGCACCGTCGCCCGATATCGATATATCCCTGCTCGGCCGTGGCGGTGATCCTAACGTCAAGCCAGAAAACCCCCCAGTACCTAGCTTGTCAGCAGGACATCGGCAAGACGTTTGATTCTACGTACTCATCTCGATGGTCTTCTGCAAACTTTAGACAGACTTCGCTCTTGCCTGTACCACCGACACCGACGATGACAAAAGTCCTCTGCTGTTTCGGAGGCGTCGCGGGATCAAATGAGAGCACTTGAGCAAGGCGCTCACCAATGTCTCCGCGTCCGGTATAGACACGGCTGGCGGAACGAGGCACTATCCATCGGTTGGCCGTTTTATGATCTGTGTACATCACGTGAAGCTGTTAGGTGGTCACTGGTCTTGGAGTAAATCGAAGGGCTGCGTTCATAGCGGACAAGGGGCGCCCAATATGTAATAAGATTACTGACCGGTGGAGTCAGGCCACGCCGTCGTTTTGGGGTCTTGTAATGTAGGTCTCGGTTAGATTTGGAGTACGACTAGCGACGAGAGGACTGACTAATGACTGCATTATAGAAGTTTCCTTGGACCACCTGGCTGTTCCAAGCATGACTGTCACCAAACCGATTCGAGCCTTGCTCGGCCATCATACCCCCTGACGTCAGCTTTTTGCGATCACCTATCTCGGTCCTTATGCCGGTCGACGTATTTTCTCGCTGATCCGTGACTTTGTCCACCGCTGACAAGAACAAGCAGATCAGCTTTTGAGTATCTGACCAACGCATTCACGGCGAAGGAATTCAGAGCTCTCGACCAACGCCCACTAAAACTGGTAGCGACGTCTTACGTAAAATCACCGGGGGATATAAACCAAGACTCGAGCCTAACCTGATTGCCGATCATTCCCCAGTGCTCTGTGGACTGACTTCTTCCAGCGCTCAAGTTCACCTCGAATGGCGTCGTATCCGCGATCTTCTCGATTTGGGAACTTCGTCATGTCCTACGGTGATTAGCAAACAGAACAATCGATGGCATAACCCGGATTACCATGTGATTTGCGTGAATACCATAACAGCTATAGCCTCTAATCTCTGCGGAATGTAAAGGCACAATCTAGACGAATCAGGATCAACGCCTAGCGTGATGCATTGACATTCATACCTCTCCAACCCCTGCAACACCAAGTTCTTCATAGAAGCATGTGATTAGGATCTCAGACCCTTCGTCCTTCCTTCGTCTGAGGATGGTTTGAAATCCATTCCCCACCATGCGAAGCATTTCGGATCCTGGCTCCAACACTCCTACGATGTCTGAGTTTGAGCGTTTGAGGAGATTGACCATTCGTGTCCCAAAACTTGCCCAGGATGCTAAATCAGACCCACAATGCGGGACTCCCAGGAAGACTATCCCAGCCGTGCAGCGCTCGATCTGGTGGAGGAACTTGTCTGCGGTATTCCTCGAATAGCTAAGAGCCTGCTCAGTAACAAGTCCACCGAGACTATGAGCAACAAAAAGAATCTTTCTGGATTCTGTATCCGTTCGCTCTCGCTTTCGCACAAGTTCGCCAACCATATTCTCAGCATGGTTGCTCAGTCGACTGTTGGATGCAGGGTTCCAGAAATTGACGATATCTGCGTCATAGCCAAAGCTCAAAATGCGTGCGTCCGGGATGTCTTGCCTCAGAAGTTCGCTCGGCCAGTGCACCCTTGTGCCTTGGTCCTTGTGAAGCCAGGTGTTGTACGCATTGCCCGTCAACCCGTGCACGAACACGATATCGACAGTCGCCTCTATGCCCTCTATGTCACTATCGTACAGCGGTTTAACGCCATAGTTCTGGCCTTCTCCGATGGGTGGTGGAGAAGCTTGTATGTTTGTAGCCGTCGATGCCGGACCGATGGTCGCCTGCGATGGTTGGACGTTTAGGTCTTGCGGTGGGGCGGCTTGTGAGGAGTATGCGCGGGACGGTTCAGGTATCGGCGGGGGAGGCGTCGGCAGTGGTGATTGCGACCTTGACTCTCTTGAGCGGAAAAGGCCTCCGAGCTTGAAAGGCATCTCGATCCAAGACTTTGCGACCATGCAGTTAGAAAAGCGTGCGATCTATCCAAGAGAGGGGGTTCGCAGCTTTGTACTGCGCCCCGGCGCAAGCAAGGAGAGGCAGTAATCGTCTGATTGGCTAGACAAATCGACTAGTAGATCACCAGTCGTATCGCTTCACTTATTCGAGTGCTGGTAATGGACTGTTGGCCCGAGACGTCTTGAAGGGAGCTGACTCATCAGACTAGCGATCCTACAAATACAATAGCCAATCAAGTGAAATATTGCAACATACAACTCAGTCTACCATGGTTACAGCAGAAAGAATTACCAACCAGTATACCCTACTCCGCACCTTGGTCCAATCCCGGCACCTATGTCGCCCCGCAAAGCGCTTACGTGAACGAAGCTTAGATAAGGCAGTCAGGAGTGGATGCTGGGAGCAAGAACTGGATGCTGATGCGGAAGGATGAGGCGCAGCAACAAAGCAAGGAGTTTCATCACCAAAAATGGTCCACACCACCAGCCATAGCGTACACCCAAAGTGGTCCGCACCATGAGGCGTGGTCCACACCACCAGCCATGGCGTACACCCAAAGTGGTCTACACCACGAGACGTGGTTCACACCATTAACTGTGGTGCACACCAAAAGTGGTCCAAACCACGAGGTGTAGTTCACACCAAAAATGGTTCAGCAATACCGAAAGTCTTGTGGCTAATTCAGTAGCGCCGATTCATTGACCATGCAAAAAATCTTGCGTAGTCGAAGGAAAACCCTATTCGTAGCTGCGTGGAATACTTTAAATTTATCTTACGCGTAGGCTAACGCTCACGTATTATTTATTCGGTTGATAATCCATTTCCAACAAACTCAATCCGTCATCTAAATAGCCTCGCACAAGCCTTCGCAAGCCATCTCGCATTTCCTGAGATCCCGACACTTCGGTGTCCATTAGTAAGTCATCATCGTCGACCGGGCAAGGAGCCTTACCCATGACAAGCATTTCACCGCCCTTCTTCCTTTCCTTTAGCCCGCTCAGCATTTTTTTCACGGATGCCAGCTTTACTTCGCCAGGTCCAGGAACTCCGTCCACAAGTGTGTCTCCATCCCCATCCCAATCTTCTCCTCCCTTTTCCATCGTTGTAAGCATCACGTCTGACTTATTCGATTTATACTCTCTGAATACTTTCGCTCGTAACACATCATCCAGATTCACCGTCCCCTTATGAGCAGAGACTCGCCGATGTTGGCCCTCATTTAAGGAGCCATGCTCAAGATGTCCGGACGCGTAGTAGATGGAGATGCGTAAGATCTAGACAAATTAGTGACATCAATCTCGGGATGAAATTCGCAATTTACGTACGTAGCTGTCATCCAGTGCATCTTCCTTCAAGGCTTGATTCAAAATCTCTTGCGCCGGTGCCCCATCCTCTGCCATCGTTAGCGGCTCATCCACCGCCGACGACCTGCGCACTTACCGATGTTTTCCAATTGCCAGACCAAGCGAATTCGCCGTGTGCGGGTGGTGAAGTCGTTGTAGCCTCGGATCAGTAGTCGTAGGTATGGCAATTGGGCGACTATTCCAAATCCCGAAGCGACCATGAGAACTCGTTCAAATTCCCCCAGAGGAGCGCTGGCCCCATGCGGACCAGTGAACAATGCCACACGGAAATCGCTCCAATCGGATCCGCTTTCGTATCTGGCCAGCCGCTGAAGTTTAGAGGTGAACCCTTTCTGAGGGTCGACCAGTAAGTCCAGAGTCGTCTGCTCGCCTTCCTCGCAAGACGCTACTACGAACGGATGACTTTGCAGGAAGGACCAAAAACTGACCGATGGTATCCATAAATTGATATACTGTCCTGGGTTGACCTTCAATTTGCCGTGGACGGTGAGGCTTATTTTGAAGCCGCCGCCAGCCTTGGTGATCACTGCTCGCGGGAGGCGTCCCCGAAACACGCTGTTCCGATACAAAGTGGCAAAGAGCTGAACCACGGATGTGAAGCCGAAGATCCCAGCCGTGACATAGAGACAGACCTGATTGACGAACGATTTCGAACTCTGATGACGCCAGAGCACATACCCAATCAGGAACGCCAACGCTTGGTGGTCCGGAGGAAGAATTCGTACGAAAGCTTGCGGATGAAGCGTAACGAGAGTATCATTAAGAAGCTGACAGAAGATATACCCTACCAGTCTGTGAGTGACGTATTGGCGAAGGTGACGATGTGACTTACGATGAGCAAATAAAGGTTCCCGGGCACGCGTAAAGAATACGGAGGGTTGTGATGGACAGCGGCAAATACGTGTAGCGCGATGAGTGCGAAAGACATTATCTCCACGGAGCGATACAAGACGTCTCTAGACCAATGTTTGAAGACATGCCAGGTCTGGCGACATGTTGTGTCTGGAGACACAATATGTCCTCCCCACGGTAGCTCCAAAAATGATGGTGGGAGCCAGAAGTAGACGCAAGTGCAAGGATGGGATACGGGTCCAGAAGTGGATGCCCTGCGAGAGGAAGGATGGAATAATACAACGAAAAGGCGAAGACTACCAAGGAACGGATTAGCCCGGACAGCTGGATTCTCTGGGAGAGACACGTTCAGAGTCAAAGCTGCAGGAACCTAATCCGCGACTTGCTTCTCCAAGTCCGATATGGCACAATCCACCGGCACGTCGCAATCGCATCCACCATGCCCAGGTCACCCGCTGCGCCCGAATCTTGGGCTCAACGCAAGTAGAGGACCGAGACCCACGACAGAACACAGAAAGACGAACCGACCCCGAAGAAAATGGCAGGCAACTCAACAGGAGGAAATTCAAAAAGGAAAGGAGCTCCGCCTCCAAAATTGGGCGAAGCGGCGCGAACGCCTCGACGAGCTGTCTGCCTTGAACCCGGAAGTCTTGAAAGCATTAGACATGAAAGAATGTGTGCTGGAGGTGCAGGGAATGTTATCGGGAAAGCTCGCTGCCGAAGAGAATCGCCTGAAGGGACCAGCAGAGGACTCAGGCCCGCCGATGGCAAACCTAGATGAACGAGTTCAAGAGGTAGAAGAAGTGATACGATCCATGCAGTATTGAGTGCCTTGATCAAGGTTCGAACTTAGGGAATGCGAAATAACGAGACCAGGGTTTGAGACGTGGCGATAATCGTCCCGAATGAACGGTTCAAATATTGGCGCAAGACTTTGCGAGACCGTGAGAACTGCGTCGTCTCACCCGGACGAGCCATCCGAATCTGGTGTTTGGAGCGGTGGGGTTGAACCGCTCGACGTGTTGCCGCACCTAGGTAGCAACCACAGAGCCATTCCTTGGGTCCATACTGTACATAGACTTGCCGACGCACATACGGTTAGTTGGACACTGGTTGGTTGGACACAAGTTTGTATTAACAGCAGCAAATTCAGTTCAACATTGAATCATGGCACAGGACGTGAAGGCATGTAAACGGGGTTTATAGAATTTGTTTCTTTCGTACCTGATCTTCCGTGGAGATGTCCTCGTTGGCAAGTCTCTTTCTAGTGTTACCCTTAAATGATCTGGCGTGATCAACCAATTGGGAAGCAGATGCGGCGAGCTGCTGGGATATACAAACTCTTCCTGCGGGAAATACAAGAATGACGTGCGTGCCATTTGCTATAGCAGCTTCAAAGCATTCCGAGGGGTGCAATGACCAAAGAGCAGTGTCGAATAGATATCGTCCCTCCCTCGCGTGGTTTTCTGCCGTGAGCTCCACCGAAGAGGAAAGAGATGGACCGAAAAAGTATTCTTCCATCGTAATCCAATCGTCTCCGTCGCGAAAGATGAATTGGAACCGTTCTCGAAAGGGTTCGTCCTTTTCGGTAGCTTCCATGAGCGCTGAAGTCATTGCCCGAAGAGGAGTTTCCTCAAACGGGACCCTTTCCTCGAGCGGGCCTTCTTCGGGCGGGATCTCGTCTGAATAAAAACTTAACGAAATTATAGAAGGCGCCACCGAACCCCGTTCTCCCTCGCCGTCATCCGTCACCAGCTCTTCGACGTCGTCCATCGGTTGAGGTTCCTGATTCCCCTGAACGCTCTGTGAACGGGGCGGACTTTCCAACCGATGGCTCGTGTCTCCTTGCTGCTCCGCATAATCTGGCCATTCGCTTGTGTCTCGATCCTCTCGCGTTTCCTCTGCGTTTGGTTGCTCTTGGGGTGCGTACATTTAATCTCTGTCTTCTCGCGTTGGGTCTCGTTCTTGCTCTTGATCGCCGTGTTCTCTGTCCTGATCATTCAATTCAGGTTCCGAATAGGATACCCGTCTGCCAAAGTAAGCCAGATAAACGGACCTCCTCACGAAAATGGGTTGGATACTGCTCCCCTGGCTTTTATCTGTGCTATGCATGTTATCGAGGAAAAGAAATTCCTTGCTCTGCTCATACGCCAGGTCAAAGGGACATGCACATCTTCTCTCCTGGCACTCTCCAGGTCCGTCGACGACGTACGCAGGCTTCGATTACACGGACGGTGACCGTTCGTCTGCATGACCGGAGTATTTCGCCTTCAAATCGCTGATCTTCTCCGACTGGAATCCTAGCCGCTCCGCCAAGTCAGCCAGTCCGTATAGTACGGATTGATTGGGATCCTTCGTCGTCCGGATCTTTCTCTCACTCGGTTTGGGCTCCAACTTCGTGGACCTTGGTGACAACTCACGAAGGTGTCGCATGACGTAGAGAAACACTTGTCGGTAGTGGAGAGCCACGCGGTTTTGGGTATTGCTGGATCTGAAAGTGAAGGCCGATTCCGCTTCCTGGACCATGCATTTACCTCTCTTCTGATTTGTCTCGGAGAAGCTCCGCGCCATCGCCGTATACAGAGTTCCCCCGGAAGGCACCCTTACCAAGCTCTTCACCCAATGGGCGCAGGCTTTGAGGTACTTGAAGTCTTCAAAGAACGTCCAAAGAGTGGGGATGAGACCCTCCCACGCCTGCAGCTTCGCCCAGATCTCCATGCGACGGTCCAAGTTGAATGCGCTGAATATCTCCCCTTTTCTCAGTTGACGATACAAAGTCATGCTGTCAGATATCGACGTGCCCGGTGCTTTCAGTTCTAGCGCCTTCACCGTACCGTAATCCACCTTCTGCATATCGTGCTTGTCGTGTCGAACCAAGCCGGTCCAGAATCTCCTCACATGGTCGAGGTAGTGGAACATCTCCTGCGGCTTGATAGTCTCGTGAGCTCACAATCCGTACGAAGGGCTGGCCTACCTCATCACATTTCGAACCGATCATGGCCTTCGTCACGCCGAACCGCATTCCGTCCGGCCACAGACCCGGAAAAGGCAACAGAGCATCGAAAGCCGCTGCGTAGTCTTCTCTTCGCAGCAGCCTCCGCAACTCCCGTTGCTTGTTCATGAAAGGTTCTCCATTCATCCACCAAGTTCTCCAATCGCTCAACGTTACCATATCTAGGTATCTCACCTATCCATTGGTCGTCCGACGTCACCGCATTTTGGGGCCGTGGAGTCCCGCCGATATTCTGCTTCAGCTCTTGTATATTTCACTTAACGTCTTCTGCGTCACCTTTCGCGTGACTTCCTTCGACGGGGTGGGAGACAGGACAGGAACTCTTTCGATAATCAACATGGCGCCGCTTTTCTTTGGTCTTCACCTGAGCTTCTTGGCCGATTTGTTGGGTCTGTCACTGTCTAACTACCGACGAATCCGTCTACTGACTAGATACGTCTAGAGACCGTCTGGAGACAGTCTTTGTCTTAAGACGGGTCATGCCCATTAGCCAGGTTGATGGATCTTATTTGCGCTTATCAATGCATAGATTAGTAACGATAGCAAAAGCTTTAAATGTCTTCAAACGAGCGAAATCCTAAAAAGGCTTCCTCGAGACGTGGTCTTCTGACAATCGTCTCTTTGACCTACCGAAAGCTCCACCCTCGCACCTAGCCGCCGCTATGGCTGGTATTGCAAGCTCCGTACTTGCCCCGGTTACTACTCTGCCTGGTCCTGTAAAAATAACTTTTTGCTTCATTTGTACGAGACACCGGTACATCGCGAGGACCTCAGTAGAAATACACGTGAGGGCCGGCCAGCTGGGAAGGAGCTAGAGGGAGGAGACGGCATACGACCTTAGTGAGCCTAAAAAGAAGTCGCCACAAGAGCTTGATAACAAGGGCAAGGGACGGAACGGAACTCGAAGGTTATAACTTGGCTTTGAGGGATCATATGTCTGAGAATCGAGAAAAGCAAAACCCTGCACGATACTCTATATCTGCTAGATAACGCCTCTCTATACGAATCTTAGATTGATCCGTCTCGCTTATGTAACTTGTCTGTCTCAGCCCCTACATCTGAGAATTTGTCGCTCTCGGCCCAGTTGTAATTGCCCTTTTTGAAGGGAAGCTGCACCGCTGCGCATGGGGATTTATTGACTGTTATGTAAAAGGGGCAAGTAGACTGACTGCTTGATTTGTTTGACAAGACGACGATATATACTTCTCGCACCTCAGCGTTGCTGCCCGCCAGCTCGCTTATTCCTTGGCTTCTTGAATGCTGGCTCCGTTGCCTGAGTGAATGACGTAGTTGGTGTAACTTCTTGCGAGGCCAGAAAGCTCGATTGGCTATCGCCTTCGTCCAATGTAGACTCAACGTTTGATTGCTGAGAACTCAGAAGTCCAGACTGCGAGAAAGAAGCTGACTGTGAGAGGTCGAAATCAATATCAGGCGGCAAATCATCGATGGCCGAGCAGATCCTTTTATGCAGAATCGGCATCCAAGTGTCGTACACGTTCTTGGTGAACTTATAAGCTGTCCATTTCTCCTTACCATCTTGTTCGGTGAAGCTGAACTCTCGGATTGGATGGCGATAGAAGGTAGTCTTGTCTTCTTCGATCAGGGGGTAATGGCCGTAGATTCTCACGGACCTGTGATCGTGCGAGATGGAAAAGGCGAGGATCTCCCGGTCCAGCTCTTTCTCGCGCTTCACCAACCTAAATATTTCGACAAGAGCTCTTACGGCGACGGTCATACTGTGCGCGTTCTGGCGATCGGCAATGTCGAGAGCCGCGGCGCCGCACTTGACCTCGCAGGTGAAGAAGGGAAAGTACATCCGCGTTGTAGTCATAAAATGGGTAAGAAGCTTGGACCCGGGCTCACCCACGAATGGCTTAAGCTTATTCAGTTGTTCCTGGCTAAATGCAGATCGCCCGAATCCGACTGAGTAGTCCGGTTGTGGACGAGTACCCTCAAACTCTTCTATGCTGTTCCAGCCTTCGTTAACACCTTCGTAGAGATGATTGAGATGTTTAGCACCATAGATTGCTAGGTTCTCCGCCGAGGGGACGATTAGTCGAGTGATGTCTTGAACAACCATGGCCTCGTTCCTGTTTCGAACCTTTTCACAAGTCTTCTTGAACAAATCATCGCGAAATAAAGAGTCCTGAGGAAGCGTCTGGTCCCTTTCCAGTAAGTCATTGCAGAGTGTCTTCATATTCTCTCCCTTGTTATCATCATCAATATCATCATGTTCGCGCATGTAGCTGCCCTTTTGCTCCAGGCGGATTTCATACTCTGGATTATTGTATTGGGCACTTTTGACTTCCCGCGGCAGTTGATCGCTAGGTGTCTTGAGGCTTGATTGCGATTTCTTGCGGCTGAGGGAAGATGAGGACCTTTTCCTCGCAAACAGATGAGGTAGATGAGGAAAGCCGTGCATTGCGTAAAACTCCCGTAGCCTAGACCTTTGTTCGAACTTTTCTGGAGACTTGCCCCTCTCGAAATCTTCCCTGACCTGGCTGTCTTGCTCGAAGTAGTCCTTACGCCACCTCCCGGTCTGAATCCAATATCGAAGAGGGTCAAGGCAATTCCCGCTAATGTCAGTCACGGCCTCTGGATGTAATTCCTTTTCAGTAGTACGGCTTGAAGGCTTGGTTCGTAGTCGCTTCAAAGGAAGCTGGTCTTGGGTTGGAGGAGAGCGATGTCCGGTGTCTTGTTCTTCTTGCCCTCGTTTCCGTTTTTGAGAGGACGTGAAAAGTTTGTGGAGGATTTGCAGGCGCTGTGGTACCTCGATTAAGTCAGCGCTATGACGTAGTAAGAAGAGCTACGAAAGCACATACTTTTCTGCCCTCGGGGATGTTGCTTGCTGGAGGGGATTGAGGTGTCCGCACTACCTGGATATGATTGCTTTTGGATAAGCACTGCTTGTGAGACTGTTGTATGGCTTGTAGACGTGGGCTTTTGCGCACGGCTTGCTGTTTCTTGATGCCTTGAGGCCGCTTCCCTTTAAATGGTCAACTCAGACACAGACCGCTGACTCGGAATGCTCACCTTGATCCTTTAGTACTGGAGGTTGCCGCAGTTTATTTTTGATATTTGACGTTGCTTGATCGCGGGCCATGTCGATTGGTAGTAGGAGATGGGAGGTCTGTTATGTAGCCGCTGGTGTGACAGAAGATGGTGTTAGCCAACGGCGCGAAAAGTCTTGGCAAGAGGCACTACTCTAGTGCCCCCCTAGACCCCGCACCCAGAGCACAAATGAGTCATCACAGATAATGCCCCAGCGCTTTGATAAACCAATCGCAAGCAGTGTTGTTTAAGTTTATGGTTTAAATTTAGGGGATCGCCTGGTTGAAGGCCATGTCGATCGAACGAGAAGTTAGAAGGTGAAACAAGAATGAGTTATAGCCGCTAGTTCTTATTAAATGGGTCTCCGCAGCCATCGCCTTTGCAACTGCCTGGGCCTGATGTTCTCCCTTTGTTTCAAAACAAGCGGTTGCATATGGAAGGTCTCTTGTGCAAGAGGCAGGTAGTGTATAGGACTTGCTTCCTACCAGCCAAAATTTGTGGCTTTAGAGATCGATAAAACTATTGGTGCGCTGTTGTAGATCTTCTATACGGATTGGGTCCGCTACTTAGGTATCCCCACGGATGGTCTATATTATCAATGCTTCTTGGCAAGATGTATAGATTCAATAAAGCTTAAGCTCAGAAACAATATTATGCTCTCCCATTTGGAACGTATTCTTTAGAATTCCAACGCGCAAGTACTAAGCTCGCATCTTTGTCAGGGAAACGCCAGAATGGGCGATACTGTAAACGTAAAAAATGCCTTCATCATTGCAATCAAAGGACCATGGACAGCTGCTTGATGTGATTAATCTGCTTCGATCCCAAGACATCAGTTATTACATCCCATTGCCCCGACTCATCGTCTATGGTGACTAATCCTCTGGCAAAAGAGGCTGTCTCGGGAGTCCGGTTCCCAACAAAGGACAACCTGTGTACTCGATTCGCAACGGAGCTCATTCTTCGCAGAGGCTCGACCACGAATACGACTGCGGATACATCTCGTCTCACATCTTGCCCTTCAATCCTGGCACCCCGCTTCGATTTGGCACGGCGTATTAGAGCGGTTCGCTGCCTGATCGCAGCTCCTAGGGAGTTTGTCCCAGGAGAATTCTCCTGGGGCTAAGAGGCATCTGGGATGAGCTGGTACTGGGTTAATGACGGTCAAGCCGTGTCAATAGTCCTAGGAAGATCCGCTCCGGATAAATCTCCTAGGACATATGGTGCTCCAATTCTGGCCCCCTGCTCCTATTCTGGCATCTCTAACTCTCCTGGGTAATTCCTCTTGGGAAAAATCTCCTGGGCCTTGAACCAGCTTGAATGAGCCAGTTGGATCAGTTCACCTGGTGATTTTTCCTGGTATGATCACCGGATAAGTCTATGGGTAGTATCGATCCCGTTTTTGCAAACCTATCCATCCATAGAAGAAACATTCAGTCAATGGCTTTTGGGAGCGCCGTTTATTTTTAACTCAAAAGGCTGTCAGATAGACCCTTCTAGAATCTCTGACTTGCGGACCCATTAGGTCCGCAAGTCCGCAGCTTGAGGAGTCTTCCAGGTCTCGCCGTGAGCGTCAGAAATGACTCCCGAAGTACCACAGCACATATGACGGCGACTCAATCTTTTCGTAGGGCGAGAAGGGCGTGGGAACAGTCATGTAGTCTTCGTTGATGGATTCCATCCGCGAGCCGTCGCAATGTTCGGCTCCAGGCTCAAACTCCAGCGACTCAGTATTGGAAATACGAGCCAGCTAAGCTTTTGCTGCTTCTTGCCCAACAGCATTCTTTAATTGTCAATGACCGCTGCGAAGAACCTCTCTTGCAGTTGACGGATTCACAGACAGAAGCTAGCCCATGTTGCCCAGCATCGTCGGCTCCAATCGCTAGTCCTACATCTCCGGGGAAAGGTACACCCGCGACGCTTTGCAAGCCTTGTCCAGAACCAAAGAAACACTACGCTGGCCACGGTCGTGCGAGACCTACTACGCGGCAATCTTCTCGATTGCCTTAAGACTCCTAGGAAACTTTGAAGGTGGAAGGGCTGTTTGCGATGCCCTCGCGTCAAGTGTTCACATTCGACTCTAGAAGGTAGCTCGAAATAAGTCCGTCGATTGCACTATCATCTTATCCTCCGAAACTTTCGATATGGAAGACGACCTTCACCAATAGTGGCGAAACCTAGATGGTTATATAAGCTTCTTTGCCGAAGCTCAAGCCCAACAAAGAATCCACAAGTAGACACGCCACAGTGGAGAGAGTAACAGCAATAGAGCATACCAAGAATACCTCACATATATCTACGCGGATCGGACCCCGAAAGATTACAAACATGTAAGGCAAGCACTTAAGAAAGACCTGCGATATAGGCGACGATAGTCAATATTAATCGATAGGTTCGTTACCGACAACGGCGAAAGAATCCCGGGGCTTGGCCCAGGGCTCCTTTTACTTTGGGCCGGCCGTCGCCAAAAAAATGTTATGCCCATTTACGCAAGGAGAATTTGCTAATCTGCAGTTATAATACTACAGGATATACTGATCGCTACCTAAAAACTCTAGTCCAGTACATCCGCCATTTACACACGCATACATTGAGGATGTGTAAGATTTTGCAGTCAGCAGCGGAAAGCCTAGTACGTCATGACGGACTAGGTGACGATGATGACTTCAACGCTATTGGATTAAACTCGAAGCAGTACATCTAGCGTGGCTCAAGTCTGAAGCGGGTCCTCTGCCAACTTGGTTGGAAACTCTTGAAACGATCTTTCTCGAGCCTTGAAGGACCTTGACTTATACATGCCAGAATTGGAAGGGATGCCAGAATTGGAGGGGTTATCAGAATTGGTGGAGGGTGTCAGAATTGGATGTCTCTGTGCTCATCCGCATATAAGGTAAGGATAATCTCGTTGCTTTGCTTGAACTTCTATTAGTAATCTAGTTCCTCGTCGCGTCTCCGTCCAATCGAGGCAGCAACCTCATAATATGCCTTACGCAGCAAAAGCCAAGACCCAGCAGTTCACTAGAAGGAAATCGAATTTACTGAAAAAGGCCGATCAACTAGCGCGACCATATCACGCGGACCTTGCCCTGATCATCCGCAAGAATAGAAGGTACTATACTTATCGGTCGAGCGATCACGAACAGTGGCCTCCAACTTTATTAGAAGTCGTATGTTGGAATCCGATATACCGATCTTGAGCTGACAGAAAACTAGAAGGCATCGTACCCGTTACCTATCAACCTCCTACCTAAAGACTTTGACCACGTGGTTGGCGAAACCCTGTGCAAACCGGAGTAGGACTCGTTGAGTAGGGCATTTAATTCGGCGGAGAAAGGTCTTTAGAGGTATGAAAGAAATAAATGCACGATTCCTTTACGGTATATTTGAAATCGGCGGGAATTATGTAGAGACTATATCAAACCGACCTTTGCAGGTGTATTGTATATATATGTGCCATCAACCTTTTGATAACCGATCCTATTAAGAGAATTCTGTCTCTATATCCTCTTTTTTGCTTTTCCCATTCCCTGGTCCGAATCGCTTGGCAACGCGTGACGGTTACAGTCGGGCCATACTTGGTCGTGAGCACTCTATAACCTTTATCACAGTACCGGGGGCTGATCCTTCTCATCAGCAACGACGAGACTGGTTCTCCCGTGACTATGAAGAGAACCGCCAAGCCGAATCCGAGGATGAATCAATGGGGGATGGTGAGGAGGACTCTTCGATTAAGAGGTGCGATGGCGTTCTCGTAAGGAAACAGGACACTGCCCTAAGGAAAACTGTTTCGAAGGTCAGTAAGTGCTCCCACAATGAGTTCTAGCTAAGCTGAACACTCGCCTTACAAGGTTTATCCAATTGTCAAGACTTGTGAGGGATACACATCTTCTTTGTGATTTTTCCTTACGGTTTGCTGTGGAGATAAACAGCTAGAGACGACAGGTAGAGAAGATACCACGTCAATACGACAACGCGTGACCGTGGAGCGGGTAGCCCTAAGGTCAGGAAGAGGAAAGAGTCGTACTGGCAGAATACCAATTTGGGAGCCATCAACTCCGATAGTATCAAGAATATGTGTACTTCTTCTGCGAACAAAACTAACCAACGGTCACCGACCCTTATCTACACGTGCCGGTCTTCCCCGTTTGCCTCCCCCCTGCGCCTGGCGGTTGGCCTCAAATTCCCGCACCACCTCCTGTGCATTTCCTAACTCGCGTTCGAGCAGCCACGTTCTCTTCCAGCACACCTTGTATTCATAGTCCTTTCCCCTTCGTCTCTTACCAACGATCCTTACAATCTCCCACTCCTCCTGCTCCTCGACTTGTGCCGCATCACGTTGTCCCTGAGCCTGCTCAAGAGTAGGTGGGCTGGTGGCAGTACTACTAGCAGGGCCGCGGGGGATGGATGCATTACGGATTTCAGGCTTGGCACCCTTCGACTCAGGAGAAGTGCCGTCGGCCTGGGTGTCGAGATCCTGATCCTGGACCGCAAGTATGTTATCTGTGGAACGTTAGACAGGCTATTCGCTCTCCCATGTATAAATGCGCATTCACACCCACTTGGACTGCCAACAACTCCATCTCGCTCAGGTAACAAACAGCGGCGACGTTTGACGCGACGCTTCGACGCAGACTTCCCCTCAACGGCAGACGGACGCCCTTTCTTTGTCGATCCCAGCGAAGGTAGAGTCTTCTTATTGCCATCCCTATTATATCTCTCTTGATGATCTCCCTTGTTGTCCGCCTCCGCTTCTTGACCGTTCCACGGATTCTTCTTATCCCTTCCCGTTGACAGATCCGGCGTGAGACCCTCGCAATCTCTGTCTTTGGAGCCGCACGTTCGCTTGCCGAGGGTCGACGAGGGGGTATTTCGGTATGGGGGAGAGGTATTGGGGATATCATATTCACTCTTCTCGTGGAGTTTGAGAGATCTGGATCTACGTAATTTGTTAGTCTTGGAATCATCGAATGGGGACTTAGGGCCCTACCTAGACTCTGAGCCCCCCACAGACGTCGGCGAAGTCCTGAGCGACCCTTGGTTCCCAACCTGCTCCTCCGAAGTACCGTCGCCGCTGCTATCGGTATCCTCATCCTCAACCACGATCGGATCACCTAGAGAGTGTTAGGCGACCATTTTAAATCGCAGAGCGAGAAACATGTAGTCAACACTTACCTGGACTCCCGGGTTCCTTCCGAGTCGAACTTGCGCGATTGTTTCTGTCTTCAGGATGCTTGAATTTAGGCTTCGGCTTGTTTCGTAAAGCGGTATACGCATCGGAGTCATCACTGTCCATATCGTAGGCCACGATCACCTTATCTAGAATCATCAGATATGTCCACAGTCGTTGAGTCGTCCACACTGACCTAGACGCACGGCCTCTCTCTTCATTACCTCTAGCAGCGGTTAAGTCGTCGCTCATATAGGCGCTAATACTGCCGCCGGCCTCTCGTTAAGCGTCTTGGGTATCGCGATCCTCTGTAAGACCGTCACCCAATGCTACCGATTTTTCTGTCGACGGTTAGTATCGTTTTCGGCGGCATGTGGATCTGATGTACCCACCCTTGTGTTCGCCTTTGCTCGATCTGGGGCTGGCAGCGCTGTTGCGAACACCCTCAGCGGTATGCTCGAAGTTGCCTTCAGATCCTCCCGTCACGTGTTTATCACTCGAGCCTGTTCGTTGCCATTCTTGCGCTTCTCCCGCACGGAGCAGGAGTTCCTCGACAGGTAGGAAATCATCGTCTTCTTCGCCACCGCTGCGACTGTGGGCACGAGTGGCATTGAGTCTGTTCGAGGTATCTGGGAGTGTTAGTTACCGTCCAGCATAAAGCAATAATAGGGAATTGTACCTTCGGCGTCTCTTTCGGTGTAGTCGAGACCCAGCGCTGGCGCGCGGATCGGATTGTGAGATTCTTCCCGCGGTAGGCCACTCATATCGACAATCTCGATCGGGTCGTAGTCTTGGAGTCTCCCACTCGTTTTCTTACTTGGTCCAAGAGACGTACGATCGTTGCCCCTCGCATGAGCCGCAGGGAGACGCAGGTTGGAGGCCGTTGGCCGCTCATCGCAACGCAGGCCTACGGGTGGGGGTTGATAATGATAGAAAGAGCCCTTCCCGACAGAGGACATTGTACAACACATGCGCAAAGGGAACCAGAGGATACAACTAGTCGGACCGTTGTTGACTTGGTCGTTTAGAAGGCAGATTCCAGACGAAGAGAGAGAGAGAGATGGCGAGCGGTAGATTACATATACCCAAGGTTACCAGACCGCGCATTGGGATCTTCCTGGTTTGTATACCCCGTCCCTCGCCTTCTCTTCCTCATAACACCATCGATCGCTGATCTCCAGCTATTCGCCTCACACCACGTTGCACGCCCAGGCGCAGCTCCCCGCCATTGCACCCTCGTATTCGATCCATGTTCCATGCGAGCTGAGCGTTCCCTGCGCATCGGCATCCTATGCAATTTGTTTCCCACTGCGCCCCTCGGAGACGTCCATATCCGGTCGAGCCACGTCAGCTGCGGCGGGCTGGATCTTTAAGCTGAGACTCCATGACGCATCGGCTGTACCGCGCCGTCCACCGCGCCGTCCACCACGCCTGCCCAAACACGAGATCGACGTCTCGAGGCCACGTCGCCGGATCCCACGCCATTGCGGCACCCTTGCGGGCGCAGCCAGGCAGACACGCAAAGGCCGCTGTCGATCGAGGCGAAGCCAACTCTCCTAGGACTCCATTCGCTGGCTTACAGCTCACCGCCCGGTGTTTGTCTTCACGCTCAGGCCCTTCGCTGCCTAGTCATCCGGTCACTGCCACGGTGCGATCCCTGTCGACGCGGCCAGGCAGACATGTGGAAAGCCCGAGCAATCGCGATGAGGGATGAGGCATTTCGTTCATTGGTCGTGTGGCAGGCATCCTGTAATCCAACACTCGTATCTTTGTAGGATCCTCGCCGTAAGGTGAAGCTCTCAACCAATATCATTGCAGAGTCGGAGGTCAGCTGAGCAGTGGTGAAACGGTGGTCGACGCGGGAAGTAGAGGCATCAGGGTCCAAAGCGGCAGAGTCGAGCACAGGGAGTCCTTCAGCTCGCCCCGAAACAGAACCGTCTCCGTTCGAGCTGAATTGCTGCAGCGGTGTGGAGACAGAGAGCAGCGAATGAGAGGGTGTGGTTCTGTTGCTCGCTCAAGCTTTGGATCCGACTGGGCAGGTGAGAAGGATAAGGACGCGAAGGGGAGAAGATAAGAGGATGGGTGGAGGGCCGAGGATCGATACGAAGGCGGTTTGGCGAAACGCCTCGTGCACGGTCGAGGCAGGGCGATCGACGATGGTCGGCCGGTCAGGCAGGCGCCGGACAGCTGAAGGAGCGAAGGAGACGGCCAGGGGGTGAAAAGGAAAGATGGAGGGAGAAGGGAAACCAGCGAGGGACGGGTGGTCTTTATACTTCGACAAAGCGGCGGGTCCGCCGCAGCACCGCGCCTTGCCCGAACGAGGCGCGCCAAACCCGACCGGGTCGACGCTTGGCTGGAAGCAGGAACGGGCGCGCATTTCACCAGGACGTAGATTATTAATAAATATTATTATAGTATATTATAAAGTATATAGATATTTTATAGTAAGCCTATCTTTTAAGAGTTAAAAGCTAATATTTTACTTACTAGTAGGCTAATAGCTAAGCTTCTTTAAGTTAGTACTATTAGCTACTTAGTATATAGAAGTACTTTATAGTACTAGGTATTATATTATCCTCTAATAAAAATTATATATAATTATAAATAGATAGACTTAATAGAAGGTATAAATAAGATAGTATAAGAGTTATATAATAGGGTAGTATATAATATCTAGAGATTAAGATATAGTAATAGAAGGGGAAGAAAGTAAGATTTTCCTTTCTAAGTTATAATTTCCTCCTAAATTAGCTAGTTAGTAAGTATTAGATTACCTTTATTAACTCTAAGTAGCTAGATAGTAGAGTATAAAATATAAATTTATTATAAACTACTTTAACTATACTACTTAATTTTTAGTACTTATAATATATATCTAAGTAAGTTAAATAAAGTATATAAGTTTATAATATCTAAAAACTTTAAGATTAGATAAATTAGTCCTATTTATAATTAAGATATAACTAATTTTATAAGTTTAAAAAACCTATTAAACTTATATATCTTAGTACTACTTTATCTACTTATACTATCATATTAATACTAATATCTAGTATCTTATTAATAATTTAAATAGCTAGAATCTAACTAGATATCTAAATTTAATCTATTATCTATAAGCTAACCGCGTTAATTTAGTACTGTAAACTTAAGTTAAGTACTTTAACTTAATACTTAGGCTTTTAATAACTTAATACTAAAATATTAACCTAAGTTTTTAAGTTAGGAATAATAGTTAGTAATAAGTATTTAAATTAATACTATAAGATAGTACTAATAGTTAATAGTATAAATAAGGATAGTAAATATATTAAGTAAATAAGGTATCTAATTTAATTACGCTAAGGCGTAGGGCTGAGCTAATTGAGTATGTGACTTCTGCTTATGACCGATTTTCAAAAAGGACGATCCAGAGGCTGAGATGTTTGAGGAAGTCTATCCGCCGAATTCTTTTCTAGATGTTAATAGGAATCGCGCATTCTACAGATCAAATGCGTGAAATCGTGTTCATCAACTGGATCGAAGCCTTAGAGTGATGTAGAAAGAACCGTTTCATAGTTACATCAGCGCCCATCCGCTGCTGAAGGTCGATCCCACCTCACTTTCCGTCCTCTACGCCGCCGCAACAGCACCGAACCGGTACTGCGCCCAATTCAGACTCCCCTCAGGGAGAGCCCACAGACGTTCGCCCACATCCGAACCTGCAGCGCCGGCAGCGACATGCATCGGCAGGATATGCTCCAAGCTTGGATGTGCCGCTTTGGCATCACTGCGCTTCAGCAACGCCGTCATCGCCGCCTGGCGGCCCTCTGGCTCTACGGCGACAGCCTCTTTCACTCCCTCTTCGAAGCTGGAGGCGTAGCTGCACCAACGTTAGCGGGAACACACACACGGTCAACCCAACAGGACCAGCATGGTGAACTTACGGCATGAGTTTACTGTTTGACCTCGCCTTCCGGAAATCATGAAGATTGTGAACGGCCATACCCGCACCGATAATTAAAACACCTTCGTCTCGTAGTTTTTCCAGCGCTCGCCCGATGCGGTAATGTTGGTCCGGGTCCTCGTTGCTAAGCAGCGAAACCTGCACGATCGGTACGTTCAACGGGTTCTTCTTCGGATCGAAGGCTGTTCGGGCAGTGCATGAGCAATGCGATGCACACAAGATCCAAAGTCCAAGAAAGAGACTCATCACATACCAGCC
>JAABUX010001143.1_pt1 | contig 32993 bp, 24 predicted proteins | sample 5561851 | NCBI WGS metagenome assembly JAABUX01 (sample SAMN10711883, study PRJNA513361) | rock metagenome | isolation source: Antarctica rocks | place: Antarctica: Victoria Land, Richard Nunatak red sandstone | collected 2016-01-03
GTATTTAACCCAGCTCGTGTAGCTCTTTAATCGACGAACAGTCGAACCCTTCATGATTCCTACATTCATGTGGATGAGCTAAGCCGACATCGAGGTGCCAAACTGCGCACTCAATTTGAACTCTCTTGCGCAATTAGCCTGTTATCCCTAGCGTAACTTTTTCAATAATCCAAGACCTTTCCTTTCTGCATCTTGTGATCATATGCCCCGCTTACGCGACTGAATGACGTGTAAGTCAAACAGTAAAGCAAGATTAAGCCGTTAAACTTTGAAAGTAATTTAATTATCATATTACATGATATCTATACCTATTTACTTTATATTAGAAATAACAAATAAAATAGTACATCTCGTCTATGATAATAGATAGATCAATAGATAAAATAGCAAACAACAAAAAGCATTATATCAGTTTTTACACTATTATATTAGGTTTATGTCCTCACTACACGGTTATCCCTATGTGTCGTCACTACCCGTGAAAACATTAAAGTTAACTATATTTTCATATGTAATATAAATCTGACCTGCTTATGCATTAATTACATCTATTTTTAATATAGGGAAAATCTTACTTAAAAAATAATAAAAGTTCCAACTTAAATGGATATGTAACTGGATTGGCCTTAAAAACATATTATGTTACTTGCATTATATAAAAACAACAAAGTTATCATAATATTATTATAATAGAACCAATTTCAGACTAAAGATAAAAAAAAACATGCAATAGGTATAATACTTTTTGCATATTAAACAGCATATAGCTATTTATAAAAGTGAGTTTGGATACTCCCAGGTACTATATATGGGATCTGTGCCCCGCATAAACTGCCACCTAGCAATTCTTCCTATAAATTATTACAACCAGTGCTTATGTAATCTTTTGTGGAAATGCGCATAGAGCATTAACACAATTTTACCTAACGGTGAAAACACAAAATCTTTTAAGAAATGGCCATTACTAGACCCATTCCCTGGCGAGGTTTATATAATATGACAAATGAACTAAAGGTGTTTCAATTATATCTTACCAACTACCTTATACACTAATACTCATTATATCATATTCAATAACTAGCAACAGTAAAGCTGCATAGGGTCTTCTCGTCTAACTAGAGGTAAACTGTATCTGCACAGTTATTCCAATTTCACCGAGCCAATCATTGAGACAGCTGTTGTATCGTTACATCATTCATGCAAGACCGCATTTAACGGCCAAGGTATTCCGCTACCTTAGGACCCTCATGTTTAAGGCCGCCATTAAACGGGGTTTCCTTCAAAGCCTAGCCTATCTTAGTCAACTAAGCAAATCCGATAACCAGCCGCCATCGGGCAGAGATCACACTCAATACTTCGAATTTATTTCTTTGCAGCGTGCTTTGTTTTAATTAAACAGTCGTACAACACCATTCTATGCCTCCTATTCCTTACTTGATATTAATCAAAAGGAATGGCCCACCTTCTCCCGAAGTTACGTGAGTCAATTTGCCGAGTTCCTTAATGATTGTTCACTCGAACGCCTTCGTATACTCTACTTGCTTACTTGTGTTAGTATTTAGGTACGGTATTTTTCGGATACATTACATATGAATGCACCTAGTTTACAGTTTTCCAGAACATTTGTCACATGTAAATAAAATGTTATTTTCTGTAAACTATAGATTTGCTCATCGTTTACCCCTTTAGGGACCTCATATAGAAAGGTATAATAAACTTAGAGGCCGTAACTTTACGCAAATGCCATAAGCTTTAGGCGGAAAGGGATGTATCAAGTATCATCTACTAATGATACATCCAGTTTCTTATCGTTACTCATGCCAGCATTCTCACTTGGGGTAACTATCTTTAAAAATAATTCTCTTCATCTAGAGTGATTGCCCAATGTTCCGCTACCCCATAAATACAACATACAATGTTAATAAATATGGACAAGGTCTCGGTATATTGTTTAGATCCGCTAAATTTTCGGTGCTTTTACCCATAATTCATATTTATTTAACTATTATATTTATAAAAAAAAAATGATAAAACCAGTGCTCTGTTACGAGATCATCAGAAAGTGGCCGCTTCTAAGCCTATTACCTGGCCGTTTTGGATAAATACTGCCTTAATTTCACTTAACAATAATTTTGGAACCTTATTAACTCTTGTTCTGGGCTGTTTCCCTTTAGACATACAACCTTTTCGTACTATGTCCGATTATTCAATATACATACCTAGTCCTTCCGAGCACAAATACTCACTGATAGAGTCTTCACGACCCCCCAATGTCCACAAAATGCAAACACAACAATACAATGTAATCCTATATTGGCAAGTTGTAAGAGATCACAATTCTGTACCTTCTGGTATTCTATTTAAATTACCTACAAATATAGGTTTCGCGGAAAACCAGCTATCCTAGTCAGTATTGTCTTTCACTAACTTACCACAATTCTTCGGATATCTTTACAACGATAACCCGTTCGGACTTTTATAATCCTGATTGTAGTAAGATCACTAGGTTTCGGGTCTAACTTTTGATACTACATCATTATACCATAATTGTTTTATCTACGCATTACTGCTTGCATCAAACTTTAACTTGCTGACCCATTATGCGAAAGGTACGCTCTCATAATTTAAACTTGAGCTGCTTATAAAATTACTATTTCAATCATTTCCCTCACGGTACTGTCTCTATCGCGTTTATATCATATTTAGTCTTAGAGGAAGGTTCCCCTTGTATTCAAACAGGTATGTACCCATTTTAATAAATTAAGACTTTTATTATTTCATTCACACTACTTAAATAATCTCTTTTGATTTATATTCCTGAAGCTAATAAGATATTTCGATTCACTTCGTTGTACTTTTTACATAATTTCTTATTAGAGCACTGTCTTGCTATTACAAGATGTTTAGCCCCCACTCGGGGCTCTCTTGTTTCTGATATAAAGCTATGATTCCGTAATAATTTCTTTGTATACTTATTTGTCACTTAAGTTAAATGACAAAATAATACAATCCATATAACACACATTACTGTTATATATTGTAGACATAGCATGGCTCATTAAATATATCTATTACAATGGCACACTAAAGTGTAAAAAACACTACGTATATTATTTAGTGCTTTGATCTTTTATTAATTACCTCTTGATATTTAATTATAAAAGGATAATTAAAAGTAAAAATCGGGTTATTATGATTCGAACATAACAAATTCTCAACCCAAATGAGACGCCTAACCAACCTGGCTCTAACCCGTTTGTTAAATAATCATTAAATTTAATATTTTCAGAGAATATCCGATTTGAACGGATGTGGTATTTTTTACCAAATAAGTTTCAAGCTTATCGCTTTAAACCACTCAGCCAATTCTCTTATTAATTATATTAAATTATAAACCTAATTTATTTATTGTTGATCTGTCGATCTACGCATAAAGATTTAACAATTAAACCTAATATATAGATATGTTTTCTATACTGTGTAAACTCTAGGTAAGTGTGGTATATAGTACCGTATGTTACGGTGTATATTGTATTTCATTATTAATGACACTATCTCTTTTATAGAGTAATAGCGAGTGCAAATCAACAAAGTAATTCCATTTAAAGTACCGTTTCCCATTATTTAGTGAGCTCATGCTTGCTAATACAACAGATATAAGATAATTGTAAGTATGAGGTTTAATAACTTTAGTTTTATTTACATGATGATTTTTATCAAGTTCTGTTATGCAGGGCATAGACTTTAGGAACAGTTCCAAACTGTATCTTGACTTGCCATAGCTATTTTTTTTATTTTTTTTTGTCCAGCTTTCCGAGTTTTTAAGCTTATAATCTATATTAATATACAATATATATATAAATATGTTAGGGGCCCTTAACCATAGACATAAGTTATAGGCGATATCTTTAAAGATATGTGATAATTTTCATAAAACTATTCCTACATTAATAAGGCTAATTTTTAATGTAAATTACACAAATGTCTTATATTATAGTTGTTTTTGTTATTAAGTTATTTTTATTTTAATGATATATGGTTTAAATTATAGTTAAACTATAGAGTTGGTACTTGCATAACGATAAAATATAACTACGTTAAAAATAATTATATTTATACTGATTCTTCCAAGACTCGAACTTGAATAACATCCTTATCAAGAACGCACTTTACCACTTAAGTTAAAGAACCTTGTATTTTTACATAAAATATATACGTGTATGCTCATTAACATAATCAAGAAAGCGATAAAATACAAAAACAATCTAAGATAAACAGTAACCTTAGATAATATTTAAATTATATTTTAGATATGATTATGTTTAAAGCTGTAAGTAAATGTATATACAAATGCTTTAATAAAAAACAAGAGATAATTAAATCGGAAAAAAGATGATTCGAACATCCAGGTGTTAATTACACAATATTTAGCAAATATCTTGCTTTACCAATAGCAATTTTTCCTAGCCTTGCTCTTTTTCTCTTTATTCGACATTATTAACTTTTCCTATGCAACGCATGCGAAGCATGCGAAGCATGCGAAGCATTTTAACGAGCTAAACCGGGTACGATCCGGCATAATCCTTCTCGACAAGAAAGTACTTTACCAATTAAGATATTAGCCCTATATAATACTGATTACGGCCAGTCGAACTTGAATCGACACACTTCGTTTGGAAGACGAACGGTCTACCATTAACCTATGGCCGTTGATGAGATCATCTATAATTCCGGAAAACCTCAATAAAATTTTAAGTTGTGGCTATGCTTAAATATGTAATAAAACATTACACATAAAATGGATAAAATTACAATAAGCGATAAAAAAGAGGCAAATCCTAAAAGTACTAAGATAAGTGAAATAAAGCAGATTTAAGCATAAAATTTCTGTTAGATTGTTTTCTAACATAAACAATTTGCTCATTTATCTGTTGTCATTGTTTATTTTCTAATGTATCTGGTATAGAAGAATAGTTTTGAGCTTGTTTGCAAGCTAGTCTTCTATTTCTACTACTCTGTAAGCAAAATATGCTATGTCCGCGCTTAATTCACCTTTATATTTAATATTAAAAAACCAAATATGTTTAATATTAAGATCCTCAGTAGTAAATAGATATAAAAAGAATTAATCAAACCACATCTACAAAATGTCAATAGAGTATAGAAGATTCCAGACCCAGGTGATGATTTTCAGTAAAATGATATGCCAACACTCTTCATAAACCCACTGCTATAAAAGCAGTACCGATCATAACATGTAACCCGTGGAAACCTGTACCAAAATAGAAACAAGAGCCAAATGTACTGTCAGATAGCGTAAATGTAGAAACCGTATACTCTATACCCTGTAACGCTGTAAATATAAGAGCAAGCATTACAGTATAAACAATACCGTACAGAGCCCCTCTTCTATTTCCTTGTATAATTGAATGGTGGGCGTAAGTAACTGTAAAGCCAGATGATAGCAATATAACTGTATTAAGTAAAGGCAGTTCAAAAGGATTAACTGATTCTATACCCTGAGGTGGCCATTGGGCCCCCATTTCTACAGCTGGAGACAGTGCACTATGAAAAAAGGTCCAAAAAATTTCAAGAAAAAATAAAGCTTCACTAACTATAAACAATGCAACTCCCATATTTAGCCCCCTTTGTACTGCTAGGGTGTGGTTTCCTAAATAAGTCTTATATAATATTTAATTGGAATAAATATTATTATTTAAATGATCTCAATTAAAGTAAGTTCTTTTATTATTCATAGAATTTTTAATATTACGTATGTTTAAAATTTCTTCATAAGTTAGAGGTCTACTTAAAAAAGATAGTGCCTTACAATAATCTAAATAATTTAGATACTTGCTTGACATTAATGGATATTTATTAAAAAAGTTAATTACTAAGTGATGTTTTTTATTAGATTGTAGATAAAAAACTAAAAGCTTAGCAGGTTCTTTAAAAGAAGGGTGACTAGCTAATTTATAATTCAGATTACATTTAAAATACTTAGATAATTCTGACATGATGTTTACAAAAGATTCATTGGTTCTTTTATAAATTTCTCTTTGACTTAGTGCAAATCTACATTGAATACGACTCCTATTTTTGGTAAAACCATCCTTTGCATAGTGACCTGTTAAATTAAGATAAAACCAACCATCTGCATCAGTAAACCCAGCTAACCACGCATTAGAAAAAAAATCACTATTATCTAATCGCGATTTACATAAGTTTGCTTTACGTCATTTATTTAGATTATCTATTGCTCTATGTAAAGCTTCTATTTTAGGTGTACGAAAGTACCCATTAATAAGGTTAATAGTATTAATCATGTCTTTTTCGCTAGTAATTTGAAATCTACAAACTCCACTTTTTTCTTTATAAATATTACCATAGCCAAGGATATTTTTTAATTTTATAAACATAGCCATCTCTTTTTCATGAAATGTTAATATAATAGCTGGTGATACTTTTTCCCCCTTTTCTTTTCTTACTAATATATAACCATCTCCTTCTATTAAACCTGCTAAGTAAGAACCTAAATGATTTTTATTAGAACTTTTATTTAAATTATAGACACTTTCATTTAAATAATCAATACCGTTATTAAGAGTACTGAAAAAATAATTAGTCAATTATTATGTATATTCAATATATTACTATATTGTCTGGACTATATATTAATATAACTATATAGTTATATTCTTAACCTTTAGTCTCTGAAGATTCAAAATATTTTAATATATTTTGCTTCCCTGCTGATTGTCCTTTATTAGGATTTCCCAGCAATTTGTCAAGTTTAAAGAGGGCACTTTTTTAGGGAATAATCTTTATTGAATATGACTTAATATTACATATATACCTCAAGCAGATACAGAAAGTCATATTAAAACATTAATTAATATTATATAAACTAAAAGAGTACTAGTTAAACCTCATCATTCTAGTAATTTTTTTGTTAATTTTTGCATTAAATAACCATATGGTAACTTAAGTAAATAATCAAATTTGAAATTTAAAGTACTGATGTATTTCATTAATAGAAACATTATAGCTAATATTAATAAATATATCAAGATTAAATCTAAATAAAATATTAATTGAAGCTGTTCTATATCCAATGAAGATATAATATTGTAGTGGTTAGAATCATTAGATCCCTCTACTAATGTAGATATTAAATTAGATTTATTATTAGATGGAGATGCTGTAACACTAGAATTAATTTTATCTATACTAGCTGTCACTTTACCTGAATATGTATTAGATTGAAGGCTATTTTGTATAATTTTGTATCCTACTAGAGATGCAGCCCCTAACCCAATTGTAGTACCTGTTTTAGCCCCTAAAGGTAAACTAGAACTTTTTACAATTCTTGCTCCGGCTGTTAAACCAGCTATATATATACTACCATCTCTTAATTTATCTACAGCAGATTCTATACCATCTACTTTAACTTTATCTACTTCTATAGCGCCTTTTGCTATATCCATATTAGAGGAATCTTTTATGGACAATATTATATCTAAATTAAACATACTAGCCGTGTAGAATATATATATTATATTTATAGTGTAACTAAGTATTACTATTAAAAATATAATAAATATAACAAGTTCTATATAATAATTTAAATTACAATGTTTTGTATTCATTTTTCCTTTATAAGTCAAATATTAATTAACATATCTATATGTTATGTATCGTATATTACGTGTAATCTACGATCTTTAATTAGATTTAATTATAAAAATAAGTGTTATGTACCCTCCGATATTACGTCTCTAAATCAAAATGACATAGAAGATATCAGTATAATTAAAGCCAAGCCTAGTAAATCTTGAGCCGAAAAAAAACCATGCATGGTTTGTACAGCTGATGTTGTAAGGGTCAAAAGTGATATACAAGTTAATATTGGTCAGGGTGATGGGGGGACAAGGTGAAATGGGTGTGCCTGAAAGCTACTTCTAATAATATTGGTCATAATAAGGGGTTCTCTTTTTTTTGCAACTTTATCGTATTTTGTGGATGATTTATACTGTTAGTTAAACCTAAAGCTAACCCTAAACCTAACCGCAGGGATAGTTACATTTACTACAATGTTTACCTGGGAGAACTCATGTTTCTATACCACTCTCGGCACATTTGGGGCATCTAACTCCAGGCATTAGACCATCAAATAAATCAAACAATCCTTCGCAAAGTAAGGGTTCTGAAATATAACAGTATATACCTACAAAAAGAATCAATGCTGACAACGCAAAAATAATTGCGGCGCATACATTAAGGGCAAAAGGATTGTGGGGCTGGAAGCTACTTCTATTGAAGTTTGTCATAGTAACGAGCTTATTATATGTTTAATTTCATTTTGTTCTAGAAAATTATCTGAGTTATTCCAAGTGGGTCAACTCATAAAACTATCTGGGTTATTCTATGTTTAATTTTTTTTTGTGTTAGAAAATTATTTGAGTTATTCCAAGTGGGTCAACTCATAAAACTGGGTTATTCCAAGTGTATCAACCCATAAAACTATCTGGGTTATTTCGAGTGGATCAAGTAAAGACTAAGTGCAGTGCAAGTAGAAGGCAACTGGAGACCAAGTAGAAAGCAACTGGAGACCAAGTGAAGCTATTATATAGTAGGTTAAGTTACTGCTAACTCTAAGGATGTATACCCACTACATAACTTAAGACCTATGGGATTTGAACCCATTAATTGATGATTAAAAGTCACATATTTTACCAATTAAATTAAGGTCTCTGTTTGTATAATTGTTGTATATCTAACCGTGTTTTTAGTGGGATTTAATTTAGACTTATACAATATTATTTACGTTAGCATGTATATTAAGCATATAACTCTATACATTTTCGCTTTGCGCGATAAATAATCAAAAATTAAAAATGCAATATTAATTAGCCTTTTGTTTTATTGTTATTACAATAGCACCAACCATTGCTAATAGCAATATAATAGAGGTTATGATAAGTCATATTGAATAACTAGTGTACATAATATTACCAATACTTGTTATATGAGTCATTTCTGCCAAGCTTCCATCTCAAAACTTAGAAGTTACAAATGCTATTGTATCATTGTGTTTAGATACATAAAAATCTTTGTTGTAAAAAGTGAAGTACTTACCAAACATCTCATTATTTAATATACTGTAATTGTTCACAATGTAATCCTTAAAGCCTAATAAATAATAGGGCAATATATGACTAACAGGGTAACTAAATGATAGAGCAATTATTAAAGCTAAAGGTATACTATTACTGGTATCACTCAAAAGTTCTGATATTCTAACATTAATCAACATTAATATAAATAAAAACAAGATTGATACAGCACCAACATATACTAGTAAATATGATAACCCTATGAAATTTATACCTAAAACAAGTAAATAACAAGCTATACTCAAAAAAAGGCCTATTAAAAACAACACTGATACTATGGGGTTTTTACTAATAATAACTAGTATACTAGATAATATAGAAGCTAAAGAAATAACATCTAAAGCCTCAGCCCTGTACCCATTTGTGTAAGTTTCATATATAAGTAATAAATTGTTCATTTTTCTTAATTTTATACAATACTGTCTCAGTTTATAGTTTTTATTTAATATTTTTTTATTGAGAATGATTAACAATAATAACGTAGTAAGGCATGCGTTTGTTTACGTTATGTTTTTTATTATTTTTTCATTAGTAAAAAAAGAGTATACATGGTATGTAAAACATGGTATGTAAAACATAGTATGTAAGACACGGTACGTAATACGTGTGTAAGGGTTGAACTTACAGTATTTGTAGCTGAAACACAATGCTTAACCAATTAAGCTAACACGTTTATTGTAATATATAACGTTAAATTTATCCATCCCGTTTAAGTTTTTACTAGTAAAAGAATCATAAGTATATATATACATCTTAACTATATATTATAGAGCCCTTGAAGTGAATTGAACACTTATCAAGATATTAACAGTATTCCGCTCTACCGTTGAGCTACAAAGGCATTAAACAAAAAAAACAATTTATATATTTTTTGTAAATAAAAACAATATACGAACTACACAGATATATTTATGTATACTTATAAATTTAATATTGTTTTTATTAATAAATAAATTAAAAAAAACATCAAGAATACTCGGATTTGAACTGAGAATTTGAAGTTTGAAGCTTCCTATTTTACCGTTAAATTATATTCTTTAAATACTGTACTAGTTTATTATGCAAAACTTTAAAAGTTTTTTTTTCTCATGCTCCGCGTGCGGAGCATCCGCATGAAAAATTGAAAAGCATAAAATATAACTATGGATAGGAAACAAGAGATTCGAACTCTTAGAAGCTTTTAGCTATTGAGTTTACAGCTCAACCCATATTACCAATTATGGAAGTTTCCTTTAATGAGTAATCATATGACAACAGATGAAAGTAAAAACTTACACAAATAAAGTTTCCTGATCTTATCAGGGTGCTAGAGTAAAGTCAAAAACACCCAGAGCTAACCCGGCTTATATATTATATTGGTAAATATATATATTTTTTTGTGTCCATGTTAACAGCCATGACGGGTATCTTTATAGGCTTCATCGTTTTAGCCTATATCCTCCCTTTGTACTCTGTTCCTCATTTTGGCCAAAGTAGCTTATCATACAATACGCCTACTTATTTTTGAAATAATTCCCCTTTTTATATGTGTAGCCATATCAATAACCTGCCCTCTTTAAAATATTATAATCAAGTGTTAAGCTATATAAATATAATTGTTCCTTTTTAGGATTTAGGAAAAAAAACATCTTTAATAGAACAATCTTAAACAATATTCAGCATAAATTTATCTTTTACATAGCTTATGTGATTGTTTATTTTATAGCTAATAAAAAGGTATAATAAAAAGGCATAATAAAAAGGTATAATAAAAAGGCATAATAAAAAGGCATAATAACAAAAAAGTACAAAATATATTTAGTAATTGGTGTGTTGCAAGAGATGCACAGTCTATGCATCTCTTGCAACGAGCGGTTTGGGGGTCTTTTTAATATTTATTAATCCCGTGCAATTTCCACTACACGAACCATATTTCGACTTAACACTAATCAAAGTCACGCATACGAAGACCACATATCTAAGTTTCCAGACCTAATTGCCTAGATTTAAAACAAATACTAGCCAAACTTATTGCACATACTTCTTTCAGCGCCTGACGAGTTGTTAGTACCTATCTGAGATTAGATTCACCGTGCCGTACTTATACACGATTACTAGTAATTCCTATTTCACGCAGTCGAGTTACAGACTGCAATCCATTGCTATTGTATATCCAGTTTTGCGGGATTAGCTCAATTTCACAATTTCACATCCTTTTGTAAGGTTTATGTGGCACGTCTATAGCCCACAATATTTAGGTCATGATGATTTGTCTTAGTCCCTGTTATCTTTCCAATCTAGTGGGGAACTACTTTATGTAAAAATAAAGTAAGGGTTTACGTTAATTTAATGGAACTAACCAAAATCTCACGACATTAACTGAAGACAACCGTGCAACACTTGTAAATATATTTCATTTTCTCACTAATAGTCATATCAACCATAATAAGAAAAATATATAAATATTCAAATTGTGGTAAGGTTTTTTGCGGACCATCAAATTAAACAACATACTTCACTACTGGTTTCAGAAACGGTCTAATGATTTCAGTTCCAATGTTGCCAAATTACTCTTGAGGTGGAATGCTTACACTTTCATTTATAGAATAAACTTTATAATATCTAATCTATGACATTCATAATTTTCTGCTATGACTACTGGGGTATCTAATCCTGTTCGCGACACATAGCCTTCGTCCCTCAACGTCAGTTATCACATAAGGGGATGCTTTCGCCTATACCTGTGCCATTATTTTTCTTTCGAAAAGAGGTATGACCGAATTTCATCTCTACACCATTAGTACTTTAATACCCCCTCGTAAGTAACTCTAGTAAATTAGTCCCTTTTGAGGCTTGATTTACCGTCTAGGTACCCTTTAAACCAATTAAAGATGAATAACACTAGTCTGCTACGTATTACCGCGACTGCTGGCACGTAATTTGGTCAAGACACATAGATAGACAATGTCATTATCATAATTCTATCTAGAATTTTATTCGACAAAGTCGATTTTGCTCCAACTATTTGTTGGTGCAATCAGCTATTGCTATACATTCCTCCAAGTTGCTGGTTCAGCCGTTAGGCTATTGACCAATATTCCTCACTGCTGTAATATTCATCATGGGCTTTGTTCAGGCCCATTGTGGTCGATCAACCTCTCAGTTACGACTACGTGTTTAAAGCTAGTTAATCTTTTACCTTAACTACTACCATCACACGAGATACACACTTCTAAGAGCGAAATTTAAATTTCTTTCTCTTATAATTATTATTATTTATAAGATTATAAGGGATCTTTCTCCTCACTCCAAGGTGGTCATGTTATCTTTTACTCACCTGTACACCACTACTAGTTAGTTAATAAAACTAGTCGTCCGATTAGCATGTGTCAAGCATTTGGGTAGCGTTCATTCAGAGCCATCATCAAACTCAACTAATTGTATATTTTATAATGCGAAGCATTACATATCTTTTGATGCGGATGCAACGCATGCGAAGCATGCGAAGCATGAGCAAGATATTTTATTATCTCTCTTTTAATTGTGCACTATTTATTATATAAGCTGCAGGCATAGTAACAGGCATAGGTATAAGTGCAGATACAGGCAAAGTAGCAGTATTAGCACCAGGTGTAGGATCTGGATAAGAAAACCCATTATGCACTACACATTACTAAACTATATTATATATACTATATTTATATTGTATAGTATATATCGCTATATTATATCTAATATTACTTTTTACGTATATTACATATTACACAATACCATTGTATTTTATAAAAAATATGTTTAGATAGTGTATATTACTAAATTAAATTATCTAATTTATACTCTTTAAGTGTATTTATTGTTGTATAGAAAATCGATTTATATATAAATTGATTGTTATTTAATAAAAAGATTAATAAAACATGTAAATAAAGATTATTATAAAAGTAGGGTATCTAATGTTAAGTGAGATCTTTTTGTATCACCTAACATATGCGGGTACAAATAAGCCGGTTCCTGTTATTGTTTGTGATTCTAAATAAAGGCTAAGTCTAGGATTGCTGTTTCAGTAATATACGGGGTTGAAAAGTATTTTTTCTTTTTTACTTTTTCTTATGATCTCTTGTTCCTACTTTTGTTCTTGTTACTGCTAATTAATGTCTTTAGGACAAGAGATAGTATATTAAATATTTTCTGCTAGAAACCAAGATTTTTATCTTTACATAACATAATCTTATTTAAACTCTTTTTTATTGTTATTTTCTTTATTAGTATTTTAAGCTAGCATATTAATTTAGTAAGTACACATAAAAATTATGATTTGCATCAAAATACAATAAAAGATCATGCTTTGCAATAAAATGTGAGGTGAGAAAAACATTAAAGTATGTATAAACCTAAAAAGCTTCGGACTTCCCTGCGCTATTTTATTAAAATAGCACAAAACAATGTGTACCACAGTTATAATAATTAATATATTAATATGTAAGAATTTAGGCTAATGTTTGGTATGTTGACATATGATAGTTAGTAGGTTAATATATAAAAATATAGGTAAATTATTGGTATGTTGACATATGGTAGTTAGTGGATTAATATCTAAAAATATAGGTAAATTATTGGTATGTTAATGGTTTTTACTTTTCACTTATTAACCGATTTTATATATAATAAAAAACTAAGTTAACGGTAGCGTAAGCGTTAAATTTTATTATAATTTACTTATAAACACACGTGTTGTGAACAAACGCACAAATCTAGGTAATATGTATTTTGAAAATGTATATATCATAGTGATTAATAAAATAAAGGCAAAAGTTACTTGGTTTATAAAATAAAAAGGTACTAATTGTGGCATGTTTATTTTTGTAAATTGTTGGTGCAATTACTAGTAATAGTGATCTTTGCATCGTAATCTAATTAAAGATAAAAGTTTTAAGGGATAATTAAATAAAAAACATAACTTTTTCAAAAAAAAAAGATAAAACTTTTGATAAATATAAGCTTTTGTTAGCCTCTTAATATAGCTGTGTACATATACATAACAATACATATCTATTTCTAACATTTATGTCAAACTTATATAAAAAGAGAAAAAAGAGGTAAGTATTGAGTATTAATACTGTGATACTTTTTATTACTTAAATGGCTAGTAATCGTAAAACTGTTACATAAAAATGTAGCGGTTACTAAAAGTGTAGCGATCACTGGATATAGTAGCGGTTACTGTATATGTTGCGGAGGTCGTTATTGAAGCGGTTGTTAGTATATACATCGAGATTTTTCTTAATGATCACTATAAATTAAATAAGAAAAACAATTATTTATGTAACTTAGAAGACGTGAGGTATTGTTTATCTCACATACAAGGTGTTAGCATATATATGACCTGGCCTGACCTCACCTCATAACAAAAAATTTGAATTTTAATATACTTACAGGTACTTGACTAAAAAAACGTAAAAACAAAGGTATAAAGGTATATACTGGGAGACGGAGACGGAGACGGAGACGGAGACGGAGACGGAGACGGAGACGGAGACGGAGACGGAGACGGAGACGGAGACGGAGACGGAGACGGAGACGGAGACGGAGACGGAGACGGAGACCAAGAAAGGATACCATAATAGATTAAAAATCTTAGTCACCTAGTAAAAGGGATAAAAATCGTATTTTCACATGAAAATTAACCATAAAATAATTTTACAAAAAAAGCGTTAAAGATTTGTCTTTATATTGTAAGATGAAAATAAATGTGTAAGCTGTTAATTATAAGAACTATGCATTAATCTGTCTGTAACTTTAGGGGAAATCATAGTAAAAACTAGTTACCACTAACTAAAGCAAAACTTCGACTTGTGTCAAGTCTAAAACGTAACCCATGGCTAGACATATTAGGCGGTCTACATTTTAAGGGAGCAGGTATATAAATACCACTGCCATCGATTGAGTTAAAGGCGCCTACTGTGCCATCATCACTAGGCTCAGGATAACCTGCATGTATAATTATCTTAGGCACACCAATATTATGACCAAACGGTGGCCATATACTTGTGGGCTTAAAAGTTTTAACATAAGGCGTATTCGAATTTGAGTTATTAGGAAACTAAATACATAATACAGCTTTTAAAGATGTAAAACCAGTTTATAGCATTGAATTTATTTGTATTACCTTTCAACGTAGGTACCTTTACCGTTTTACATTAAAGGCAGCAACTGGTTTAATACAACTTGGCTGGTTATTGTGATATATAAAGTAAGTAGGTTTACCTCCTATTACCTCGCAATAATACCTCACATCAACTTCTGTATTACGATCCGCACCATTAGGTTTGTCTAACTTCATTTTAGCTTTAGCCTCATGAATTAGTTGACCTTTAAGTCATGATAACCAAGGTTTTAAGCAAATTAAGACTGGTATAACAACTAATATAACACAAAACAATATGCTTAAATCAAATCCTGTGTTTGTATAAAATATGTGTAAATTAGCCAAAATGATACTGTCCAAGCTAAAAAAGTTTGTTTAAAATAGATCCAAAGGAAAGGACTACAACTATAACTAGGAGTAGTACTAGAAGTTGAAGTCGGGCTAAAAACAGATATTATATAAATAATATTGTTTTTCATTTGTTTCATTTATTAAGAATGTAAATCTAAACCATCTTTAATATAAGAACAAGTTAATACCACAAATACTTGTGCTTGTATAAAGCATATTCCTAGTTCCAAACCTGAAAATGCTACAATAAAAGCTAGTGGTATTAAACCCACTATTAAATATAAAAAGCCTGAAGTCATAATATTATAAGCAAACCCGCTCAAAATGTTTAATAACATATGACCACTTAATATATTGGCTGCCAATCTAAGTCCTAGTGACACATTTCTAGCTAAATATGAAATAAATTCTATTAAAACTAAAAGAGGTAACAGTCCTAATGGACAACCTGCAGGCACAAATAAAGAAAAGAATTTTAAACCATGTTTTTGGAATCCCAGTATAGTAGATCCTAAAACCACTGTGAAACTAATGAAAAATGTTAAAATAAAGTGGGATGTGGATGCAAAACTGTATGGAACCATACCCATTAAATTATTTACTAATATAAATATAAATAAAGCGTAAATAAAAGGAAAGTACACTTGCCCCCTGTTTGCGTTTATTTGGTTTATTACTATACCATGTATAGTTGCATATATAGACTCTTGACTTATTGATCAATTGTTGGCTACAACTTTATTGTAATTAGTAGCTAATAAGTTTAATGTTAAAGATATTAATCCAGCAACTGTTAAGTAAAATCCAATATTTGTTATTGATATGTGCAGGTTAGCCAAAATAGGAGCATCCAAACTCAATAAGTTTCTTATTACAAATTGATCTAAAGGACTCGAGACTATATGAAAAATATTGTTTTTCATGTCTTAATATTAAAATTTTGAACTAATTGATAAGCTGGTTTGGTCTGGTCTGGTCAGGTCAGTATATACAATAGGAAATTACTAAGTAATTAACTTAGAGATTAAATATAAAAATATATCATATCTTAATATTAAAAAATATTAAATAAAGTAAACCCAGTTGCCATAAAGTAATTACTACAAATTTTTATTTAATAATTATTTATACCTTATATTTCGTATTAGTTCTTGTTTATTTCGTATTAGTTCTTGTTTATTTCATAATTAATTATGAAATAAAAGATCGGATTAGTTTTAGAGTATAAACCGATATAATTAGTGAATAGTAATTTAAATTAATATCAAAAAAGATATCTAATGTTATATATCATTTCATAAGAAATAAGAGCAAGTGTAGTTTATAAGAGATACACATTGCTTGATATTACTTCAAAATTATATAAGATACAAGGAAGTAATATTATAAAAGCTATAACTAAAGGTAATAATATTGTTCAACAAAGTGACATTAGTTGATCATATCGTATTCTGGGAAAGGAAGCCCTAGCTCAAATAAAAATAAATATCATAATACAAGACTTTAACCCTAGAGTTAGACCATATATCATTCCTTCTTTTATTGGATCAGCTAATAGGCTTTCATCATTAGTTTCCATAATAATTGGACTAGCGTACATATAAAAACCATTTTCTGAATAAGTGGCAACATACAAATAACAATCAGTTGCAAATAAAGAGGGGGCAAACAAGTAACAATCAATAAGATTATATAAATGAACCAAGGATGTTAAATTGATTAAATATCCTCCTAAAAACAGTATACTTGTTAATATACATATAAGTACAATACTAGCATATTCAGCTAAAAAAAAGAAAACAAAAATAACTGCTGCATGTTCTGTCATGAAACCACTAACTAGTTCAGACTCCAGGGTTAATATATAAAAATAGACTATAAAGATACAATATAATCTATTTATTGTTCACTTTAAAACAGTATGCTTTTTTGTAAACAAGGCCTGAATTCAAATACTTACTTACAGTAACTCTAGATACGTTCAAATGTTTAGCTAATTCCACATTGTTTTTAAACTCGGAGATTAGGTTATCACTTAAATCATATATACCTACTCCATGAACATACTTACTAATACTGTCACTTATTTTTTTATTGGTTACACTGCTGTGCTGTTTACCATACATAGGGTTCAACTCACCTGGCTTACTTATTAGAGCCAATGACTCAATTCTGTGCTTTTTACCATACATTGGATGATTAGACTTGGTTTCATACCTCTTAATTTTAGCTTGGCCTCATCAGTATGTTTATAACCAGCAATACTTGTTGCTGTTATCATAAAATTATATAAGCTATCAAAAGGATACTTTTTAATATAGGATGTTTCCAAGTCAGTTAATGCCTTATGGCTTACAACTTTGCTGTGATATGTAAAATACTCATAAATACAAAAGCTAAACTTATCTAAACCATATTTGTTTATAGCGTTCTGCAGAGCTATATTAGATTTTTTGTTTGAAAGGTGTTCAATAAGTCTTAAGTATAAGTCTTTAGCACTACCAATGTATCGTTTGTTGTTAATAGTATTAACTAAACAATAAATACCTGCCTTTTTTCTTAACGTTTCACTATATGATAAAACTGAACTAGTATTATCCAATTCATTTAAAACACTTATAGGTACAGGCAAAGACGAACTATCAGATGTAGAGGATAAAGATGAATTATTCAGTGTAGAAGATGAATAAGTAGAGTATTTTCTTTGTGTATTAATTGAATAGCTGTTACACATTGTCAGATTATTACACTTGTTGTAGGGTATTAGAGGTAAAGGTAGTAATGATTTCAGACCTATATATTATTGTTACACTCACATGTAAGGTTGGACTATATCTTATCAAATATATATTAATATTTAATGATTGCGTGTAGTCTCTGAGGATCCTACTAGTATATATCAATATATTTTGGTTTCCTGCTGATTGTCTTATAGTATTTTATTCATACACAAGGTTTACCAGCATATAGCAATCTTTTATGAGACCAAATCATATTTGTAGTATTAAATAGCCTCGGCTAAGTCAAAAGGGGCTCTGTTTGTTTCTGCTATGGATCCTATAAAAAATATAATGAAAACAGGTAACAGCGGTACTATATACCAAACTGCATTTTGCGCTTCTGTGTTAACAGTTAAACTTAGGCTACCTGATAACAGTACTACAAGTAGTATAGCTGAACTTAAGATTAGCTCATAACTAATTAGTTGGGCTGTACTTCTTAAAGATCCTAGAAAAGCATATTTAGAATTAGCCGATCAGCCTGCTAGTAATATACCATAAGTTGACAATGAAGAAACTGCTAGCATATATAATATTCCTAAGTCAAAATCTGATATAGCCAAACCAGGACCATACGGTATAGCAGCAAACCCTAACAATGAAAAGATTAAGGTTATTACAGGTCCAAGAAAAAAAAGTATCATATTAGCTTGTGTGGGGGAAATATATTCTTTTAAAAGAAGTTTTAAGGCATCCGCAAATGGTTGTAAAACCCCATAGAAACCTACTATGTTAGGACCAAGTCTTCTTTGCATACTTGCCATTGTTTTTCTTTCTGCAGCTGTAACAAAAGCCACAGTTAATAAGACTGGCACAGTTACTATTAAAACTTCTATAATAGATACAAGTAAAGGAGTATATAGCATTATAAATTGCATTAGAATTCTAATTTATTCTTAAGATAAAGCAAAATGATACACTTTTTAACAGTTTAAGATGCTTATATTAGATTAAAAATAAGGTTATGCTGACATTAATATTATGCAACTAAGGCAAGGCCTTATATAATTGTTATAATATAGTATTTGCTATACTATAACTTAAAAAATAAGCAACAAATTTACTATTAGTATATTGTTATCTGTTATCCGTTATAAAGATGGTTTTAAGTGTATGATACATGTCATGTGTTAACATGTGTTAATAAGTGAATGGGGTCTTAATATCATATTACTGATGTGATGAGATATTACTGACGTAATGAGATATTACTGATGTGATGAGATATTACTGGTGTGATGACATTTTAACAAATATGAAATTACACAGAACTCTAATCCCTGTTTCTAATTATTGTTATTTTATAATTAACTTAATATATTGCTCATGCTTTGCATGCGGAACATCCGCATAAAACAGACAAGAATAAATTCGGTTTTTATACCGTAAGTGTAAGATTAAAATAAAACAAGTGTGTATTTATTTTAAGATATAAGTTTCACTATTACTTATATCATTAGCATACTTGTAAGGCAGTAGCCGAGCAGAACATTTGGCTATAACCTAAGATTATTTAGTTCGGTATACTATAAATTTAATACTAAGTCACTATTTATCGTATGTAAGGTATTTATACCCAATTTGTCATAATGGAAAAACCATTATTCCCTCTTTATTTTTTATCTTTTAGTATTTTAAAGGTCATACTTTTTATGTTTGTTTTTTGTTGCGGATGCTCCGCATGCAAAGCATGAGCGTCCATGTTTATGAAATGGTATGCTTTTTATATGCAAAGCATGATCACATATGAAATTATATTTATCTGATGCAGGTTTATATATCTATATGTATTTAAAAGGTCAGTTAAAATCTTTAGAATCTTTTCTTAGTTAAGTATACTAAGACCAACCCTATAATTTTTCAAAATTTTTAGTGTTTTATAATTCATTCCTGCAAAGCAAGAATGAATTATAAAACACATAGGCATATTTACCGTTAATTTTAAATAATGTTATAAAATACAATGATAATCTGTGATCTATACTACGTCTTCAAACCTATATTAATATTTGAATTTCCACTTAGGATCTATCTATTGATTATGGATATTTATACAAGTCGGGTTCATGGAGTGTGCTAAAAATTAAACAACATATGAGGTACTTTATAAAAGCCCCTAAACGTAGCTTTTAGCTAATATATCTAAGATTATTATAATAGTTTTATGAAAACCATCCTAACATTGAGTAAACTAATAATATTAAGTGATGATTTTAAACCCAACACTCATATATATATAGATACAATAAATATAAATATAAATTCTTATCTAAGATTCGAACTTAGATCAAAATATTAGGAGTATTATGCTCTACCATTGAGCTAATAAGAATATAATGGTTTGATGTTTTACTTGCAATACATTTCATCTTTTTTTTTTATTGCTCATGCTTTGCATGCGGATGCTCATGAAAAACCAGATAATAGGAAAAAAAATACGCAATAAAAAAAATATTTTTCATTAATTATGATAAAAAATAATTTTATTTTTATATATGCGTACTAGGGATACGGAGGAATCGAACCCCTAAAATATGATCTGCAATCAAACTGTATAACCTTATACATCATAGCCCTTTATGCTAGATCATGCATCATCATATTTATAATCTAGATCATAAACTAGCTGTATTTGATCTAGATATTATTTATAAATTGGGTTAATACCTATTGAACATCAATAATAAGTTAATTCAGAAATTCCTTAATATTAGAGGTATTAATATGTGTGGACATTACTAAACTATGCCATATTAAGGTTATTTATTTAACTACTTATTTAGCCTTACGTGCGAAGCATCACATCTTTACAGTGCTTCGCGATGCTTCGCATGTATCACTAGGGTACAACCGGGTAATTTGTAAATAAAATTAGTGTACGGAAACTTTTAAGTTTTTTAACATATTTTTCGTGCTTTGCAATAATCATCTATAAAACGAAAACATACAAAAACATAAATTCTTATCTAAGATTCGAACTTAGATCAAAATATTAGAAGTATTATGCTCTACCATTGAGCTAATAAGAATAGTAGTAGGCTATATAAGTATCACAAGTATCAAAAACATCACAAGTATAACAAGTATCTTATCTATGTTGTACAAACGATAAGTAATTATTATTTATTGTTCTTGTATTCAAGAGATAAATTTTTCTATAGACACTGATTCTATAACTATAGGCATTGAACTGTGTAGAATACCACAAATTTCGGAGCATTGACCATAAAAAGTTCCTTCTCTATTAATCAAAACAGAAGTTTGATTTAGTCTTCCTGGGTAAGCATCACATTTAATACCTAAAGCGGGGCAAGCAAAGGAATGTATAACATCAGCACCTGTTACTATAAATCTAACATGTGTTAGCTCTGGTATAATAAGTCTGTTGTCCACTTCCAGCATTCTTAAAGCACCATCTTCTAAGTCAGATTCTGGTACTAAGTAAGAATCAAATTCAATGAACTCCTCATCACTGTTTAAAAAGTCAGGATACTGGTAACTTCAATATCATTGGTGGCCTTCTGCTAAGACAGCCATAGCTGGATCACTTACTTCATCCATTAAATATAATAACTTAAATGATGGGAAAGCAATTAAAATTAAAATTAGAGCAGGTGTGATGGTTCAGATTAATTCAATCAATGTACCATGGCTTAGTTGTTTATGTGAAATAGGCGCTTCTGTATTTGTATAACTTTTAACTATTGATACTAACATTCAACCCACTCCAAATAATATTATCACTAAGTAAAACAGTATGTTGTTATGCAATTCCACTAAGGCTTCCATTTGGGGAGTAGCACTATCTTGAAAATATATACCTCAAGGTCTGGGTGCATCCATACTCAATGGATCAGGATTAAATAAAGCTGGATAAATATTAGATGGCTCTACATTAATCTCAGCTGAACCTATGTAAATAAGTACAAGAGAGCATACAAATAATGTTGAAACTAGTATTCATGTAACTCTTTTATTTTTTGGTTCTATAGTAACCCCTTCAGGTAATAAGGGACAATCTTTATATAATATACAGTCTTCAAAGGGTACTAACTTACCAAATCTACATCAACATCAAATATGTGATCCCCCGTCATACTCAACAAAAGGTTCCTCATGGCCATTACCATTACCATCCCCATTATTTCCGCCCTTTCCAGTTCCAGTTCCAGTTCCAGTTCCAGTTTCAGTTCCAGTTCCAGTTCCAGTTCCAGTTCCAGTTCCAGGTCCACTGCTGTTGGCAGGAAATACATTAGTAATAGCTTTAAAAAAAAATAAAAACGATGATAACAAAGAAGAACGTAAAGGTAAAGTATATTTAAAGTCTATATCATCGCGCCTTTGTTCTCTAAAAAGCTCTACAAACTGGTCTTTTTTTATTCTTTGGTCGTTTTGTAGTTCAGGTAGACTATTTTCAAGTAAACTAATTAAAGGTATTATAATTAAAAAATGCGCAAAGTATATAACTGTAGAAATTTGTCCAAATTCTATAAATGGAGATTCTACATGTTCAGCACCTAATTGCATTAATATTAAAAAATTACCTACAAATATGAAAAAAGCTATTTTACTTAAGGGTCTAAATTGTAGACCTCTAGATCTAGATAAATCTGTAAATGACATAGCCAACAATATTAAAATAGCAGAAAACATAGCTATAACACCTAGTAATTTATTAGGTATAGATCTAAGTATAGCATAGAATGGTAAAAGATCAAAAAATTTTTAACATGCGAATTACTATTGTACAAGTATACAATGATTAAAACGCAATTGACAGGCTTATAAACCAAGCTTATATAACATTTCTTTTATGAAAAACGGAGCGACTAATAATCTCAAATTTTCCATAGATTCTTTAAATATATAAATTCGGGGTTTATTGTCCCTGTTATAATGTATAGAACATTTAAGTTCAAATTTATCTTGTAGAGTAAACATAAGCTTGTCTATATCTACATTAGAAAAAGCATAAGCACTAAGATGTAAGCCATCTCCATGACGACTCCCGTCGTCCATTATTCAAAAGGCTAGTCCTCTAGCAGTCAAAATATTATGGATAGTTTCTGGCACCTTTTTTACATTTAAAAGATAAAACATTTCTCTATATACATTAAAACAAGGGAGTTGCATAGTTGTGAAAGATATAGCACTATATGTTTTTTTAGTCCTATTGTCTCTAACTATTCTAGGCTGGGGCATGTAACCACTAACACAGAAAGGCTTAAATATACTATACACATAGTTAAAATACTCCTTGTGTGCTATGGCAGTCTGAGCATACACCAATCTAGAGTTTCCAGTAAGAGATCTTTTTACTATGTGACCGTCCCCGAGCATAATACCCACCAATATATCCTTTATATCATTGGGTAAAGTTATGACAACTCTTTCAGCAGAAGATAAACGTGTAATACCTTTTGTAGAACGACCCACATAAAGCAATAAACCAGTCCATAAAGGAATGCTGAGTATATGATCGTGTTTATAAATATATACATATATTTATGCATCGTATCACTAGGATGATTGGACTATATCTTCATGATAAAAATTATTAATGATAATTTTTATTATGTCTTGCGTGTAGTCTCTGAAGACCCTATTAAGTAGTAAATTATTAGGTTTCCTGCTGATTGTCTAGGTATACTTAGGTATATTAGAGTTTCCAGCAATTGGCAAGATTAAGTGACATCTTTTTTATCACTCCGGAACTATCGCAGGAGGAGTTTGCATAGGATTAGCCATTACATAGTTCTCGCTGTCTCCTAAGAAATTAGGCATGAAAAACACGAAGATTGATAACACTAAAATGAAAATAAATATAGTGATCAAATCTTTAAATAAAAAGTAAGGGGCAAATGGTAATCTGTCAGAATTACCTGATACACCCAAAGGATTACCTGAACCTGCACTATCGTGTAGTGTTATTAGATGCATTAAAGCTAAAGCAGCTAAAACAAAAGGTAGAACAAAGTGTAAAGCAAAAAATCTATTTAATGTGGCGTTATTAACTGAACAATTTTGTTGATAGCCCCACTCTTATTATCTTATTTTTTTTTCTTCAATCAAAGATTGAAGAAAAGAAAGGATAAAACAAAAGTTCTCGCTATACTCAACACATTTCTGTGTTGTTCGGACTATATCATAACCTTAGTATACATTCGGTATTTTTATTTTATCAGCATATCTAGGGATAGTACGAAGCTTTTTTACTCATAGTAGATATTGTAGTTTTTTATTACCCAGTAATTTAACAGGTGATCTACTAACAAACTTAATTATATTGTCTAACGACCTAACGCTTGAAACTTTCAATTTAGAGTTATTAGTTTTGTCCACATAAATTTGGGGTGTTAAAGACAAGTACTTACGAATGGCTGAAATAATTATATTACCATTAGTTTGACTAATATCAAAACTAGCTACAAAGTAATTGCTGTCCTTTTTAAGTTTGTAAATACTAAAACAGCCTTCAGCTTCAATAAATCCAACTAGCCATGATGAAAAATAGGGTGCATTTAATATATCTGCCATTGTATTTAAAGGTTTGGTCGGGCGTATGTAACTATCTATATCATCATGTAAAAGCAGATTCGACAAAAGTACGTTTTTAAATCTAACATAATCATGTTGTTTGTTGGAAAATAAAGGATACTTATCAAAAATGGGTAGAACAAAATTTATAAGGTGATCCTTTTTTCTTACCTTTAAATTTACCATTTTTATACCTTTTCTTTCCCTGAACGCTACAACGCCTACACCTAGTAATTTCTTTATTTTATATATAAGTTGGACATCTTTTACACCTAACTCAATACCAAGTTCACATTGAAAATATTTTCCTTTTTTTGTTACAGTGATATATCCATCACCTTCAAATAAACCGACCAGATATGCATAAGTAAGGTTTTCTGCGTTTAGTCTCTGAGAGGCTTCAACTGTAACTGTTGATATAAGTTTAACCCCTGCTGATTGTCCCCATGTTTTTGGCTTTTTCACGACAGTATTAATACTGGGGTATCCTAGAACAAGTGTAGGGGGTATTCCAGCATTAAGCAGAATTTGCTTAACAACATCACTGTTGTTAGGCTCTTCAATTGATAATTGATTCAAGCCTCCTCAGATGAGCTCAACTATGTCTTGACCAACTCAAGGTATGGCACTCATAAGGCTAGTAATAACTGTTGCCAAATCTCTAATTTGCTTGTTCTCTATTGTTATAGTTATATATGTTTAAAACAAGCAAATCATGTGCAGTATACATATCCATATTGTGATATTTGTGATCTAACACAGTGTAAAGCCTTGTGTTTTATTTATTATTGTGTTAAGAGATAATAGAGATAAAAAAAGATTACGACTGTACAATAAGCAGCATTTCAGCCACCCACAAGTGAACCAGTCTGTAGCGATATTCTACTATACCGACGGTCTTGATGCTAAACAAACATAATTAACCGTTTTCACTTGCATTGCTGCATATTATTTATATATAAGTTTTAAGTAAATATTGCCTTATACTACTATGCAACTATGTATAACTAAAAAAAAAACGAAAAGCAAAAAAAGCTATCCCTATAATAACATAAAATGCTAAATAAACCTATCAATTTATCCAATTGATACAACAATGCTCATATCAAGTATAATTTCCTCCTTCACTTTAGGCTTTTCACAAAGCAAATTTGAAGTTTTCAAATTCCAACTAGATGTTGCACTGCCCAAAAAAACAACAATTTCTTTCCCATCTAAAGAATACTCTTCCTCCCCGAAGCTTTCACTAACTACCTCTTCAATTTTTTCAAAAACGGTTTTGAGATGAGATTGACGATCAAAAATGTCTTTTTTTACAGCTCCTGACCTGTTTCTGCGACCCAAAATTCGGTCGTCATATCGTGGATACTTTCGTGCACCATTTTTAGGGGTGTGCTTTGGTATTCGTCGCTCTTTAGGGTCATTCCTCCCAATAGATGGTTCAACTAATAAACAGTCAGTATTTTCACTAAAAGCTATACAGAAAAAATTTGTTCACCTTTATCAACCTTAATTTTCCTTGGTTCTGATTGATCCTGTTGATCTTGGACACATCCCAAATGTTCGCTACCCCTTTCTCCATAATTGTTGATCTTTTCTTTTCCTAGTGTGCTCCTAACCCTCTAAGATAAACATGCCATAGTCATGGTTTTAGAAAAAACATAATGTGAAGAAACATACTCAGAGCTAAAACTTGTGAAAGGATGTGAGGCCAAAGGCGAAGGCAAACCATGCTCCACTCTAGGGTAGTGAGACGCAGTAGTACTCTCGTATATACTATCCATAGTAAATGATTTGAAAAAAGTATGTCATGACCAGGTGGTGATTGCTGGTATGAAAAACTGATGCGACGTGTTGCCTTGGTTTATTGAGAGTTGAGTGGAAAAGTTGTAACTTTATATAATGTTAAGGTATCAGACTGCAGCCCGGTTTTAGCGGACTTTGCGGGATTATCGCCCTTTCGGCCTTCGGAATTAAAAGATTTGTAATACGTAATAAATGCCTCGTGATAGATAAGCATATGCGCTTGTTTATTGGATCGCATATTCTACATATTAGGAAACAGTGGTAGGGGACGAATAAAAAAGCGGGGAAGGGCTGGAGTTTTATTCGTATACTAGCATGATTGTGCTAGTGTTGCTGCAGAGTGTAAATTGTATCTAGTTGCAACATGATGGATTTACTGTTTGTAACTGTCACAATGTTATTTGAGTTTTTAACACAATATTTTTTTTTAGTTATACATTTGAGGCAAACGCTATACCTCATAATGACATTTGACCGTAAGGAAGCACATACAAGTATACTTAATATAAACTGTAAGTTATTTATAAAAAGCTAGAATAACTTTGAATTCGTTTATTCTATTAGTCTATAACTAAATACCCCGACTGTGCATTAAGCATCATTTCAGACACCCATCAGTGACCCAGTCTGTCGCGGTCATTATGATAACCGACGATCTCTAACTTAATAACATATTCTAATATATAGTTAACTTTACACTATAAAACAATGTTAAAAGCTCTTTGATCGTACCACTAATATCGCCTAAGAAAAATATTTCTTAAATATCCCTGTCGGGCTATTCCACTTTAATTTTTATTTTTTTCATAAAATTACATAAAAATTCATACTCATGGGACTATGGTTTAAATTAAACAACAATTGAATAAACAACAATTCAATTTGTGTTTTTTTTTTTAAGGAGAGTAGCAAAAACAATAAGGGAACGCCAATTGGCGTTATGGTGTAATCCTATTTTGTTAAAAACTTAACAATTCAACGTCTTTTTAGTATTTTCTTAGGTGTATTCATGGCTCTTGATATACTTTTTACGCTACACCTCAATGACTCAGCCCCATCCGTGATACTAGGGTATTCGCCATATACAGTTCTATCTAAATTATATACTATTATAGGTTTAGAAGCTTTTGTCATATTAACTAAGCTATCTCCCGAGTATACAGGCTTTTTACGAGTTAAAGCAGCTGCTTTTATATTTGCCTTATGTTGCTCGCTCATTACTTTACCTCTGTTTAAGTCACCTATCTTTAAACGACGCTCTAGACTGTAGTTTTCTACCATTTTTATTCTAGTTATTTCAGAGTGTTTATAACCGAAAGTATTTCCAGCTTCAGTCACTATATTGTAATCAGGTAATAAAGATTTCAAATAATAATCCTCTAAGTTTAACAACTCCTTATTATTTTCTTTAGTAACAACCTTAGGAAACACGTGTAATATCATAAAAGCAAAATTATCTATTTTATACTTTCTTACTGCAGCTTTCACTATCTTGCTACCAGTAAAATTAAATAAGTGCTTACGGAATCTAGCATTGAATTTGTTTGTGGAAGCAGATCCAACATAACAGCTTAAGTTGATTTTATTCAAAATCAAATATACACCGGCAATGTTTCTAGTATCGTTTAACACTTTATTTTGAGTTCACTTTTCGTTTAAATCTTCATAAATGTAAACGGGTTTAAGGTTGTTGCTATTCAAAAAGTCTATAACGTCTTTAGAGTGTTCCTGTGGGGAATAATCATCTAATACCCTTGGTTTTATACTTAGTGACCTGGAAAAGGTAGAAAACTGTCTCACACAGCCTTTACTTAAAAAGGATGTATTTAAATCAGTAGTTAGTTTTGGAAATTTTATATAGTTTACTTTGTTTCAGCGCTCCTTATTGTTGTTTTTGCTTATATTGTTATTTACCTCATTGCTTTTGTTTAATCTATACCATCTTGGGCTATTCCAAAAACCCAGAAAGGCTGTAGCCATCATTAAAATAAATATAACTGTACCAATTGTTCATACCAATGTTCTAGGTGCTTTATATGATCCGTAGTATAGTCCTCTACCTATATGTAAATAAACTATAAAGAAAAATGCAGATGCTGTGTTTGAGTGTAAGTAACGTATTAACCACCCATTGTTAACATCTCGCATAATATGCTCTACGGAATTAAATGCTTCTAATACACTAGTATTATAATGCATTGCTAATGTTACCCCTGTGATTATTTGTATTACTAAACAAAAACCTAGCAGTGAACCAAAATTTCATAAGTAACTTATGTTTGATGGTTGTGGGGAATCTATTACATATGAATTAACCAATTTTAGTAAGGGATGACTCTTGAATATTCTCATTTTGATTGTAGATATGTTTATTATAGCTTTATTTCTAGAAGTTATCTAATAAAGCAAGTCGTTTGTGTAAAACTTCTTGTTTTTTTGTCCTACACATAAATATGGCTCACTGTGTAAGTATTCTAGTAACCCTATCTCAGGCTAGAATACGTGTATATTTGTATATTTGTATATTTGTATATTTGTATATTTGTATATTTGTATATTTGTATATTTGTATATTTGTATATTTGTATATTTGTATATTTGTATATTTGTATATTTGTATATTTGTATATTTGTATAAACCAATGTAAAGCTCTCTTAATAATTGGGAGCTTATTTGTAACGTGAGGTAAAGTAGAAATATAAGCTGTTGTGTTTTATAATATATTATTGGTATGTCATAATAACAATATTAATGCACAATATAATATATATATATTTTAACAGTAACAACATTAATGCGAAATTTGTAAGCTTTTCTCTTTCTCTCGCCCCTGCCTATATCTAGAAACTTAGATATATTTTCGCGAAGAGTTGTAGGTACCTCCTTTATTTCATACCTTCCATTATAACGTTATAAATAGCTGATGCTATTGGTAATAATATTAAATAAAGCTCTGTTTAAGCTTTACAATTATGTTGATGAATGCAAACTATATAGTAAAAAGATAGTAGTAATATCCAGATAAATGATATGCAAATAATATCTATAGGTATGTAACTATAAAGTATTAAGATATTTTAAAAACAGCAATTACGTACGTATGGATCTATTACATATAAAGTATAGGCATGCTCACATAAAATAATATTATGGCTAGGCTACTTACTATGTTTTTAATACTAATAGACAAGTAGTAAGTAATATAGCTTAATATTAAGTTTTCAATAAATTACACCTCACTATATCCAAATATAACCAAATATAAACAACCGAAAAGCATTATGTGATATGTATATGTGTCATATATAATACACAGTTAATGCTGTATATGATGCCATGTGTTATATAATACATTTCCAATAAGTTTATATTATAAACTGATCCCGGGCATGCCGGGCAAGAGAAAAAAAAGTATAATAAATGTTAGCCAAACATTTACTATAGCAAATGTATCGTCTGTACTACCATGTATAGTTAAGTCAAAATATATAACATATTTGATGTTATATATATGTTATAAGTGCTTTTTATTTGGCTTTAACCAGTGATACGCATAGGTATACACATCTAAGTCTAAATGCACATAGGCACACGTATGCACATACACATATCTAGACACAAACGCACATACAAACGCATATACATTGTTCTTCTCCAATCCCCACTATAATAATATTTAATTACTGAACAAAACTTTGTTCAGTAATTAAATATAGGTATTGAGGATTTACCTGAGGATCTTTTTAAGGATTTCCCTCAGGATCTTTTTGAGAATTCTTTTTATTTTGACGTTCCCTATAGTGTTTATTTCTATTCCTATTCTTAGCTCGTTGCTCTTCGGTTGATGTTACACGTACAGGTTTAACGTATACAGGAATACGGTCCCCCTCTGGGGCTACAAAAGCTTTACGTTGGTCACGTGGCATGTGACTTACATTAGGGTTCTGTGCTCCATAACCCTCCTCGTCTGTATAAGGAGTAGCATCTTGGTCACGTGCTCCATTATCTCCCACAATTCCACCCCGCTCATTACGATTACGACTAGGTCTATGGGCAGGACGTGGAAAATCAAACCTGTCAACTTGCTCCCTAGCCTCGTGTACAGTCTCACCATCGCGCCTTCTTATAGAAACTGTATTGTCTCCTATGTCCCCAGGTATATAAACTCCTTCTCTGTTTACATAACCTCCGTGAGGGTCACGTGGTATATCACGATCATTAAGAAGATTCAATAAATCAGAAGTTTTCCTTTTCTTTCTACTTTTATTATCCTCATCATGACCGTCATTGTTACCATTAAAACCTTCATCTGGGTTTTTAGGGGGTTTATTCCCACCACCACCTGACCCCCCCGGCCCATGTTCACCTCCTCTGTTATTACCAGAGTCTTTACCTGTATTGTTCCGACGCATACTAAAAATATGATCTATCACATGTAAAATATGAGGAGTTATAAGTTTAATAAATAGATAAGACAAGTCTGTAATATTAATTAAACAATAAACTTCAATGATCATACATATAAATGGATATTTCTTCCTTAAAGCAGGGTTTAATTTAATAAGTCCAAGGACAAATATATACAGAGAAAGATAAACGAATTGAATAACATAAGATGGTTCACCAGAATATAAAACTAAAGCCAGCAATGTTAAATAAACAGATACACAAGCGTATATGAATCTAGAGTATATTTTAGGATTACTTACAATAAATACTCTAAATTTATCAATTATAAGTGATTGAACTTTTTCAAACATAAATGATTTAAGCTTATTAATCATAAATGATTTAAGCTTATGAATTAAGAATAATCATATGTTAGCGGAGCTATTGCCACACATATTAGCGGACCTACCGATGCATCTAGCAAAAAAACCAATTATAGAGAAAAGTGTTGTAATTATTACTGAAAGACATGTGATAAATTGTGCTCCGCTAATTCCGACCTTTATACCAAAAAAACCGGATACTATTGAACCTAATAAGGGTAGTACGATTAAGGCTAAATACATTATTTATATTCTAGAGCAATACTTCCTCTTAATCTGTAAAATGCTACTAAAATTCCTAAACCTATCGCCGATTCTGCACCAGCTATTGCTATTACATATATGGCATATGTTTGTCCTAATATATCATCAAAGCCAAGTGAACTAACTAATATTAAAAAGGTAATAGCTAAAAGCATTATTTCTATAGAAATAAGCATTAAGATTATATTTTTCCTGTTTAAAACAAATCCTAAGATTCCTACTAAAAATAGTATTATGGATAAATTCATTGTAGTTAAATATTATGGGTAAAAGTGTTTATTTATATTTATAATTATTATTTATGGTATCATCTTTTTTTTTACGGTTACAGTTGCAAACAAAAATGGAAACTATGTTTTTTTTTCTATAAGATAATAGAAGTAATCTCCAGATAAGATTATGTGTATACAATATGTATATTTGTGTCACTATGTATGTTTATATTAGCGTCTCTAATATATATATTATAATAAATATAATAGTTTATATGGGTCTATTACATAAAATCTATATAAATAAAGGTAAGGACTCTATGTGTATTTCCTGTAGACAAATAGTGTGAGGTGAGTGTACAGGGATCGGTAACCATAATACTTGGCTACCAGTTATCTTTCTTTTTTTTTTTTTCATAATTAGTTTTATAAATGTATTATGAAAATAAGAATAGAAACACAGAACTAAAAGCGCTTTAATTAATCTTTTGTTTTATTATTAAAGCCAGTGGTATACTATTACTGGTATCACTCAAAAGTTCTGATATTCTAACATTAATTAACACTAATATAAATAAAAACAAGATTGATACAGCACCAACATATACTAGTAAATATTATAACCCTATGAAGTTTATACCTGAAAAAAGTAAATAATAAGCTATGATAAAGAAAAGACCTATTAAAAACAGCACTGGTATACACAACCTGCGTGTATTAAATGTTATTGTTAAGATAAGTAATTTGCTGTCTTATATCAGTTAGTTTAGGTTCCACTGTATATAGTTGAGGGGTTACACGCCTTCTTATATCATTTAAACGCCCTAATTCACTTAAATTACCAGGGTCAAAAGTGATATACAAGTTAATATTGGTCAGGGTGATGGGGGGACAAGGTGAAATGGGTGTGCCTGAAAGCTACTTCTAATAATATTGGTCATAATAAGGGGTTCTCTTTTTTTTGCAACTT
>JAABUX010001664.1_pt1 | contig 32992 bp, 28 predicted proteins | sample 5561851 | NCBI WGS metagenome assembly JAABUX01 (sample SAMN10711883, study PRJNA513361) | rock metagenome | isolation source: Antarctica rocks | place: Antarctica: Victoria Land, Richard Nunatak red sandstone | collected 2016-01-03
CGTCCGCGCCACGCTGGCCAAAGCCGCACGCGCAGCCGAACAAGCCAACCAGGCGCGCAATAATGTCGCAACCGTCACTTGACGAACCAGACAGTCGCTCACCCCGACCCTCTCCCGGAAGGAGAGGAAGCAGCAGCAAGGAGCCAAACGGGATGCGGATCGGGGTAGTGGGCGTGGCGGGACGGATGGGACGGCTGATCGCGGAGGAGGTCGCCGCCGGTGGCCACACCCTGTCCGGCGGGACCGAACGGCGCGAATCGGGCCATCCGGTGCCGGACGGGATCACCGCCTTTCCCGACCTGGCCGCCCTCGCCGCTGCGTCCGAGGCGGTGATCGACTTCACCCACGCCGACACGGCCGAGCACCATGCGGCGGTCCTCGCCGCCGCCGGCACGGCCTGGGTGCTTGGTACCACCGGCCTGTCCCCAAACGGCGACGCTGCCGTGGCGCGGGCCGCGCAGGCCATCCCCGTCGTGCAGTCGCCCAATTTCGGCCCTGGGATCACTCTCCTGCTGGCCTTGGCCGAGCGCCTCGGCGCCGCCCTGCCCGCGGCGGAGTACGACGCGGAAATCATCGAGATGCACCACCGCCAGAAGGTGGACGCCCCCTCTGGCACCGCCATCGGCCTGGGCCGCGCCGTCGCCAAGGGACGCGGCATCCGGCTGGAGGACGTCATGGACAGTGGGCGCGACGGCCACACCGGGTCGCGCCCGCCCGGCGCTATCGGCTTCGCGGCGTTGCGCGGCGGCCAGGTCGTCGGCGAGCACACGGTGCTGTTCGCCGCCGGGGCCGAGCACATCGCCCTGACCCACCGCGCCTTTGACCGCCGCATGTTCGCCGCCGGCGCCGTGCGGGCGGCGGCGTGGACCCAGGCCAAGCCGGCCCGGCTGTACTCGATGGCGGACGTCATGGGTGTGGGATGACGCCAGATGGCCTCACCCGGTTTGCCGGCCGCTTCCCCGTCGTGTGGCATGTGGCCGAGGCGGACGGTCTGGCAGCCATCAAGGTCCTGGGCCTGCTGCCTACGGCCGAGCTGCGGCAACGGGCCGGAATGGCCGCCACCGGCCAGAACCGCGACGACTATGTGCCGCTCTCGCTGCCCGGCGCCGGCACTGCCATCCTGGGCTTCCAGTTGATGGCTGATGCCAAGATCGCCGGCTCCCTGGCGGGCGGGTTCGCCGGCCAACCCGCGGCCTGGCGTGCGCTGATCGACAGCCACGTTTTCTTCTGGGCCGACCCGGCGCGCCGCGACGGCTTCGCCCGCGCCACCGAACGCGAGCGCCGCAGAAGCCCGGCCGCCCCGTTCAACGCGCCGCCCGTCGTGCTGGCCTTCGACACCCTGGCGCTGGTCACGCCGCATCTGGCGGACGCCTACTACTCCACCTTCAACACCGGCTCGACGATCCGCGGCGCCGCCCGCGCCCGGCGCGACGAGCACACCTTCCGCCCCGTCGCTGCCTACCGCTCCGGACCAGTGGCGGAGCTGGCCATCCGCACCGCCATCCCGCCCGAGGTGCTGGCCCGCGCCCGCTTGCCTTGACCGGCCAACCCCTTTCCGCCACACACCCCGCGCCCCGGCATCCGGCCGGCGCGGCGGACTGATCCCTGGCCCACCGGGACGCCGCACCTGCCACAATCACGCGACAAGAGGAGAAATCCATGCGCGACAAGGGCGATTACCTGTTCACGTCCGAATCGGTCTCGGAGGGTCACCCCGACAAGGTCGCCGACCGCATCAGCGACACCGTGCTCGATGCGTTCCTGGCCGCTGACCCCTATGCCCGCGTGGGCTGCGAGACCCTGGTGACGACCAACCGCGTCGTGCTCGCCGGCGAGGTCCGCGGCCCGGCGACGGTAACGCCCGAGCTGCTGTGCCATCTGTCGCGCCTGGCGATCCATGACATCGGCTATGACCAGGCCGGGTTCAGTTGGCGGAACGCCGACATCCAGTGCCACCTGCACGCGCAGAGCACCGACATCGCCGCCGGGGTGGACAGCGCCGGCAACAAGGACGAGGGCGCGGGCGACCAGGGCATCATGTTCGGCTTCGCCTGCAAGGAGACGCCGGAGCTGATGCCAGCCCCGATCCACTACGCCCACCTGATCCTGCGCCGCATGAGCGAGATGCGCCGGGCCGGCGACCCCACCGTGGCTGGCCTGCAGCCGGACGCGAAGAGCCAGGTCACGCTGCGCTACGTCGATGGCAAGCCGGTGGGCGCCACCAGCGTCGTCGTGTCCACGCAGCACGACGAGGGCATGGAGCAGGGTGCCATCAAGGCGATGCTGCGCCCGATCATCGAGACCAGCCTGCCGCCGGGCTGGATGCCGCCGGACGACGAGCTGTACGTGAACCCCACGGGCAACTTCGTCATCGGCGGCCCCGACGGCGACGCCGGGCTGACCGGGCGCAAGATCATCGTGGACACCTACGGCGGCGCCTGCGCGCATGGCGGCGGCGCGTTCAGCGGCAAGGACCCGACCAAGGTGGACCGCAGCGCCGCCTATGCCTGCCGGTATCTGGCAAAGAACGTCGTGGCCGCGGGCCTGGCGGACAAGTGCACCCTGCAGATCAGCTACGCCATCGGCGTGTCGCACCCGCTGTCCGTCTATGTGGACCTGGACGGCACCGCGCACGACGTGGACGAGGCGCGGGTGGAGAAGGTGTTGCGGGAGCTGATGGACCTTAGCCCGCGCGGCATCCGCGAGCACCTGCACATGAACCGGCCGATCTACGCCGTCACCAGCGCCTACGGTCATTTCGGCCGCACGCCGGACGACGACCTGGGCACCTTCACCTGGGAGAAAACCGACCTGGTGCCGGCGCTCCGCAGCGCCTTCAACCGGTAAGCCCATAAGGGGATAAAGCTGTGAGCGGGCCGCTGAAGGACCCCGCCGAACGGCTGTATGGCCGCACGCGGAGCCACCCGCTGCGCCCGCGCCAGCAACTGCTGCTAGATGTCACCCTGCCCCGCCTGCGCTTTTCCGAGGCGCAGGCGGCGGACTCCCTGGCCGCCTTCCATCCGCGCCCAGCCGAACTATGGCTGGAGGTCGGCTTCGGCGGCGGGGAGCATGCCCAGGCGCAGGCCGCCGCACATCCCCATGCCGGGCTGATCGCCTGCGAGGTGTTCGAGAACGGTCTCTGCTCCCTGCTGTCCCGCCTGGTGCCGGAGGGCGGGGAAGCGACGGCGCCGCTGCCGGGCAACCTGCGCCTGTGGGACGACGACGCCCGCATCCTGCTGCGTGCCCTGCCGCCGGGCAGCCTGGACCGGGTGTTCCTGCTGTTCCCCGATCCCTGGCCCAAGATGCGCCACGCCAAGCGCCGCTTCGTGCATCCCGCGCAGGTGGCCCTGGTCGCCCGCGCCCTGCGGCCTGGCGGCGAGTGGCGCGTCGCCTCCGACGATCCGACCTACCAGGCCTGGGTGGCGGAGGTCATGGCCGGGCAGGCGCTGTTCACCGTCCCGGCCCCCGCGTCGCAGCGCCCGGGGGACTGGCCGCCGACCCGCTACGAGGCGAAGGCAGTGCGCGCCGGCCGGTCGCCACGGTATTGGACCTTCGCGCGCACGGACCTGCCAGCACCTGCGGACCTACCCGGCGCGCAAGGTGATCCCGAGTAGGCGAATCGCCGCCCGGTGCACCGGCGCCCTCATGCCCCGCTTCATCGGATCAATTGGACGGGCGGCGTCCAGCGCCACCCGCACCGGTCCCGCAGGCTGCGGCGGCAGGTGCAGCACGATGTCCCCGGCCTGGCCGTCCAGCAGGGTGAAGCGCCCGGCGCTGCCCGTGCCAACGCTCGCCTCGATGTCGCGCGTGCCGCCTGGCCGGTCCGCCACGCCCATCATGCGGAGCGTCAGCACCAGGCTGGTATCCGCGGGCACGTCCAGCATCAGTGTCCCGCGCGGCCCCTCCGACCATGCCTGCCCGTCCCCGCCATCCCGCCAGCCGCTGGAAAGGACCGGTGCGAGCGCCGGCCCGGCCAGGATCAAGGGCAGCACTTCCGGGTCCGGGGGGCGGGCGGCGGGGATGGGCGCTCCCCCAATCGGCCCGACGCCGCGCCCGCACAGGATGGCCCGCACCAGCGCATGGCAGGCCGCGTCCGGCCCCAGCCACTCCGGGCGCAGCGCCGCCATGGTTGCCGCGCCGAAGTAGGCGCGCGTCTCACCGGGCATCAGCGGCAACTGCATCAGGTCGGACAGCAGGTTCTCGCACTTAAACCAGGACGGCGGACGGCCCAGGCCGATGTCGCCCACCCGCGCCCCGGCCCGGACGGCGTCCAGCAGCATGACCGCCTCCTCCGCACGTGCAGGGGCGTCGGGGGAGCAGCCGGGATAGGGCGCCACGCTGAACAGTTGCGTCCCCTGCGGCACCGGCAACACCGGGATGGCGGCCCCGCGTTCCCACGCCTGCCGCGCCGCAACCCGCAGCGGCCCGGCATCGACCACCTGCAGCCCGGCCGCCGCGACCAGCAGGGCCCAACCCCAGGGCCGCCGGGCCGCCGCCGCGACCGCGCCGAGCATGACCGCATAACCCACCGGCCAGAACGCCCGCCCCGAGGCGCGGAATGTGCCGAAGATGTCCTCCCACGGCTTCGCCCCGAGGTCGATCAGCTTGACCGGCCCGGCATACACCCGGCTGCTCAGCGACAGCAGCGCCAGCCCGCCGAGCACCAGCAGCAGCGCGCGGACCGGCCGCCACTCCGGCCGCTGCCGGACGGCGCCAGCCACGGCGGCAGCCACGGCGGCAGCCACCAGCAGCAGCACGCCCGCGCCCAGCCAGTTGAAGCCCTCGGCCTGGCCGCCCGTCGCGTCGAGGATCGGCAGGTCCGCCCCGAACACCCCCGACCGCTGCGGCCAGACGGGTGAGAGCAGGTTCATCGAGAACATGACGAAGCCCTTGTCCCCACCACCCAGTGGCCCGCTGAGCAGCTCCAGCACGCCGACCGCCGCGACGCAGGCCGCCAGGTAGGCTGCCACGTCCCGCCACCATCCCGCCCGCCGGTCGAGCACCGCCTGCAACGGGACCGCGGCCAGCAGCAGCGCGTCGATCTGGAACAGGTAGGGGTGCACCAGCACCGCCGCGAGCAGCAGCAGGGCCGGCGCCAGCCAGCCGCCCATGCCTCCGCCGCTACCTTCGCTGGCCCGCAACCGGCGGAACACCAGGCCGAGCGCCAGCAGGATCAGGAAGTGCCCGCACAGGTTGATGTGCCCCATCCGCATCAGCAGCGCCGGCCAGGATGCCGCCAGCACGCCCGCGGCCAGGCACGGCACGGTCCCTAACCGGAGGCCGCGCGCTGCCCGGAGGCCGCGTGCTGCATAGACTGCCGCAACCGGCTGCGCGATCCAGCACGCCGCCAGCCAGGCCCCGAGCAGGTTGACCGGTCCGGCTCCCGTCAGCTTCGTCCACGACTTGGCTAGCAGCGACACCAGCGGGTTGCTGTCGGTCAGCGCCACCGACACGCCCCGCGGCCAGAACAGCGGCTCCGCGCGCAGCAGCGGCCAGCGCCAGACGTCCTCCTGGAATGCCAAGTGCCCGGCCAGGGTCTGCGCCTGGTCCGTGAACGGCGCGCGCCATCCAGGCCCGGCGCCCAGGATCGTCTCCACCGGCAGCACGAGCAGCGCTGCCGCGATCCCGATCAGGCCGGCACAGGCATATACGAAGATGTCGGGACGGCGTGGATGAGAGGACAGAAAGTATGCTCCAAACCGGGCTCTTGCCGGCAGTGCGGCATGGTTCTTCCGCCGGAACTGCACACCTTGCTCCCGGTCCGTCCAGTCCCGGTATTGCGGGCACTGCAACCACGCACTGCTCGAAGAAAGCATCTGCTCCCTTTCTCATCTCGAGAGAGGGCGCAGGCAGCACCCTCATGCCATCCGCGTTGGCGCTGCATTGCGGGGTAACGGAGTTTGGCCGCGCCGCAAAGGCCGCCTATGCTGGCCGCGGCCGCCACCACGGCCGCAGGAGGAGGGCCATGCAACTCCACGGACTCCATCACCTGACCGCCGTCTCGGCGGACGCCCGCGGCAACCATGACTTCTACACCCGGGTGCTCGGGATGCGGCTGGTCAAGAAAACGGTCAACCAGGACGACATCAGCGCCTACCACCTGTTCTACGCCGACGGCGCGGCCAGCCCCGGGACCGACATTACCTTCTTCGATTGGCCAGTCGGGCCGGAAGCGCGCGGCACCAACTCCATCGTGGGCACGGCGCTGCGCGTCGCCGGCCGGGCCGCGCTGGACTATTGGGCCACGCGCTTTGATGAGGCAGGCGTACCGCACGGCCCGGTTCAGGACGTGGACAGCCGCTTGCGCCTGGACTTCCATGACCCGGAAGGCCAGCGTTTGGCGCTGGTGGACGACAGGGGCACCGGCCCGTTCCATCCCTGGGCGCGCAGCCCGGTGCCCGAAGCGTTCCAGGTCCGCGGCCTCGGCCCTGTCACGATCAGCGTGGCCGACCTTCGACCCTCCGCCCTGTTCCTGACGCAGGTAATGACGATGCGGGAGGCACGCAGCTTCCAGGTGCCCGATGCCGCCAAGGTCCACGTCTTCGAGATGGGCGAGGGCGGCCCGGCGGCAGAGCTGCACCTCCGGGTGGAGCCAGGCCTCGCCCTCGCCCGACCCGGCGCAGGCGGCGTCCACCACGTCGCCTTCCGGGTGCGCGACGACGAGTACGCCGGCTGGGTCGAGCGGCTGCAACGCCTCCGTATCCCGTCCAGCGGCGCGGTGGACCGGTTCTACTTCCGCAGCCTCTACACGCGGGAACCCGGCGGCATCCTGTATGAGATCGCCACTGACGGCCCCGGCTTCGCCACCGACGAGCCAATGGAGACGCTAGGTGAACGCCTATCGCTGCCGCCGTTCCTGGAGCCGCGCCGTGCCGAGATCGAGCGCAACCTGAAGCCGCTCTGAGCCAGGCAGGCGCTTGCGTATGGATGCGGCCTCCCAAATCCTGGGAGCTGCGCAACACTGGAGGAAGGCCGCCGATGTATATCGCCATGAACCGCTTCAAGGTGTCCCCGGGATCGGAAGCGGCGTTCGAGCAGATGTGGACCAGCCGCGATTCCTACCTGAAGGAGGTGCCGGGCTTTGTGGAGTTCCACCTGCTGCGCGGACCCGTGCGGGACGACCACGTCCTGTATTCCAGCCACACCATCTGGGCCGATCACGCGGCGTTCGAGGGTTGGACGAAGTCGGAGGCGTTCCGCGCCGCCCACCGCAACGCCGGCAGCGCCGGACGCGGCGACACCCCGCTGTACGCCGGCCGCCCGGAGTTCGAGGGTTTCGAGGTCATTCAAACCGTCAAGTAGGCCGGCGCTGCGTGGCAGGGCTCTGCCTCCTCTCCCGGAGGGACAGGAAGCAGACAAGCAAGCGCTGTCCGTCCGCATCGCCCGGCGATCCTTCTTGCGCGCCGGGCGGCTGTAGCCTACTTATCAATTTCCCCTACATTCTCCGCTGCTTTCGGAGGGTGGCCTTGACCGGCCGCCTTTTTTGGTTTGGGCCAACATGACGAGCCGACCCGCCACCGACGAACCCAACCACTCCGGCCTGGAATCCAAGGTCGCCGGGCTGATCGACGCCGCACTGACCGGCATGGGCTATGAGCTGGTCCGCGTCCTGGTGCTGGGCCGCGAACGCCCGACAGTGCAGATCATGGCCGACCGTGCCGACGGCTCGCAGATCAGCGTCGAGGACTGCGAGCGCATCACCCACTCGGTCAGCGCCGTGCTGGACGTGAACGATCCGCTGCCCGGCGCCTGGACCCTGGAGGTCAGTTCCGCCGGCATCGACCGTCCGCTGACGCGCGTGAAAGACTGGGTCCGCTTCGCCGGGCACCAGGCGCGGGCGGAGATGACGATGCCCGTCGAGGGCCGCCGCCGCTTCACCGGCATCATCCTTGGCGCCGACGCCTCGCACGCCCGGATGCGCCTCGACGACGGCGAGGAAGTCCTGCTGCCCCTTGCCGACCTGCGCCGCGCCAAGCTGCTGCTGACCGATGCGCTGATTGCCGCGACCTCTCCCACCCCTGCCCCGGCCAACTAGGAGCACACCGCCATGGACACCTCCGTCTCCCGCCCCGAGCTGCTGCTGGTCGCTGACGCCGTCGCCCGTGAAAAGGCTATCGAGCGCGACGAGGTGCTGGAAGCCATGGAGCAGGCCATCCAGAAGGCCGGCCGCGCCAAGTACGGCTCCGAGAAGGACATCCGCGCCACCATCGACAAGAAGACCGGCGACGTCCGCCTGACCCGCTGGACCGAGGCCGTGGAGACCGTCGAGAACGACGAGACCCAGATCCCCATCCACATCGCCCGCAAGTTCGACCCCAACATCCAGTTGGGCGGGCACCTAGTGGACCCGCTGCCCCCCATCGACTTTGGCCGCATCGCCGCGCAGACCGCCAAGCAGGTCATCGTCCAGCGCGTCCGCGAGTACGAGCGCAAGAAGCAGTATGACGAATTCAAGGACCGCATCGGCGAGATCATCAACGGCGTGGTCAAGCGCACCGAGTACGGCAACATGATGGTGGAGCTGGGCCGCGCCGAGGCCCTGCTGCGTCGCGACGAGCTGATCCCGCGCGAGAGCTTCCGCAACGGCGACCGCGTGCGCGCCTACATCTACGACGTGCGCGAGGAGCCGCGCGGCCCCCAGATCTTCCTGTCCCGCACCCACCCGGCCTTCCTCGCCAAGCTGTTCGCCCAGGAGGTCCCGGAAATCTACGACGGGATCATCGAGATCAAGGCCGTTGCCCGCGACCCCGGCAGCCGCGCCAAGATGGCCGTCATCAGCCGGGACCAAAGCATCGACCCCGTCGGCGCCTGCGTCGGCATGCGCGGCAGCCGCGTGCAGGCCGTCGTGCAGGAGCTGCAGGGCGAGAAGATCGACATTATTCCCTGGTCTGCCCAGCACGCCACCTTCGTCGTGAACGCCCTCGCCCCGGCCGAGGTGACCAAGGTCGTCATGGACGAGGAGGCCGGCCGCGTCGAGGTCGTGGTGCCCGACGAGCAGCTTTCGCTCGCCATCGGCCGCCGCGGGCAGAACGTACGCCTGGCCAGCCAGTTGACCCGCTGGGACATCGACATCCTGACCGAGGCCGAGGAAAGCGAGCGCCGCCAGGAGGAGTACCGCCGCCGGACCGGCCTGTTCGTCGAGGCGCTGGACGTGGACGACGTGATCGCCGGGCTGCTGGTGACGGAAGGCTTCAACACTATCGAGGAGCTGGCCTATGTGCCGCCAGAGGAGTTGGCGGACATCGAGGGTTTCGACGAGGGCATCGCCGACGAGCTGATCCGCCGCGCCCAAGCGTTCCTGAACCGCCGGGATGACGAGCTGAACGAGAAGCGTGTGGCGCTGGGCGTGTCCGACGACATCGCGGCCATCGAGGTGCTGACCCCGGCGATGCTGGTGGCACTGGGCGAGAAGGGCATCAAAACCTTGGACGACCTAGCGGACCTGGCCGGCGACGAGTTGGTGGAAATCGTCGGGGCCGAGAACATGGAGGAGGAGGTCGCCAACGACGTGGTGATGGCCGCCCGCGCCCACTGGTTCGATGGTGACGAAGCCGGGGGCGATGAAGCCGCGCCCGAGGCCGCCGAAGACGCGGAGGCCCCTCACGAGTAGCGACCCGGAGCCAGCCGCGGACGAGGAGGACGAGCCGGAGGCCGGCCCGCTCCGCCGCTGCGTGGTGACGCGGGAGCGGGATTACCGTGCGCGCATGATCCGTTTCGTGGTGGCGCCCGACCGTACCGTGGTCCCCGACCTGGCTGCAAAGCTGCCCGGCCGGGGAATCTGGTTGAGTGCGCGCCGCGATGTGTTAGACACCGCACGGTCCCGGGGCGCCTTCGCGAGGGCTGCGCGCGGTCAGGTCACCGTTCCCTCCGACCTCGTGGGAATGGTGCAATCCGGCCTTCACCGACGCGTCACGGAGCTGCTGGGATTGGCCCGGCGGGCTGGGCAGGCGGTCAGCGGGTTTCAGAAGGCGCGGGAGTGGCTGGTGTCGGGCCGCGCCGGGCTGGTGGTGCAGGCCAACGACGGCAGCGTGGACGAGCGGGCGCGGTTCCTGAGCGGCACCAAGGATGTGCCGGTCGGCGCGCCCTTGTCGGCCCACGATCTGGGAGCGGTGTTCAGCCGTGACCATGTAGTGCATGTGGCGATCGCGCACGGCCGGCTGGCCGAGGCGCTGAACATAGAGATACACCGCCTGTCCGGCATTGCCGGCCCAGGCGAGCGGATGGAACGGGCGGGATGAGCGACAACAACGAGACGGATACGGCCAAGGGCCGGCTATCACTGCGCCCTGCAGGCCGGGCGGATGTCGGGCGGACGGTGGACGCCGGGTCGGTGCGGCAAAGCTTCAGCCACGGCCGGTCGAAGGTTGTGCAGGTCGAGGTGCGGAAGAAGCGCCCGGCGATCACCCCGCCGCTGCCGGTGACGCCGCCGCCAGTTGCCAATGCGGCCACCCCCGCGGTGCTGCCCGGCACGCCGCCGCGCCCGCCGATCAGCGCCCGCCCGGTGTCCGGCACCGGTCGCGCGCTGACGGCGACCGAGGTTGCGGTGCGGCAGCGCGTGCTGGCGCAGCAGCAGATCGACAACGCCAAGCGCGAGGCCGAACGGCGCGAGCAGGAGAAGATCAGCATCCTCTCCGCGGCCGAGGAAGGCCGCCGGCGTGAGGAGGAGGCCCGCCGTGCCGCCGAGGAGGAGGCTCGCCGCGCCGCCGAGGAAGCGCATCGCCTCAAGGCCGAGGAGGCCACGCGCCTGGCTGCCGAGGCCGCAGCCGCTGCCGGCACCGCCGCGCCCGCCCCGAAGCCGGCTGCCGAGGAGGCACGCCGCCCTGTCGCCCGCCCTGCCCCGGGCACCGCGCCCGCTGGTCCCGTGGAGACGCTGCGCCTCAAGACAGCCAAGGCCGGCGGGGAGGAGGAGGCGCCACGCCGCCGCCTCGGCGCCCTGCTGCCGGGCCAGCGCAAGCCCGTCGCGCCTGTCGTCAAGAAGGTCGGCGACGCCGGTCGCCGCACCGGCCGCATCGACGTGCTGGCCGCCATCGAGGGCGACGACGACAAGTCGCGCAGCCTGGCCTCCGTCCGCCGCCAGCGCGAGCGCGAGCGCCGCCAGGCCGAGTTGGAGATGCTGCGTAGCGACCAGGTGAAGGTGGTACGCGACGTGGTGCTGCCCGAGGCGATCACGGTGTCCGAGCTGGCCAACCGCATGGCCGCCCGCGTGCCGGACGTGATCAAGTCGCTAATGCGGATGGGCGTCATGGCGACCGTGACGCAGGTGCTGGACGCCGACACGGCCGAGCTGGTCGTTGCGGAGTTCGGCCACCGCGCCCGCCGGGTCAGCGAGAGCGACGTGGAGCTTGGCATCGACGGCGACATCGACGTCGATACCGAACTGCAGCACCGCCCGCCGGTGGTGACCATCATGGGCCACGTGGACCACGGCAAGACCAGCTTGCTGGACGCGCTGCGCTCCACCGACGTGGCGGCGGGCGAGGCTGGGGGGATAACGCAGCACATCGGCGCCTACCAGGTGCAGATGGCGGCGCGCGGCGGGCATGACGGCCCCCGCATCACCTTCATCGACACGCCGGGCCATGAGGCGTTCACCGCCATGCGGAGCCGCGGCGCCTCGGTAACGGACATCGTCGTCCTGGTGGTGGCCGCCGATGACGGCGTGATGCCGCAGACCATCGAGGCGATCCGCCATGCCAAGGCGGCCAACGCCCCGCTGATCGTCGCCATCAACAAGATGGACAAGGCCGACGCCAACCCGGCCCGCGTGCGGCAGGAGCTGCTGTCCTACGAGGTCGTCGTGGAGGAGATGGGCGGCGACACCCAGGACGTGGAGGTCTCGGCCACCAAGCGCCTGGGCCTGGACAAGCTGGAGGAGGCGATCCTGCTGCAGGCCGAGATCCTCGACCTGCGCGCCAACCCGGACCGTGCGGCGGAGGGTTCGGTGATCGAGAGCCGGCTGGACCGCGGGCGTGGCCCGGTGGCGACCATGCTGGTGCAGAAGGGCACCTTGAACCAGGGCGACATCGTCGTGGCCGGCGCCGAGTGGGGCCGGGTGCGGGCGATGCTCGACGACAAGGGGCGGCAGATCAAGGTGGCCGGCCCCGCCGTTCCGGTCGAAATCCTGGGCCTGAGCAGCGTGCCGACCGCGGGCGAGCCGTTCGTCGTGGTGGAGAACGAGGCGCGGGCCCGCGAGATCAGCGAGTTCCGCCAGCGCAAGCTGAAGGACCGTTCGTCGGCCGGCGTCTCGGCGGCGCGCGGCACATTGGAAGAAATGCTGGCGCGGGCGGTGGCGGGCGAGCTGAAGGAGGTCGCCATCGTCGTGAAGGCCGACGTGCAGGGCAGCGCCGAGGCGATCCAGGGCGCGGTGTTGAAGCTGGCGCATGAGGAGGTGAAGGTTCGCGTGCTGCTGTCGGCGGTCGGGCAGATCACCGAGAGCGACGTGCAGTTGGCCCGGGCCAGCGACGCCGTGATCGTCGCCTTCAACGTCCGCGCCACGGCGCAGGCGCGGGAGCTGGCGCAGCGGGACGGCGTGGACATCCGCTACTACTCGATCATCTACGACGTGTCGGACGACATCGAGAAGATGGTGCGCGGCAAGGTCGCCCCGAAGGCGCGGGAGAACTTCCTGGGCTACGCCGAGATCCGCAAGGTGTTCGACATCACCAAGACCGGCAAGGTCGCCGGCTGCATGGTGACGGAGGGCCTGGTGAAGCGCGGCGCCGGGGTGCGGCTGCTGCGCGAGGGCGTGGTAATCCACAACGGCGAACTAAGCCAGCTCAAGCGGTTCAAGGACGACGTGCGGGAGGTGGCGCGCGGCTATGAGTGCGGGCTGTCGTTCGCGGGATACAACGACCTGCGCGAGGGCGATCAAGTCGAATGCTTCGAGATTGAGATGGTCCCGGGTTGAAGACCAAGCCGGGCCGGGAGCCGGAGCGGGGCACTGCCAAGCCTCGCCCGGCGGCGAAGCGACGGGGCGGCGTCTCCAAGGCACCGACCCAGCGGCAGTTGCGCGTGTCGGAGGAAATCCGGCATGTGCTGTCGGCCATCTTCTTGCGCGGGCAGTTCCGTGATCCGGAGTTGGCCGACGCCAAGGTGACGGTGACGGAGGTTCGGATCAGCCCGGACCTGAAGAACGCCACCGCCTTCGTCGCCCGGCTCGGACGCGTTGACATCGACGCGCTGCTTCCGGCGTTGAAGCGGGTGGCGCCGTGGCTCCGCACCCAGGTCGCGCATGAGATGCGGCTGCGGATTGCGCCGGCGATCAGCTTCCAGCCCGACACCACGCTGGACTATGCGATGCACGTGGACGCGTTGCTGCGTGCGCCCGCCGTCGCACGCGACCTCACGCCAGCCCCCATGTCAGGCAATGAGCAAGAGGACGCTCCCCCTCACCCATGATGCTTCCGTTCAGGGCATGAACCCTTAGCGTCGAAGCCGTTCCACAGACCTGCCCCAACCAAGCTCCCCGGCCATCAACCCGGCGACGCTTTCTGCTGCAATGCGCGAAGCAGGACCGAAACGTCGCCGTTGTTGCTCGCCAGGAATGAGGCGTAGTCGCTCCGAAAGGTCAGCCGCAGCGAGATGCCCTCGGCCACGACATCTACGAGCTTGTAGCTGTCTCCGGCTGGCACGACGACCCAAACAACACGGTTCGGGCGGTTGTTCGGGCGCTCGACCAAGGTCGGAACCCAGATCTCCTCGCCTTTGCGCTCCGGCCGGTCTGTTTGGACCTTGGCGACGTTGGCGGTCGCAGCACCAAGGCGTGAAGCGACGCTGTCCGCGAGGGTGATGCGGAACAGCCGTCGGTATTCCGCCTGTTGCGCAGGGGTTGCAGCCTGCCAATAGCGGCCCATGCAAAAGCGCCCCAGGCCGTCAATGTCCACCACCCGGTCCAGGAACGATGCCAGCCGGTCGCGGCATGTCACGGGGTCCGGGTTCGCGGCGATAAGGCTGCCAAGCTCACGCCCGGTGCGCTCGATGAAGCGCGCGGCCGGGGCGGGATCAGCCGCCTGGGCCAGGGCTGTTCCCGCCAGGGCCATCGCAGCGAAGGCGCCGGCCGCCCACGAACGCCGTGACATGGACCGGACCGCCAAGCCGTCAGCAAGGCGCCCGCCATGACCGGGCATCATAGGAGTGTTCGTGGCATCAAGAGTTCGCTCCGGACATGTCTCGTGTATGATCAATCTCCCGGACAGCATCGATCCGCACCGCAATACCTCTCCGAGGCGACTGCACCCGCAGCGGTGGTGGCGGAACATTCACCACCCCTACCGCCTTAGCAGCGGACCAACCCAAGGAACAAGAATGCGCCGCAAGCAGGGCCGCCCGCTCAATGGGTGGCTGATCGTGGACAAGCCGCCGGGCATGACCAGCACGGACGTGGTCAACCGCGTGCGCCGCGGCTTCGACGCGCAGAAGGCCGGGCACGGCGGCACGCTGGACCCGCTGGCGACCGGCGTGCTCCCCGTGGCGTTCGGCAACGCCACCAAGACGGTGCCCTACGTGATGGACGGCACCAAGCTCTATCGCTTCACCCTGCGCCTGGGCGACGCCCGCGACACCGACGACGCTGACGGCAAGACGGTCGCCACCTCCCCCGCCCGACCCACGGACGAGCAGATTAAGGCCGCCCTCCCCGCCTTCATCGGCGACATCATGCAGATTCCCCCCGTCTATTCCGCCATCAAGGTGGACGGCGAGCGCGCCTACGACATGGCCCGCGACGGCCGCCCTCCGGATCTTCCCCCCCGCCCGGCCCGCGTGGACCGCTTCGCCCTGGTCGAGCGCACCGACGCCGACACCGCCATATTCGAGGTGCAGTCCGGCAAGGGCGTTTACATGCGCAGCCTGGCGCGCGACCTGGCGCAGGCGTGCGGCGCCCTGGGCCACGTCGCCGCCCTGCGCCGCCTGCGCGTCGGCCCCTTCACCGAGGCCCAGGCGATTTCCCTGGACAAATGCGTGCGCGAAGCGGACAACCCGCCGGCTTCCCCGGACCTCTTGCTCCCGGTCCTGACCGCGCTGGCCGACATCCCGGCGCTGGCCCTGACTGAGGCGGAGGCCTTCGGCCTATCCCAAGGACAGCCAATTAACCTGGTTGACCTTATGGGCCGCATTCCACCGACGGCCGACCCCGATGGGGGTCTGGCCCGTGCCATGGCGGGGGGGCGCGTGATCGGCCTATGCCGCCTGCATGAGGGGTGGCTCAAGCCGGAACGCCTCCTGTAACCCCCGGCTGGAGAACCCCGATGTCGATCACCGCGGAGCGTCGCACGACGCTCGTACAAGAGTACGCCCAGGGCGCCGCCGACACCGGCAGCCCCGAGGTTCAGGTTGCCCTGGCGACAGAGCGCATCGTCAACCTGACCGAGCACCTCAAGACTCACAACAAGGACTTCCACAGCCGCCGCGGCTTGCTGATGCTCGTCGGCCGCCGCCGCCGCCTGCTGGACTACCTGAAGAAGAAGGACGACGCCCGCTACCAGGCCCTGATTGGCCGGCTGGGGCTGCGCCGCTAAACACCCGATACCAAGCCTGGCGCCAATGGTGGCGCCGGGCCGACCCGCAGGGCCAACCGCCCTGCACCGCCGCACTGGCGAGGCCCGGACCTGTCCGCGACGGCGCCTCAGACCACACGAGCCAGCGGGGGTTGATCCCCGCCGCGGCTGCATCCACCCCGGTGCAGACCGCCTCCTGTGGCCCGAGTCGCCGCCCCCGTGGAACCCTGCCCGCCCGCTCGGCGCCTAGGAGGCAGCATCCATGTTCAACTACTTCCGCAAGGAACTCGACTGGGGCGGGCGCAAGCTCATCCTGGAGACCGGCAAGATCGCCCGCCAGGCCGACGGCGCCGTGCTGGCCCGCTACGGCGACACCATCGTGCTGTGCACCGCCGTCGGCGTCCACAGCACCAAGCCCGGCCAGGACTTCTTCCCGCTGACCGTCAACTACCAGGAGAAGGCCTTCGCCGCCGGCAAGATCCCCGGCGGCTTCTTCAAGCGCGAAGGCCGCCCGTCCGAGAAGGAGGTGCTGACCAGCCGCCTCATCGACCGCCCGATCCGCCCCCTGTTTCCGCACGGTTTTCGTAATGAGGTCCAGGTCGTCGCCACCGTGCTGAGCCACGACATGGAGAACGACCCCGACGTGGTCGCCATGATTGGCTGCTCCGCCGCGCTGACCCTGTCCGGCATCCCGTTCTTCGGTCCCATCGCCGGTGCCCGCGTCGGTTTCTCGCAAGGTGAGTACATCCTCAACCCGACCGCCGAGCAGCTTAGGACCAGCAAGCTCGACCTGGTCCTGGCCGGCACGACCGAGGGCGTGCTGATGGTTGAGTCCGAGGCGCAGGAGCTGTCCGAGGACGTGATGCTCGGCGCCGTGACGTTCGGCCACGCCCACATGCAGCCTGTCATTCAGGCAATCATCGAACTGGCCGAGCACGCCGCCAAGGAGCCGTGGTCCCTGCCCGAGCCGGCGCCGGAGCAGGCCAGCCTGGTGTCCCGCGTGGACGCCCTGGCTCGCGCATCGCTCGCCGAAGCCTACCAGGAACACCTGAAGCAGGCCCGGCAGGAAAAGGTCGGCGCCGCCAAGAAGTCCGCCATGGCTGCCCTGGCCGAGGAGGGCCTGGACCCCGAGAAGGCCAAGCTGATCTTCAAGGAGCTAGAGGCCGACGTTGTCCGCAACGCCATCCTCGACACCGGCCGCCGCATCGACGGCCGCGACACCAAGACCGTCCGCCAGATCATCGGTGAGGTCGGCGTGCTGCCCCGCGCCCACGGTAGCGCCCTGTTCACCCGCGGCGAGACGCAGGCCCTCTGCGTCGCGACGCTGGGCACCGGCCAGGACGAGCAGATCATCGACGCCCTCGAAGGCGAGCGGCGCGAGCACTTCATGCTGCACTACAACTTCCCTCCGTACTCGGTCGGCGAGGCCGGGCGCATGGGCAGCCCGGGCCGGCGTGAGATCGGCCATGGCAAGCTGGCCTACCGCGCAGTGCGTCCGGTGCTGCCGGGTAAGGACACCTTCCCGTACACGATGCGCGTCGTGAGCGAGATCACCGAGAGCAACGGCAGCAGCAGCATGGCCACCGTCTGCGGCACCAGCCTGGCGCTGATGGACGCGGGCGTGCCGCTGACCCGGCCCGTCGCCGGCATCGCCATGGGTCTCATTAAGGAGGACCGCGGCTTCGCCGTGCTGTCCGACATCCTGGGTGACGAGGACCACCTGGGCGACATGGACTTCAAGGTCGCCGGCAGCGAGCAGGGCGTCACCAGCCTGCAGATGGACATCAAGATCACGTCCATCACCGCCGACATCATGAAGATCGCGCTGGAGCAGGCGCGCGAAGGCCGGCTGCACATCCTGGGCGAGATGGCGAAGGCCATCCAGGGCGCGCGCAGCGACGTGGCTGCGACGGCGCCGCGCATCACCATCATCACGGTTCCGAAGGAGAAGATACGCGAGGTCATCGGCACCGGCGGCAAGGTGATCCGCGACATCGTCGAGCAGTCCGGCGCCAAGATCGACATCGAGGACGACGGCACCATCAAGATCGCCGCCACCACGGAGGAGGCCAGCCAGAAGGCCATCGACATGATCCAGGGGATCGTGGCGGAGCCGGAGGTGGGCAAGATCTACAACGGCAAGGTGGTCAAGACGGCCGACTTCGGCGCGTTCGTGAACTTCCTCGGCGCCAAGGACGGGCTGGTGCACATCAGCGAGCTACAGCAAAACCGGGTCAACAAGACGACCGACGTGGTGAACCAGGGCGACACCGTGAAGGTGAAGGTCCTGGGGTTCGACGACCGCGGCAAGGTCAAGCTATCGATGCGCGTAGTCGATCAGGCGACCGGCGCCGACATCACCGAGCAGGTCGGCAGCAAGCCGGGCCGCGAGGGTGGCGGGCGTGAGGGCGGGGGCCGCGACTTCGGCGGGCGTGAGGGCGGCCGTGGGCGTGGCGAACGGACCGAGAGCGACGCCGCCGAGTAGCTTGCTTTCTTGAAATCGTTCGTAATAAAAAGCGAGCGCCGGGTCTGGCAATGCCAGGCCCGGCTGCCATTATGCATGGCCGTGCGGTAGCGTGCGGGAAAAGGGGCGGAGCGCGGATGAAGACGGTCAATGCGATCAGGATGGGTGGCGCCGACGTACTGCCCCTGATCGAGGGCGGCAAGGGCATCGGTGTTTCGACCGGCGTCTCCTCGGGCCATTGGGCCGCTGCTGGCGGGGCTGGCACGTTCAGCGCCGTCAACGCCGACTTCTACGACGCGGACGGCAACCCCGATCCGCAATTCTACAAGGGCCGCACTCGGCGCGAGCGGCACGAGGAGCTGATCGACTTCGGCATCAAGGGCGGCATCGACCAGGCCCGCCGCGCCTACGACATCAGCGGCGGCAAGGGCCGCATCCACGCCAACCTGCTATGGGAGATGGGCGGGGCCGAGCGTGTCATCACCGGCGTGCTGGAGGGGGCCAAGGGCCTGATCAACGGCCTGACCTGCGGCGCCGGGATGCCCTACCGCCTGTCCGACATCGCCGCGCGGTTCGGCGTTCACTACTACCCCATCGTATCGTCCTCCCGCGCGTTCAGCGCCTTGTGGAAGCGCGCCTATTCCAAGGCGGCGGCCCTGCTGGGCGGCGTCGTGTATGAGGACCCCTGGCTGGCCGGCGGGCACAACGGCCTGTCCAACGGCGAGGACCCGACCAAGCCCGAGGACCCCTTCCCCCGCGTGCTGGCGCTGCGCAAGCTGATGCGGACGTTCGGCCTCGACCAGACCCCGATCATCATGGCCGGCGGCGTCTGGTGGCTGGAGGAGTGGGAGGATTGGATCGACAACCCCGACCTCGGCCCCATCGCCTTCCAGTTCGGCACCCGTCCGCTGCTGACCAAGGAAAGCCCGATCAGCGACGCCTGGAAGACCCGGCTGCTAAGCCTGAAGGAGGGCGATGTCTTCCTCAACAAGTTCAGCCCGACCGGCTTCTACTCCAGCGCCGTCAACAACGGCTTCATCGGCGAGCTGCGTGAACGCAGTGAGCACCAGGTCGCTTACACGACCGAGCCGGTCGGGGAGCACGTCGCCGTCCTCGGCGTCGGCCCCCGCAAGCGTGCGGTGTACCTGACGCCGCAGGACCTGTTCAACGTCGAGGGCTGGATCGTCCGCGGCTTCACCGAGGCGCTGCGGACTCCGGATGGCACGCTGATCTTCGTCACCCCCGAGCGCGCGGCGCAGATCACCGACGATCAGGTCTCCTGTATGGGCTGCCTGAGCGTGTGCCGGTTCAGCAACTGGAGCCAGCACGAACCCGACTACTCCAACGGCAAGAAGGCCGACCCGCGCAGCTTCTGCATTCAGAAGACCCTGCAATCGGTACGGCGCGACGATCAGACGCCGGAGGCCATCGAGCACCAGCTCATGTTCAGCGGCCACAACGCCTACCGGTTTGCGAGCGACCCGTTCTACTCCAACGGCTTCGTTCCGACGGTGAAGCAGCTAGTGGACCGCATCGTCAGCGGCCGCTAACCCGCCTGCCTGCTCCCTCTCCCTTCGGGAGAGGGCCGGGGTGAGGGAAGCGGCAGGCATGGTGCTCGGCTATTGAGGACCCCATCCATGCCCCGCTTCCGCAGCTAATCCCCCCTCACCCCAGCCCTCTCCCGGAGGCAGAGGGTAAAGCAAGCTCCAGTGCCCGGGCATACACCGTCTTGCGCGGCAGCCCGGTCGCAGCGGCAACCATCGCCGCAGCGTCCTTCAGGCTGTTGGCCTGCATGGCCCGGCGCAGTTGGCCGTCCAGGTCCTCGGCATCCGGCTCGTCGGACGCCGGACCGACCACCAGGGTGATCTCCCCACGGGCTGCCGTCGCCGCGTAGTGCCCGGCCAACTCCGGCAGGGTGCCGCGCCGCACCTCCTCGAACCGTTTGGTCAGCTCCCGCGCTACCGCCGCCGGCCGGTCGCCGAAGCTGGCCGCGAGGTCAGCCAGGGTCTCCGCCAGACGATGCGGCGCCTCGTGCCACAGCAGCGTCGCCATCAACCCGGCCCGCTCCGCCGCGCGCAGCCGGCCAAACGCAGCCAGCCGGGCAGCCGAGCGCGGCGGCGGAAATCCCAGGAACAGGAAGGGCTGCGGCGGCAGGCCCGACAGCACCAGCGCCATCACCGCCGCGTTCGGCCCCGGGATGGCTGACACCGGCAGCCCCGCCGCCAGCGCCGCCCGCACCAGGCGGAACCCCGGATCAGACACCAGCGGCGTCCCGGCATCCGACACCAGGGCGATGCGCCCGCCCCGGCGCAGTTGCTCCAGCAGCCCCGGGATGCGCCCCTCCTCGTTGTATTCATGCAACGGCGAGGTCCGGGCCTCAATGCCGTAGTGCATCAGCAGCCGGGCGGTTTGCCGCGTGTCCTCGCACAGCACCAGCTCGGCGCCGCGCAGGGCGTCGATGGCGCGATGTGACATATCCGCAAGGTTGCCAATAGGGGTGGCCACCAGCACGAGCCCCAGTGCTATAGGGGCGGACCGGTCCGCAATGGGATCGTCCTGGAAGGGGTCAGCCGATGGTTCTTGTGACATGGAGCCGGGCAAGATGGAGCCGGCCAAGCTGGAACCGGGGATCGCGGGATCGGGCGGCAGGGGGTCGGGCATTCACGCTCCTGGTGGCCGCAACCGGCCTGGCCGCCTGCGTAGCCGACCCGAACGCCGGGGGCTACAACCGGCCGGTCGGCCTCAACATGGCTGACGGTGCGCCGCGTGCTGCGCCGAGCGGCAATGTGCCGGGGCACCGCGTGTCCATCCTGCTGCCGCTGACCGGCCCCAACGCGGACGTGGGCCAGACCCTGCTGCGCGCCGCCCAGTTCTCCCTGTCGCAGCCCGGCAGCCCGCCGCTGGACGCCCGTGACACCGCCGGCACCCCGGGCGGCGCGGCGGATGCGGCACGGGCGGCCCTGGCTGGCGGGGCTGGCATCATCCTGGGTCCGCTGACAGCCGCGGAGACCGGCGCCGTCGCCCCTATCGCCGTTGCGGCCGGCGTGCCGGTGCTGGCGTTCACCTCCGACGTGACCAAGGCGCAGCCCGGCGTTTGGACCCTGGGCATCACCCCCGGGCAGCAGGTGCGCCGCCTGGTGCTGGCCGTGCAGGCGGAGGGCAAGACCCGCCTGGCCGCCGTCGTGCCCAGCAACGCCTTCGGCGACGCCCTGGCCAGCGGCATGAACGCCGCCGCCGCCGAGGCCAGCCTGCCGCCGCCCCGGGTGGAGCGCTATTCCAACAGCTCCGCCAAGCTGACGGCCTCGCTCAAGTCCGTTGCCGATTACGCCTCCCGCCACGGCGCCATCGAGGCCCGGCAACGCGCCGCCCAGGCAGCGCCGGCCGACCCCGATGCCGCGCCAGCCGGCAGCCCGGACGCGCCGCCACCGCCGCCCTTCGACGCTCTGCTGCTTGGCGCCTCAGGGCCGCAGTTGGGGCAGGCCGCGCCGCTGCTGACGTCCTACGACATCGGACCGGGCCAGGTCCGCATCCTCGGGCCGGCCACATGGGCGCGCGAGGGCGCGCAACTCGGCGCCTTGTCCGGCGCCTGGTACGCCGCACCAGACCCGGCGCAACGCTTCTCCTACGAGCAACAGTACGCCGCCAAGTACGGAACGCCGCCGCGCGACCTGACCGACCTGGCCTACGATGCCGCCGGGGTGGCCCGGGCTGTCGCGGACAACACGGGCTTTGCAGGTCCCGCGCTGACCCGGGCGCAGGGCTTCACCGGAGCGGACGGCCTGTTCAGCCTGCTGCCGGACGGGCAGGTGCGCCGCGGGCTGGCCATCTTCGAGATCGACAAGGGCGGCTCCCACATCGTGCAGCCCGCGCCGGCGAGCATGGCCGCGCCCGGAAGCTAGGCCGGCCCACCCACTCGTTCCATGCGGGGCATCCTTCCGCTGAGGACCGCCGCGGCCCTCATGGCTTGGCCGGCTGCCGTCCTGCTCGTCTTGGTCGCACTGGGAGAGCTGGATTGGAGGCCGGCAGTAGCGGCTGGGGCGGTCATGGCGGCAGGCGCGGTGGCACTGGCCTGGGCCTGGATGCGCGACCTCGCCCTTATCATCTCGATGCTGCACCGGGCGGCGCCAGACGGGTCGGGGCCAGTGCCGCAGCGCCCTCTGTTCTCCGCCACCGCCCACGTCGCGCGCGAGGCGCAGCGCCTGTCCCGCAGCCTTGCGGTCCGCACAAGTGAAATTGGCGAGCTGCTGCGCGCCGAGCAGGCCATCGTGCAGCGCCTGCCGGACCCGCTGATCGTGTTGGGCGCAGACCGGCAGGTGCGCCGCGCCAACGCCGCCGCGCAACGCGCCTTCGGCACCGAGATGGCCGCGGTCCTGCGCCACCCGGGCCTGCGCGCCGCCATCGACCGGGCGTTGAGCCAAGGCGAGGACCAGTCGGCCGAGCTGAGCCTGCCTGTCCCGGTGGCGCGCGAGGTATTTGCGACCGTCATGGCCCTGGACCCGCCCCTGGCCGATGGCGGGCGCATCGTCGCCATCCTGTCCGACCGCACGCGGGAACGGGCCGTGGAGCGGATGCGCGCCGACTTCGTCGCCAACGCCAGCCATGAGCTGCGGACCCCGCTGGCCAGCCTGATCGGCTTCATCGACACCCTGCTCGGCCCGGCCGCCGACGATACTCCGGCGCAAATCCGCTTCCTAGGCATCATGGCGGACCAGGCGCAGCGCATGAACCGCCTGATCGACGACCTGCTCAGCCTGTCCCGCATCGAGTTGACAGAACACCAGCCGCCCGCCGGCCGCGTGGAGCTGACCGGCCTGGTGCAGCGCCTGGCCGACGCGTTCGAGCCGCAGGTGAGGACGCGGCAGGCCCACATCGACCTGCAACTGCAGCCGGGCCTGCCGCAGGTGCTGGGGGACGATGACCAGTTGGAGCAGGTGCTGCAGAACCTGCTGGACAATGCCGTGAAGTACGGGCGCCAGGGCGGCACCGTGACGGTCGCGGCCAGACAGGTGCCGCCGGGCGGACGCTGGCCGGCGCGGCCCGGCGTCATTCTGGCCGTGGCCGATGACGGGCAGGGCATCCCCCGCGCCCACATCCCCCGGCTGACGGAGCGGTTCTACCGCGCCGACAAGGGCCGGTCCCGCGCGGTGGGCGGCACCGGGCTGGGACTGGCGATCGTCAAGCACATCGTCAACCGCCACCGCGGCCAGTTGCTGATCGAGAGCGCAGAAGGCCACGGCACCACCGTCACCGTATGGCTTCCGGATGCGGGGGCGCCGGCACCCGCCGCAGCAGCCCAACCATGACCAGCATCGCCGGCAGGGCGGCAAGGATGGTCAGCGCGTAGAAGCCGGTCCACCCCAGCCGCGCCGCCAATATCCCCGAGAACCCGCCGATGGTCCGCAGGCCCACCGCGGCCAGCGACGACAGCAGGGCATACTGGGTGGCCGTATAGGCTGTGGTGCAAAGCGCGGACAGGTAGGTCAGGAACGCGGCGTCCGCCATCGCCTCGGCGAAGTTCTCCAGGATCACCTTCGCCAGCAGGATGCGCCAGTCGCCGCCCGAGACGGCCAGGGCGAAATACAGGCCCATGGAGGCCATCTGTACGAACCCGGTCAGGATCAGCGCGCGGCCGGTGCCGATCCGCACCACCAGCCAGCCGCCGGTGGCCGCACCCAACAGGCTGGCAACCAGGCCGGGAACGCCGGTGGCCAGTGCGACCTGGGCGCGGTCGAACCCCATGGCACGGTAGAACGGCGTCGCCATCGTGTGGGCCAGCGCCTCGCCAAGCTTGAACAGCATGACGAAGGCCAGGATGCGGCCGGCTGCGGGACGGTGGATGAAGTCGCGGAACGGCTCGACGATGGCGGTCCGCAGCCGCTGCCCGAAGCCCTGCACCACGGCGACGGCGGCCCGCGCCGGTTCCGCCGCGGCCAGCGTCACCAGCAGGCCCGCCCCGGCCAGCCCTGCCATGACCGATAACGATCCATGCCAGCCGATCTTGTCCGCGAGGCCGATGGCGCCCGCCCCGGACACTAGCAGCGCCAGCCGGTAGCCCCACACGTACGCCGCCAGCGCTACGCCTTGCAGCCGCTCCGGGAAAGTCTCTACCCGCCATGCGTCCACCACAACGTCCTGGCTTGCCGACAGGAACGCGACCAGGATCGCGGCGCCGACTAGCCACTGCGGCCGGGCGACGGGGTCCGACAGCGCCAGTTGCAGGCAGGCCAACGCCAGCAGGGGCTGGATCACCAGCAGCCAGCCGCGGCGGCGGCCGAGAACAGCCAAGCCGAACGGCGGCGTAACCTGGTCCAGCAGGGGGGACCACAGGAACTTCAGGATGTAGGCCAGCCCGATGCTCGCCGTCGCTCCGATCAACGCAAGCGGCACATCGCCTTCACTCAGCCACTGCCGCAAGGTGAAGCCGGACAGCGGCAGCGGCAATCCGCAGGCCGCGCCATAGGCGCCCATGATCCAGAGTCGGCGGTCTCGGAGAAAGGAAGTGGGCATGGATCGGTCCGCAGCGGGGACTTTCACCTATGCAGCCCCGGAACCTGCCCGGCAACCCGCGATGCGCCGGGCAGGCAGCGTCTTGAGCCCGGCTAGTTGGAGATGCGGTTGGACCCATTCAGACCGGCGCTGGACCCAGGACCCGTGCTGGGGTCGGACTGGAAAGCCGAGTTGCTGCCGGACGACGCGCCGGACTGCCGCATCGCTGCACGGCTCCGGCGACGAGCGGTCATGCGAGCACGGCGAGTCCGGCGCGGCGTAGCCGAATACCCGTCGCCAGGGGTGGCCGCCGTTGATGTCGCCGAGCCGGCTGGCCCGACCTGAGTTGTGCTGAGCACGCCGGTGCCGCCAGCGGGAGTGCCCTCGGAGTTGCTCGGCGCGGTCGTGCTCGGCGTGCCGCCAGCCGGGCCGTTGCGGGCGCCGCCCGGCGTGACCTGGGCAAAGGAGGGCGCCACGGCCACGACGGCAAGGACCGCCGCGGCGATCAGCGAGGTTGAAAGGCGACGTGACAGGATGGCCATTCGAAGCTCCGGACGAGAGGGGCAGGACAGGAGTGCCGTGCCGATCTGCAACGATCCGGGGAACACAGAGTTGCTGCCCCAATCGCCCCCTCGTGAGGTCCCCTGCTTGGTGAACACCCCGGGACTTGGTGAAGCCCGGGGCTTAGTCAGTCTCAGGCCGCTTCGCTGTCCTGCTTGCGCTCGTTGCGCTTGCGCTGGTTCGGGTCGAGGAACCGCTTGCGCAGCCGCACCGCAGAGGGCGTCACCTCCACCAGCTCGTCGTCCTCGATGTAGGCGATGGCCTGCTCCAGGCTCATGCGCCGCGGCGGGATCAGCAGCATCGCGTCATCCTTGCCGGAGGCGCGGACGTTGGTCAGCTTCTTCTCCTTGATCGGGTTCACGTCCAGGTCGGAGTCGCGGCTGTTCTCGCCCAGGATCAGGCCGACGTACACCTTGTCGCCGGGATCGACGAACAGCGTGCCGCGCTCCTGCAGGTAGAACAGGGCGTAGTGAATGGCCTCGCCCGGCTCGCTGCTGATCAGGCTGCCGTTGCGGCGGCCCTCCAGCGTCCCCGCCCATGACTCGTACCCGGAGAACAGCCGGTTCATGATGCCGGACCCACGGGTGTCGGTCAGGAACTCGCCGTGGTAGCCAATCAGGCCGCGGCTGGGCATGTGGAACGTCATGCGGACCTTGCCGCCGCCGGACGGCCGCATGTCCTGCATCACGCCCTTCCGCCGGCTCATCTTCTCGACGACGATGCCCGAGTATGCCTCGTCCACATCGACCAGCACGTCCTCGAACGGCTCCTCGCGCTCGCCGGTCTCGGGGTTGCGCCGGGTCAGCACGCGGGGGCGGCCGATGGTCAGCTCGAAGCCCTCGCGGCGCATCTGCTCGATCAGCACGCCAAGCTGCAGCTCGCCACGGCCGGCGACCTCGAAGGCGTCGGACTCGTTGCTCTCGGTGATCTTGATGGCGACGTTGCCCTCGCCCTCGCGCAGCAGGCGGTCGCGGATTTGGCGGGAAGTGACCTTCTTGCCTTCCTTGCCGCCCAGGGGTCCGTCGTTCACACGGAACGTCATGGCCAGCGTCGGCGGATCGACGGGGATGGCATGCAGCGGCTCGGTCAGGGACGGGTCGCCCACCGTATCCGGCACCGTCGCGTCCGTCAGCCCAGCGACAGCGACGATGTCCCCGGCCTCGCATTCGTCCACCTGCACGCGGTCCAGGCCGCGGTAGCCCATCAGCTTCGTAAGCCGCCCGGTCTCGACCACGCTGCCATCGGCGCGCAACACCTTCACCGGCATGTTCAACCGCGCCCGGCCCTGCTCCACACGCCCGGTCAGCACGCGGCCGAGGAAGTTGTCGTAGTCCAGGATGGAGGCGACCATGGCGAACGGCGCCTCCTTGTCCAGCTTGGTAGCCGGCACATGGCTCAGCACCAAGTCGAACATCGGCGCCAGGTCCTTGCGCGGGCCTTCCATCACGGTGTCCGCCCAGCCCTGCCGTCCCGAGGCGTACAGCATGGGGAAGTCGAGCTGCTCGTCCGTCGCGCCCAAGGCGGCGAACAGGTCGAACACCTCGGTGTGCACCTCGTCGGCACGGGCGTCCTGACGGTCCACCTTGTTGACGACGACGATCGGCTTGATGCCGCGCTGCAGCGCCTTGCCGACGACGAACTTGGTCTGCGGCAGCACGCCCTCGGCGGCATCGACCAGCACGATGGCGCCATCGACCATGCCCAAGATGCGCTCGACCTCGCCGCCGAAGTCGGCGTGGCCAGGGGTGTCCACGATGTTGATGCGGGTGCCGCGCCAGACGACGCTGGTGCACTTGGCGAGGATCGTGATGCCACGCTCCTTTTCCAGGTCGTTCTTGTCCATCGCCCGCTCGGCCACAACTTGGTGGTCCCGGAATGAGCCAGACTGGCGGAGCAGTTGGTCCACGAGCGTCGTCTTGCCGTGGTCGACGTGGGCGATGATGGCGATGTTGCGGATTTCCATGGGAACCTTGGTGCCCAACCGGGCAGCAGCTAGGGGTCACGAGGGAGGGTGCACCCCCGTATGTTGCAGCGCACACATAGGTGCGGATCGCGGCTGTTGCGAGCCTAAAATGGGCATGACCGCCACGCGCCGGCGCTCAGGCCCAACGAGCGGGGCGGTTGCTCGTGATATAGGGACCGCACTGCTCCTCTCTCCCGGAGGAGTGTGCAGACACACCGGCGGTCAAGCTTGCAGCTAGCTACCAGCCAGTGCGGCACTGATGGCTGCGCGTGCCCCCGGGATGTCCTGCGCTGCGAGCGCACGCCGTGCAACCCCGATCAAGTGGACCATAGAACCCTGATCCGGCGTAGTGGCCACGCTAGGATCGGTGGATCGGGTCAGGATACGAACTTCCGTCCGCTCCAGCACTTCCTAGGCCGCGCCGGGGCGGTTGGATGCCAAAGTGCGCTGGGCCGCCTGCAGCAGAGCCTGCGGAGCATCGGCCGCGGCGCCCCGGATCAGGCTGGCGTAGCGCGATCCCGGACCGCGTGTCCTACCGGTCGGTGTTGCTGGCCTTGGTGCTGCTCGGGGAGCCGGCGCCGCCGCGGTAGTCACCGGTGCGCGGCGCATCGGTGCCGGAGGCCTGCGCCTGCCTGGCCGGAGCGCGACGGGGGGTCCCGGACTTGGCCTTCTTGGTCGAAAACGGGATGGCCCGATGCAATCCCGCCGCCTCGTGCTGTTGGCCGCGCATCGCCCGCATCCCAGTCATCCCTGGTGCGGCCGGGGCAGCGGCGTCCGGTGCCGCCGGGGGCGTGGCTGGGATCATCTGCGCCAGGACTGGACCGGTCGCCAAGCCCAACGCCGCTCCCAGCACCGTCGCAAACATCAGCAGCGATTTCCGCATAGGCAGTCTCCCAAATCGGCAAGGTTTGGCAGCGCACGCCCGGTGCGACTCGTTGCACCGAACGGACGGCATGCAGCTTGGTTCCCGGGCTGGTTGGTTCTCGGATCGGACGGCTTACGCGACCTGAGCCGCCATCGCCCGCAGGTCCACCCGCGGGCGGGCGCCATAGGCGCTGATCGCCGCCGACGCCGCCAGGCTGCCCAACCGCCCGCACGCCGGCAAGCTGCGTCCCGCCGCGTGGGCCGCGAGGAACCCGGCGGCATAGGCATCGCCCGCCCCCGTGGTATCGACCACCTGCGCCGGGGCGGCCTGCACCTCCACCCGCTCAGCGCCGCGCAGCACCAGGCTGCCGGCCTCGCCCCGGGTCAGCACGGCCAGCGCCACGTCCCGGCCGGCCCGGACGGCGGCGGCGTCGAACTCGTTCTCCTCATACAGGCTGCACAGCTCGGCCTCGTTGGCGAACAGGATGTCCACGCCGTCGCGCACCAGGGCCTGGAAGGCGGCCCGGTGCCGGTCCACGCAGAACGCATCGGACAGCGACAGCGCGACCAGGCGGCCGGTCCGGTGCGCCACTTCCGCCGCCCGATGAAACGCGGCCTGGGCCAGCGGCGGGTCGAACAAGTAGCCCTCCAGGTAGGTGACGGCGCTGCCGGCCACGGCATCCTCGTCCAGGTCCGCGCCGCCGAAGCTGACGCAGGCGCCCAGGTAGGTATTCATCGTGCGCTGCCCATCCGGCGTCACCACGATCAGGCAGCGCGCGGTCGGCGCCCCATCCTGCAACGCCGCAGTCGGGAAGTGGACGCCAGCCGAGGTGATGTCGTGCCGGAACACCCCGCCCAACTGGTCTCCGGCGACCTTGCCCAAGTAGCCGACCCGTGCCCCCAGCCCGGCCGCCACGGCGCAGGTGTTGGCCGCCGACCCGCCGCTGCTCTCCTGTCCCGGCGGCATCGCCGCATACAGCGCCTCCGCCTCGGCTGCCGAGATCAGCGCCATGCCGCCCTTCCGCATGTCGTGCCGGGACAGGAAGTCGTCCCCGGCCGGCGCGACCACGTCCACGATGGCGTTGCCGATGCCCAGGATGTCGAAACGCGGGTCAGACATAGGAACTCCTTGATGAGGTGGGCGCGAGGTGGGCACCGGGCGGGGATGCGCCGGGATGCCGCTGCGCCTAACATCCGCCCTGCCCCGCCACAACCCAGGACCGCCTGCATGTTCTCTCCCCTGTATCGCGCGCTGGCGCAATTGGACGACCCTGTGTTCCTGGGCGTCGTGCTGCGGAGCCTGGCGCTGTCGTTGCTGGCGTTCCTGGGCGTGCTGGCGCTGGTGGTCTGGGGCATGCAGTCGGCGGTGGCGCTGCCGGGCTGGCCGCATTGGGTGGCGTGGCTGGCCGGGCTGGCGGGCGGGATCGGGACGGTGTTCCTGTCGGTTTACCTTTTCGTCCCGGCGGCGCTGCTGGTGGCGACGCTGTATATCGACCGGATCGCCGACGCGGTGGACCGGCGCTTCTACCCGGAGCTGCCGCATCCGCGCGGCGCGGCCCTTGCGGTTCAGGCCTGGGATGGCGTGGTTCTGAGCGGCCAGGTGCTGGCCTTGCAGCTCCTGGCGCTGGTGCTGCTGGTGCTGCTGCCCGGCGTGGGGTTGGTGCTGGGCTGGATCATCACCGGCTGGGCGATCGGGCGCGGCCTGTTCGTCTGCGTGGCGATGCGGCGCATGGGCCGGACGGACGCGCTGGCGGCCTACCAGGCGCGGCGGCTCGTGGTGCTGGTGCAGGGCGCAGCCCTGGCAGCGGCCAGCATAGTGCCGGTGCTCAACCTGTTCGTGCCCGTGTTGGGGACGGCGGCGATGGTGCATGTGCTGAACCGGCGCGCATCGTTGCGTTAAGGCTGGCCCCAAGCAAGGTTGCCCAGCCTGGGACAGGGATGCTTCCTGGACAGAGATGCTGTTCAGCGCGGCCAGGTCATGTAACTCTGCCTGGCTCTCATTTCTGCGCAAACCTAAAAAGGTTTGCTCAGTTGCGGTGCCGCACAATCCCGGGTTGTTCGCCGGCACCGCCTCATGCTAGGCGGGGAGGGACGTGCCGCCGTGTTCTTGGGGTGCGAAGCCTCGAAAGGGGACCTGCCTTGTTCAAGCGCCGCAAACCCGACTCGCCCGCCGGTGACGCTGCCGAGCCAGCCCCGGCCAGCGTCCCCGCAGCGCCGCAAGGCGCTGTGACTTCGCCGCCCGCCCCGCCCCGCCCGCCCGCCGACAGCGGCGTCGGCGTTCCCCCCTTCCGTCCCGCCGCGCCAAAGGAGGCTCCCCCCATGGGCCGCACCCCGTTCCCCGCCCCGCCGTCCCCTGCCCCGAACCCGCCCGGCCCGGTGCCAAATCCAGGCATGCCCTCTGGCATACCCCCTGGCATGGCCGTTCCGCCGCGCCCCGGCGTGCAGCCCGTCCGCGTGCGGGAGCCGGCCGAGCGCCGCACCCTGGTCGTCGGCCGCGGCATCTCGTTGCAGGGCACCGTCACCGACGCCGAGCGCCTGGTGGTGGAGGGCACGGTCGAGGCCAGCATGATCCACGCCGCCGAGCTGATGATCGCCCAGGGCGGCGTGTTCAAGGGCGAGGTCGAGGTCGATGACGCCGAGATCACCGGGATGATCGACGGTACGCTGACCGCGCGCGGCAACCTGATCGTGCGCGCCACGGGCAAGGTGCTGGGCACCGCCCGCTGCCGCCGCCTGCAGGTGGAGGACGGCGGCCAGATCACCGGACGGATCGAGATGCTGACCGAGGGCGCTGCACCGACCCCGCGCCAGGCCGAGCCGGCGCCGGCGCCCGTAGCAGCCTCGGCCAGCTAGCGGGACCCCGCGGTTTCAGCCTAACCTCCCCCGGCAGACAGGCCGGGGGAACTCATAATGCTCATCACACGACGGTCCGCCATCGGGACCGGCACCATTGCAGGCGCCCTGCTGGCGCGTGGTGCAGCCGACGCGGCGCAGCCTCCGGCCACCACGCAGGCGCCGGCGTTCTTCCGCTACCGCGTCGGCGACATGCAGGTCACGGCGATCAACGATGGCATGGCCTATCGGTCCCTTGACGGCTTCATCCCGAACGCCGCACCGGAGGCGGTCAAGCAGGCCCTGGCGGACAACTTCCTGCCGACGGACCGCTTCCCCATCACCTTCAACACCCTGGTCATCAACACCGGCGGCAAGCTGGTGCTGATCGACACCGGCAACGGCGACCTCGGCGCGCCCACCAGCGGCACCTGGATGGCCAACTTCCGCGCTGCCGGGTTCGACCCGGCGCGGGTGGACGTGGTGCTGTTCAGCCACTTCCACGCCGACCACATCAACGGCTATCGGCTGAAGGACGGCACCGCCGTGTTCCCGCAGGCCGAGGTCATGGTCCCCGCGCCCGAGTGGGACTACTGGATGAGCGACGACAAGCGGGCGCAGGCGCCGGACGGGCTGCGGCCCAACTTCGACAACGTGCGCCGGGTGTTCGGCCCCATCGCCGCCAACGTCACGCGGTACGGATGGGACCAGGAGGTGCTTCCGGGCATCACCTCCCTTGAGGCGGCAGGGCACACGCCGGGCCATACGTGCTTCGCCGTGGTGTCCGGGCGGGACAAGCTGCTGGTGATGTCGGACGTGACCAACAATACCTTGATTTTCGCCCGCCATCCCGACTGGTCCGCCGTGTTCGACCAGGACGCCGCGGCGGCGCGGGCCACCCGGCACCGGATGTTGGATATCGCGGCGACGGAGCGGATGCAGGTCTCTTTTTACCACGCGCCGTTCCCGGCCACTGGGCATATCGTGCGGGAGGGCGACGGCTACGCGCTGGCGCCGGTGGTGTGGACGCCCGCAGCCTGACACCATGCGGCTGAACCGCCGGGCCTGCCTGTGCTGCGGGCTGGCGGGCCTGGCGGTTCGCGCCAGCGCGGCCGAGCCTGCGCCGCCGCCCGGCCCGGGGCTGGTCGCGGACCTGGTGGCGGCCAACCACATCCTGTTCGACCAGGGCGTGGTGGACGGCTTTGGCCACGTCAGTGCCCGGCATGACCGGCAGGCGGACCGCTTCCTACTGTCCCGCAGTATCGCGCCGTCGCTGGTGGGCGCCGCCGACATCATGGAGTTCGAGCTGGACGGCGCCCCGGTCGCCCCGGCCGGCCGGACGCCCTACCTGGAGCGGTTCATCCACGGCGCAATCTACCGGGCGCGGCCGGACGTGATGGCGGTGGTGCACAGCCACTCGCCGGGCATCATCCCGTTCAGCGTGGCAGGAGCAGGGCTGCGGCCGGTGTTCCACCTGGCGGGGTTCCTGGGGCCGGAAACGCCGGTGTTCGAGATCAGGGACGTGGCCGGCCCGGCGACGGACCTGCTGGTGCGGTCGGACGCGCTGGGCGCCGCGCTGGCCCGCACCCTGGGGGACCATGCGGTGGTGCTGATGCGCGGGCATGGCTCGGCCACCGTGGGGGCGGACGTGCGGCAGGCGGTGTTCCGTGCGGTGTACACGGAGGTGAACGCGCGGCTGCAATCGGACGCGCAACGGCTGGGGCCGGTGACGTTCCTCACCACGGAGGAGGCTGCCGCGGCGGCGCAGACCGGCAACGGGCTGGTCGGGCGGGCGTGGGACCTGTGGCGGATGCGAAGTCCATGACAGGCTGCGCGGCGGCATCCTGACGCGGCGCAATCCGTTGAAAAAGTCATGCATTGGGGCGGCCACGCGATGCGCCTGTCCCGATTGCGGCGTCGTACGCGCTCTTGACACCTCTACTCGCCTGTACATTTCTTCACCGAAGCGTGAAATAGCTTACTAGCCTATGTTGCCAACGACCAGCGTATGCGGGAACGAATATGCCAATCAACTTGACGGGTCAGCAGCACGAGTTGATCATGGTGGTCTTCTCGTTCGCCGCTGGCGTGATGGCGATCTCCAGCATATTCTTCTTTTCCCAACGTTCCGAAGTCCTTCCTAGATACCGCGTATCCATAACTCTTCTGTCACTGGTCAGCCTTGTTGCGGCCTACTATTACCTAAGGCTTTATCAGGCTTGGCGGGAAGCGGCTGTCGTAGTGGATGGGGTCGTCAGCAGGACTGGCGTTCCCTACCATGATGCATACCGCTACGCAGACTGGCTGACCACCGTTCCCTTGCTGCTC
>JAABUX010001667.1_pt1 | contig 32981 bp, 34 predicted proteins | sample 5561851 | NCBI WGS metagenome assembly JAABUX01 (sample SAMN10711883, study PRJNA513361) | rock metagenome | isolation source: Antarctica rocks | place: Antarctica: Victoria Land, Richard Nunatak red sandstone | collected 2016-01-03
GCGCGCGATCCTCAGGCGTCCACATGCCAAGCTCCATGACAGGCAAACAACCTGGAACGCCGCAACAGCCGTCCCAGTCACACCGTCAGACCTGGCCCACAACCCCTTTCGAAACGGGCTTTAAGTTGACGGAACCTGGAGGGCACGGATCGGTATTGCTGGCGCGGGCGCTGGAACGGCCGCCGGCAAGCAAGGGAATCGATCATGTCAAACGAGAACCTGAAGCAGTTCTACATGCAGGGCCTGCAAGCCCTGAAGGTCGCGGGACAGAAAGGCCATGAGGCCGCGAGCGAGACGCTCGGTAAGGTCACCTCGCCCGAGTTGAAGCAGTTGGTGCAGCAGGACACCGAGATGACGCAGCGGCACGCCAAGCAGTTGGACGAGTTGCTGCAGAAGGCGGGCGGGCAGGCCGGCAACATGGACAACCCGATCATCGAGGGCATCCAGGCTGGGGCCAAGAAGATCCGCGAGGCGGCCAAGGACGAGATGACCCGCGATGCCGGCATCGTCGATTCGGCGCAGATCGCCCTGCACTACTATATTGCGGCCTACGGCAGCCTGGCTGCCCATGCCAAGACGCTCGAGATGAGCGACGCGGCCGGGGTGCTGAAGGGCATGGTCGAGGAGTGCAAGCAGCAGGACCAGAAGCTCACCGAGTTGGCGGAGCGGGCCGTCAACCCGCAAGCCAAGGCGGCGTAGGCCCGGCGCCACCTCCGGGCCGGACGTAGGCCCGGGCGGCGCCAGCATAAGCAGGAGTCGCGGCGGGCCGGCGTCACCGCTTCCCGCCGCGATAGCCTCCTGGCCAAGGTATGATCGCCCAGGTATAAGCCGCGCGCCGGCTGTCGGCCGGACCGCCTGGCGCCGCGTCAGGCCGGCACTTGCAGCCAGGCCCGAACGGCATCGCGCAGGAAGGCCCGGGCAACAGGGTCCTGCACGGGGTTGCCGGCGCGGTGGCCCCAGACGCTTGGGATGGGCCGCAGCTCGGCGTGGGACAAGTGCAGGAGTTCCGCCACGTTGTCGGCCAGGCGGAAGTATAGGTCGGTCTCGCCGGGCAGCAGCAGCACGCGGGCGCGGATGGCGCGCAGCGCCGCAGGCAGGTCGCCGTCATAGGGCGGGGGGCTGCTGATGTCCGCGGCGTGCCAGGTCCTGAGCTGCGCATACAGGTCGGCGGCGTACTTGCCGTCGTAGCGCCGCTCCCAGTCCTCCACCAGGTAGCTCTCCAGGTCCGGCGCGCCCAGGACGGTGCGGTGCAGGTCCGCCCGGTAGAAGTCCTGGCTGAGCGCCCATCCGGCATAGATGCGCGCGAAGGCGCGGATCGCCGCCAGCGGCTCGGCGCTGAAGCGGCCGTCCCCCGTCCATTCCGGCGCTGCCTCCAGCACCGCCATCAGCCCATCCAGGAACACCTGGTTGTGCACGGCCGTGCGGGCGCTGCCGCAGACGACGACGATGCGCTCGACCGCGTCCGGGAACGCCGCCGCCCAGTGATAGGCCTGGATCGCGCCCATGGAGAAGCCGTAGGCGCAGGCCAGCCGGTTGATCCCCCAGACCTCCCGCAGCAGCCGGGCCTGCGCCTGCACGTTGTCCCCGGCCGTCACCAGCGAGGGGTAATCCGCGCTGTTGCTGGGCGAGCTGGATAGGCCGCCGCCGAACTGGTCGGCCTGGACGATGAACCAGCGCGTCGGGTCCAGGATGCCGTCCGGGCCGATCAGCCATTCCAGGTCCTGATGCCGGGCGCCGTAGCTGGTGGGGTACAGGATCACGTTGTCCCCGGCGGGCGACAGGGTGCCGTGCGCCTTCCAGCTCAGCCGCGCGCCGGGCAGGGTGGCGCCGGATTGCAGGGGCAGGTCGCCCAGGTCGAACATGCCCCGTTGCTGCGGCCAATCCATGCGGCATCCTTTCCCGTTGCGCCGACCCTACCGGGCCGACCCGTCCACGGCCAGTGGCGCAGCCGGCTTGCACCCCATATCGATGGCATGCAGGACGGAGCCTCCGATGGAACGTGTCGCCGACTATCCTCGCCCGCCGCGGCTGGAGCCAGCGGGACGCCGGGTGCGCGTCGTTCTGGGCGGCGTGACCATCCTGGATACCGACGCCGCCTGGCGCGTGCTGGAGACCTACCATCCGCCCAGCTACTACCTGCCGCAATCCGCCTTCCTGCCGGGCAGCCTGGTGCCGTCGCCGGGCCGCAGCAGCCTGTGCGAGTGGAAGGGCCAGGCCACCTACTTCACGGTGCAGGCTGGCGGCGCTACGGCGAAGGATGCCGCCTGGGGCTACCCGCATCCTACGCCGGCGTTCGCGGCCATCTTGGGGCATGTCGCGCTCTATCCTGGCCGCATGGACGCCTGCTACGTTAACGACGACCTCGTTGTGCCGCAGGAGGGCGGGTTCTACGGCGGCTGGATCACGCCGGACCTGGTCGGCCCGTTCAAGGGCGGGCCGGGCACCCAATTCTGGTAGAGTGGGTTCCGCTGGAAGAAGTCCGGTAGCGGCCAAACCCGGCCCTGCCTGAGGGCGTTGCCCGCCGGCTCCCTAAACGTAAAGGCACCTCCTTGGACGGCTTATTGATCGCACGGACCGCATCGGTCCCTGCGCAAACGCGCTGGCGCCACGCCGCCGAGACGCTGCGCCTCGCCGCACCCCTGGCCGTGGCGCAACTGGCCGGCGTCGCGATGGGCGCAACCGATACCGCTCTGCTGGGCGCGCTGGGCGGGGACGCGCTGGCGGCCGGCGGGCTGGGCTCCATGCTGTTCATCACAGTCGTCATCCTGCTGCAGGGGATGCTGACGGCGGTTAGCGTGGTGGTGGCGCAGGCGCGCGGTGGGGGGGACGACGGCGGGGTGCCGGCGCCATATTGGGCGGGGCTGGGTATGGCGCTGCTGCTGTCGGTGCCGGCCTGGTTGGTGTTCACGGGGGCTGGGCCGCTGCTGCTTCTGGCCGGGCAGCCGGCGGCGCTGGCGGCGGGTGCGGCGCGCTACATGGACGTGCTGCGCTGGGCCGCGCCGGGCGCCATGGTGGGCATGGGCCTGATGCGCGCCTTCCTGCCCGCCATCGGCCAGGGGGCAGCCATCCTGTGGGTGTCGCTGGCAGCGGTGCCGGTGAACCTGGTGCTGTGCTTCGGCCTGATCCACGGGCGATGGGGCCTGCCGGCGCTGGGCCTGCCGGGGGCGGCGCTGGCGACGGTGCTGGTGGAGACTGCAATGGCGCTGCTGCTGCTGGCCTGGCTGCACGGGCGGCCGTCGCTGCGGCGCTTCGTCCGGTGGCGGAGGCCCGGCGCGGCGCTGCTGCGGCGGATGCTGGTGCTGGGGCTGCCGGTCACCGGGACGTTCACGGTAGAGACCGGGCTGTTCCTCGGCATCGGGCTGCTGGTCGGGCGGCTTGGCCCGGCGGCGCTGGCGGCGCACCAGATCGCGCTCACCATCGTGTCGGTGTCGTTCATGGTGCCGCTCGCCATCGCGCAGGCGGCCAACGTGCGGGTCGGCAACCGGGTCGGCGCGGGGGATGCCGCGGGGGCACGGCGGGCCGGGCTGGTGGCCATCGCCCTGGCCGGCGGGTCGGAGGCGCTGGCGGCCATGGTGCTCGTGCTGGCGCCGGGCACGCTGGCGGCGGGGTTCATCGACCCGGCGCTGCCCGCCAACGCCGAGGCTTACGGCTCCGCCATCGGCCTGCTGGGGATCGCCGCGGTGTTCCAGACGGCAGACGGCGTGCAGTCCGCCGCCGGCGGGGCGCTGCGCGGCATGGGGGATACGCGGGTGCCGTTCCTCCTGGCGGCGGCGGGCTACTGGGGACTTGGCTTCCCGGCGGCGTGGTGGCTGACGGCGCGGGCCGGCTGGGGGGCAGCAGGGGCCTGGTGGGGTCTGGCAGCAAGCCTGCTGCTGGTGGCGGTGCTGTTGACGGCACGGTTTCTACACCGCAGCAGGCCTGTTGGGAGAGACACTTTAGATTAACTTCCTTGTCTTGATAATTTAGGTTTTGCCAACAAGTCTTCTTGCACGTCACTGAGAATTAGGCTGTTCTCGGGCTTCTACGGCGTAAACCAAAATTGGGATGACTTTCATGATCCGCAGCCATCCCAATTCTGCGCCTGGTATTGCGAGACATGCTGGCGTTCTGTGGCTCGGCGCGATGCAGGTGCTGCTGCTATTGTCTGGTCCGGTATGGGGACAAGCTGCTACTCCAGCCCTTGCCGACCTTTCACTCCTTGGCGATGCGGCGTCACAGAGTACCGAGGGTGCGACGCCAGTCCGCCTGGTCGTCGTGCACTGGAAAATCAAACAAGGGCAAGAACAGGAGTTCCTGGACTACTGGGCGCAACGCTCCCCCGTGGCGGACCGGTCGGGCTTGGTGGGTGAGTTCCTCAGCTCGGTTGAGGACCGGGACCGCTTTCCCTGGATCAACATGCAGGCGGTCAGCGCCAGCTACACCTCGTTCTTCAACATCGGCATCTGGAAGAACTCCGCCGCGTTCCAGGACCAGATCGGCAAGTATATCGACACCAGCCGTCCGCCGCTGCCGTTCGAGGCGGAGCGGCGCGAGCGGGTGTTCCTGCAACCGGAGCGGTGGCGCATCGGCGGAAGCGCGCTGTCCCTATCCGACCAGCCCGGCGTGAAGTAGCGGCCGCGGCGGCCGTTTCCCGCCGCATGCTGCCGCTGGCCGGTCGGCGGTGGGGAGATACCGCGGTCCGAGCAGGCCGTGGGCGGATTGCTGGCGAGTGGGAGGTTGTCCGGAGCTTGCGGGCTGCCACCGTTTGAGGACGCGGGGATGCTGGCCGCACCGGCCGCCGCCTCGGTCCAGGCGCCTGAGGGAGTGCCGGCGGCAGCCTCGTCCGGAAGGGGGTCTGACAGCAGTCGGCGAGCGGCTCGAACCCATGCAGCTTCAACCCAGCTTCCCCGGCGATGCCTCTCCGGCCCGCACCGCCGCCGCGAGGCGGTTGGTTGGCGGGGCCAGGGGACATAGGTAGCGGGCTGAATATGCGCAGGACGGATTGTAGGAGAAGTTGAAGTCCAGCACCGTCCGGCCATCCGGCGCGATGCCCAGGTCGGCGGACTTGATCGTGTCCAGCAAGTAACGGCCTGCGCCATAGGTCTCCCGTCCGCTGGTCGAGTCGGCGAACGGCAGGAACACGCCACCGCCGTAGCCCAGCAGCCAATAGACGGTCAGCTCCCCGCCTAGGAGCGGCGCCAGACCGGCCGTGCGGGCAATGGGCCGCATCCGCAGCTCGCCATCCTGGCCGGCTGGGAACGCCTCCTCCGGACCGTCCAGTGGGGCCATGACGGTCAGGATGCGCAACGCCGGGTCGTAGGGAAAGCAGGGCAGGCCGGTGAAGACCGTGCCGGGCTCGATGGGCGACTGCGGGTGGCTGCGGAACAGCCTGTCCCGGACCGTGCGCCAGTGCTGCCAGGCGGCCTGCGGGTCCGGCTCGGCTCGCACGGCGGCATACAGGTCGGCCACTTGGCGACGCCAGTCCCACAGCGTCAGGTCCGGTGATGCCAGGTTCGGCGCCGCCGGGCTCGGCAACATCACGTTCAGGCCTGCTTCAGGTCGATCAGGCCCTGGCGTATCTTGCGGCCGCGGCCGATGCGGTCCTCGATGTAGGCGGCGTCGCCCCAGCGCACGGCGCGGGCCATCGCCTGGGCGTCCTCGGTGAACCGGGCCAGCATCTCGAGCAGGGCCTCGCGGTTGTTCAGGAAGATGTCGCGCCACATCACGGGGTCGCTGGCGGCGATGCGGGTGAAGTCGCGGAAGCCGGAGGCGGCGAACTTCAGCACCTCGGCGCGGCTGGCGTCGGCGGCGCCCTCAGTGGCCGCACCTTGCTTGGCCCCGCCCTCCCTCGCCAAATCGTCCGCGGTGCCGCAGATGGTGAAGGCGATCAGGTGCGGCAGGTGGCTCACGATGGCCAGCACGCGGTCGTGGTGCTCGGGGTCCATCACCTCCACCATGCTGCCCATGCGGCGCCACAGCTCGGCCACCTGCTCGACGGCGTCCGGGTCGGTGCCGGCCGGGGGGGAGATCAGGCACCAGCGGCCGGTGAACAGGGTGGTGAAGCCAGCGTCGGGTCCGGAGTACTCGGTGCCCGCAAGCGGGTGTGCGGGAACGAAGCGCACGCCGGGCGGCAGCAGCGGCGCCAAGTCGCGGATGACGGAGACCTTGGTGCTGCCGACGTCGGTCAGGATGGAGCCGGGCTGCAGGTATGGTGCGATGGTGGCGCCGATCGAGGCATAGGCGCCGACGGGGGCGCACAGCATCACGCAGTCGGCGCCCTGGACGGCGCGGGCTAGGTCAGGTTCGACCCGGTCGGCGAAGCCCAGCGCGGCGGCGCGGGCCAGCACGGCGGGGTTGCTGTCGGTGACGACGACTTCCGCCGCCAGGTCTCCGCCGGGCCGCCCGCGGTCATGAGCGATGCGGGCGACGGAGCTGCCGATCAGCCCGGCGCCGATCAGCACCAGGCGCTGGAACACCGGCGCCTGCTGGGCTGGCCGCAGTGCCGCGGGGCCGGCATCAGGCGCGAAGTCAGGCATGGACTTGTTGCGCCGTCCCAGCTTGGGCTGCCCCAGCTTGGGCATCCATGTGCCGGGCCAGGACGTGGGCAGCCAGGGCGCACTCTTCTGCCGTTCCGACCGAGATTCGCAGGCAGTGCGGCAGGCCATAGCCGCCCATGGCACGCACGATTACCCCGCGGGCGCGCAACGCGGCGTTGGCGGCGTCGGCGGCGGCAGGCTGGCCGAAGTCCGCCAGGACGAAGTTGGCCTCGCTCGGCCAGACCCGGATGCCGGCGGCATCGAGCGCCCGCGTCAGCCATGCGCGATACTCAGTGTTGTGCCGCCGCCCAGCCTCCTCCCAGCCCGGCTCGGCCAGGGCGGCGATCCCGGCGGCCTGCGCGGGCAGGCTCACGTTGAACGGGCCGCGCACCCGGTTCAGCACGTCGGCGATGGCAGCCGGCGCGTAGCACCAGCCCAGGCGCATCCCGCCCATGCCCCAGATCTTGCTGAACGTGCGGGTCATAACCGTGTTGTCTCCGGCGTCCACCAGCTCCACGCCGGGGTCGTAGTCCGACCGGTCCACATACTCGGCATAGGCGGCGTCCAGCACCAGCAACACGTCCGCCGGCAGGCCGGCGCGCAGGCGGCGCACCTCGGCCTGCAGCACCATGCTGCCGGTGGGGTTGTTGGGGTTGGCCAGGAACACCAGCCGTGTCGCCGGGGACACCGCGGCCAGCATGGCGTCCACGTCGGCGGTCAGGTTGCGCTCCGGCGCCTTCACGGTGGACAGCCCCGCGTATTGCCCGGCGATCTCGTAGATGCTGAACCCGTGCCGGCTCATGATCAGCTCGCCGCCGGGACGGGCGTAGGCCAGGCAGAGGGCGTAGATCAGCTCGTCCGACCCGGCGCCGCACACGATGCGCGCCGGGTTCAGGCCGAAGTGGCGGCCGATGGCGCGGCGCAGCTCCGTGGCGCCGCCGTCGGGGTAGCGGTGCAGTTGGGCGGCCTGCTCGGCATAGGCGGCGCGGGCGCCGGGCGGGACACCGAACGCACCCTCGTTGCTGCTCAGCTTCACCACGCGGTTCTGCCCGGGCGCCTTGCTCTCGCCGCCGACATAGGGGCTGATGCCCAGGATTTCCGGGCGGGGTAGAGGTCCGATCACGCGGCAGGCTCCTGGATGGGGACGGCGTAGGCGCCCAGCACGACGGGCCGGCGCAGCACGGGATGCAGGGCGTCCAGGCGTGGGTCGGCGTCGGTGACGAAGCCCTCGACCTCGACCAGCACCCGCGCAGCAGCGGCGCCCGGGTCGCGTCGCAGGATCACCGGCCCTGCCAGCAGCCCAGCCGCCTTGAGCGCCGTGCCCAACCTGGCTCGGGTGACTTCCAGCGACAGCTCCAGTCCCAGCAGCGAGCGGTCGGCCCCGCTCGGATCGGGTGGCGCAGCAGCGACCACCAGGGCGTGGGCCATCGGCGACCCTTGCGGCCGCGCCGCCCAGAACGGCAGCCGGGCGACGACATGGATGCGCGGATCGTCGGGGTGCAGCAGCGCGGTCCACCAGGCGGCCGCCGGCGCCTCCCCTTCGGCGGGCACCGGCAGCACGGCCGCAGTAGCGAGGCCGGCGCTGACCTCACGGATCGCCTGGGCCGGGGAGCGGTGGACACGCATCGGCGTCAGCGCGCCGAACTGCTCGCGCGCGGCGGCGAGCAGGGCCGGGCCGCCCTCGCAGCCTTCCGCTTCACAGACGGTGATCAGCACCGGGCGCTGCTGCGCGGTGAAGGCGCTGATCAGCTCCCGCCACACGCGGACGATGCCGACCCGGGGGAATAGTCCATGGTGCCGGGCCAGCAGGCGGCGGAGGATCGCAGCCTCCCGTCCCGGCCGCAGCGGCACCCGGCCCTTCACGCCCAGCGCGCCGATCTGCGCCACCACGCCGGCCCGGCGCATCAGGGTGTCGTGCATCTGGTCGTCCAGCACGTCCAACTCGGCCCGCAGCGCCGCCAGAGGGTCCAGCGGGGCGGGCTGGGGCCATGGAGGATCGAGCAGAGGGGCGGGACTGGACATCCTGAGGTCTCGTTGGGGTAAGCCGAGGTGCATAGCGGATGAAGCCCAGTGTGCAAAGCGGGGTATGCAAAGCGGGGTGGTGTGCGAAGCGGGGCGTGCAAACTACAACGTGCGCCGCGTGCCCGTTGCCGCATCGGCCCTGTCGGGCCTATTGAGGGATCTGCGATGGACCAGTCCGCTCCCCCTTTCATTGAACAGCAGCAGACGGCCTCGTTCAATGAGCCGTTCCCGTTGGATTGCGGGGTGTCGCTGGACGGGATCACCGTCGCCTACCGCACCTATGGCGCCCTGAACCCGGATGGCTCGAACGCTGTGCTGGTCTGCCATGCGTTGACCGGGGACCAGTATGCGGCGGAGCCGCACCCGACCACCGGCAAGCCCGGCTGGTGGAACCAGGTGGCCGGGCCGGGCCGCGCGATCGACACCGACCGCTTCTTCGTCGTGTGCGCCAACGTGCTGGGCGGCTGCATGGGCAGCACGGGGCCGCGCAGCCTGCGCGATGGCAGCGGCGAGCGCTGGGGCACCGACTTCCCCGCCATCACCATACGCGACATGGTCCGGGCGCAGCACCTGCTGGTTGAAAGCCTGGGAATCACCCGGCTGTTCGCCGTCGTCGGCGGCAGCATGGGCGGGATGCAGGCGCTGGAGTGGGCCGCAACCTACCCGGACCAGGTTTTTGCCTGCGTGCCCATCGCCACGGCGTCGTTCCACTCGGCGCAGAACATCGCGTTCCATGAGGTCGGGCGCCAGGCGATCTTCGCCGATCCCGACTGGGACGGGGGCGAGTACTGGCGGGCCGGCAAGGTCCCCGCCCGCGGCCTGGCCGTCGCACGCATGGCGGCGCACATCACCTACCTGAGCGAGCAGGCGCTGACCCGGAAGTTCGGCCGTCGGCTGCAGGCACAGGACGCCAATGCGACGCTGCTCGGCGAGATGTTCGAGGTCGAGAGCTATCTGCGCCACCAGGGTAGCACCTTCGTGCACCGCTTCGACGCCAACAGCTATCTGACCATCACCCGCGCCATGGACTACTTCGACCTGGCTGCCGAGCATGACGGGGACCTGGCGGCGGCGTTCCGCGGCACGCGTACCCGATTCTGCGTGGTGTCGTTCAGCAGCGACTGGCTGTTCCCCACCCCGCAGTCCCGCGCCATCGCGCGCGCGCTGAACCGCGCCGGGGCCAACGCCAGCTTCGTCGAGATCGCCAGCGACAAGGGCCACGACGCCTTCCTGCTGGACGAGCCGGACTTCCACCGCACGCTGTCCGGCTTTCTAGCTGGCTGCGCCGAGCACGCCGGCCTTCCTTTCCCCTCCGGGAGAGGGCTGGCCCCCTCCGGGAGGGGGCTGGGGTGAGGAAGGCGGCGCGAACCGAGCCAGGCCTGTTCACACTGCTGCCTGCGCTCGCATCACCACGGCCAGCCCTTGCGGCCTTTCTCACCCCGGTCCTCTCCCGGAGGGAGGGGGGGCAGCAGGCGGGATGAGCCGGCCCCCGGTTCAGCAGGTCGCCAAGAACATGCGGCTGGACCTGCAGCTCATGTCCGAGATGATCGCCCCCGGGTCCCGCGTGCTGGACATCGGCAGCGGCGACGGTACCCTCATAGAACACCTGTTCCGCACCCGCGGCTGCGACGCGCGCGGCATCGAGATCGACATGGCGGAGGTGACGCACGCCGTCGCGCACGGCCTGCCGGTGATGCACGGCGACGCCGACATCGACCTGCAGCACTACCCGGACGGGCTGTTCGACTATGTCGTGCTGTCCCGCACCCTGCAGGCGGTCGAGCGCCCGCAGGAGGTGCTGCGGCAAATGCTGCGGATCGGCACCCGCGCCCTGGTCAGCTTCCCGAACTTCGGCCACTGGCAGGTGCGCTGGCAATTGCTGCGGTCGGGCCGGATGCCGATGACCTCCACCTGGGACCGGCCCTGGTACGAGACGCCCAACATCCACCCCTGCACCATCTGCGACTTCTTCGCCCTGTGCGCGCAGGAGGGCTATCGGGTGGAGCGATGGCTGGCGGTGGACGACGACGGGCGGCGGGCGCCCTGGCGGCGTTTTCCGGGGCTGGCCAACGTGTTCGGGGAGCAGGCGCTGTTCCTGCTGCGCCGGGCGTAGTACGGGAACGCACGGGCGGTTGATCGGATCAGGGTGGAAACCTGATGCGGTGCCGCCCTAATCATAGACACCTGATTCGGCGCTTGCCCTCTCCGACGGAACCACCCATGCCCCAAACCTCCGATACCCCCTGTTCCAGCCCTACACGCTGGGCCAACTTCAGCTTCGCAACCGCATCGTCATGGCGCCCTTGACGCGCAGCCGCAGCAGCGAGGACGGCATCGTTCCATCGTTCGCCGCGGACTACTACGGCCAGCGCGCCTCTGCCGGGCTGATCGTATCCGAGGCGACGAACATTTCCGCCCAGGCCCGCGGCTACGCGATGACGCCCGGCATCTGGACCCCGCAGCAGGTTGAGGCCTGGCAGCCCGTCACCGACGCCGTCCACGGCCAGGACGGCCGCATAGTCCTGCAGCTCTGGCACACCGGTCGCATCAGCCACCCTGATCTCCACAACGGCGCGCTCCCGGTCGCGCCGTCCGCCATCAAGCCGTCCGGCCAGGCGTTCACCAATAGCGGCATGCAGGACCACGTCACGCCCCGCGCGCTGGAAACCGAGGAAATCCCCGCCATCGTCGCCGATTACCGGCATGCCGCGCAGTGCGCGAAGGATGCGGGCTTCGATGGCGTCGAGGTGCATTCGGCCAACAACTACCTGCTGGAGCAGTTCATCCGGGACAGCACCAACAAGCGTACCGACCGCTATGGCGGCAGCTTGGAGAATCGTCTGCGCTTCCCGCTGTCGGTGGTCGCGGCGGTGACGGAGGTGTGGGGCGGCAGCCGGGTCGGCATCCGCATCTCGCCGGGCACGACCGCGCCGGGGGACACGCCGCTGGACAGCGATCCCATGGGCACCTATGGCGCCTACTTGGATGCGCTAAACGGCTTCAACCTGATGTATGTCCATGACATTGAGGGCGTGACGCAGATGAGCCGCGACGCCAACGGCATCGACTATCCGGCGATGCGGAGGCGGTTTAACGGCGCCTACATCGCCAACAACCAGTACACCCGCAAGCTGGCCGACGATACCATCGCCAAGGGAAATGCCGACCTGATCAGCTTCGGCCGCCCGTTCATCGCCAACCCCGACCTGGTGGAGCGGATGCGGACAGGCGAGCCGCTGGCCGATGCGCCGAAGCAGTATTGGTATGGCGGGGATAGCGTCGGCTACTCGGATTGGCCGGGGATGCAGGGGCAGATCAAGCTGGCGGCGTAGCACCAGCGTTCAACAAGGTGGGCCAGGGAGGCTTTCTTCCTCCTTGTCCCGGCCTTGGTCTGCATTGTGGCCCAAGGCCGGAGGAAGCTTAAGCACAGCCTGGCATGGTGCCATGCGGTTGTCTTGAAAGCATCCTCGCTGGCTGCTCGATCTGAAACGTGACGAGGACCTGGCGCTAGGCGGTTGCTACCTGATCAGCCTTAGTCGCGCCGCGGCGGCCAGGTGCGGTTTCGGGGCCGGTTGTGGTGTCGCGTGCGGTCTGATGCTCCATCTCGGCGTTCACCTCGGCGCCAACCAGCACGATCGTCGCCGATAGCCAGAGCCAGGTCATGAACCCCACCACAGCGCCGAGCGAGCCGTAAGTCTTGTTGTAGGTGCCGAAGTGGCTGACGTAGTACGAAAACCCGATGGAGCCGAGCACCCATAGGACGGCAGCCACGCCGCCGCCCCAGGTCACCCAGCGCCAGCGCGCCCGTTCCCGGCTCGGCCCGAGGCGGTAAATGCATGCAAGCAGCACCGCGAGTGCCACCAGCAGCAGCGGCCAGCGCAGCAGGCGGAGCAACAGGTCGCCCACCGCACCCAGGCCCACCAAGTTGAGCACCACCGGCACTGCGACGACCGCCGCCAGGGCAAGCAGCACGAAGACGATGATGCCCAGCGTAAATGCCAACGTCACCGTGGTGCGCAGCAGGAAGCCACGCTTTTCCTTCTCGTCGTAAACGACGTTCAAGGCGTCGAACAACGCCTTGGTGCCTTGGTTCGCGCTCCATAGCGAAACGCCCAGGCCAAGCACCGCGCCGAAGCCCAGTGCCGTGCCGCCCCTGGCTGCAAGGCTGTGCACCTGATCGGCGATGATCGTCATGCCGCCCTCCGGCACGACGCCGGACAAGGCGTCGAGGTTCTTGGAAATGCTGGCCGGGTCGGCGAACAGCCCGTAGATCGACACCAACGCCGCCAGCGCGGGAAACAGGGCGAGCAAGGTGAAGAAGGTGATCCCCGCCGCCTCGGTCAGCAATCTGTGCCCAGAAATGTTGGCCGCCACCCGCTTGCTGATGGCCCACCAGCCACCGGCAGGGATCTCGGTGGGCGTGTCGGCGCCCTGGCCCCCCGTCGCGCCGGAGCGCGGCTGCGCCCTGCTTGCGTTGCGGCCGCCTGTGCCGCCGGCCGGAACCGTGCCGGCTTGCGACTTGCCCGGCAGTGCCCCGGCAAGAAGGCTGACCACGGCCAGCGCTGTGAAGGCAAGGGACGCCGGGTCACGTTTCATTGGTCAGGGGCCTCCAGGGCCGGCGGGGGGCGGTGACGGTTCAAGGGTGTCTAACGGCGGGCTGTGAGCAGTGTTCCACAAGCGGTTGCGCGGGTGTGCGCCGATGCTGCTAAATTTCCTGTCGCCTGGCTGGGCGCGTCAGGCGATAAGCCAGGTAGCATCCACCCAGCGCCAGGCTGGCCAAGGCGTAGGGACGCAGCCGCCTGCCCCACCCGGAGCGGACACTGCGCCGGACCTCGACCCGGCTGCCCGGGCTGCGCCGGGACCCGAGCAGCTCCCGGGCAATGCCTGCATATTCGATCAGCGAAGGCAGGGCGGCCATCACCTGAGCCAGCAGATCGGCCCCAAGGGGAGCCGCCGCAGCACCCGCCTCGGCCGGACTGGCCGCTGCCGCCTTTGGCCGCAGTCCGTCGAGGCTGGCGCGAAGCTCTCCGAGCTGGGCGCCTGCGGAGCGCAGAAGCGTGTTGTCCGCCATCTGAAGACCTCGTCCACTATGAGGGGAGCGGGGCCGGGAAAGCGCCGCTCCGTGAAGCATAGGCAAGTCGGCGGCCAGGATGCCAGAAGGTCTCGGCAGCGCAAGACGCATCTGCAAAACCGGCCCTATCCTGGCCACCTCAAGCATGGGCTGCCGCAGGCTTAGGTCAGCGTACGCCGGCCGGCGACCAAGCGGTAGAGCCACAACACGACGACTGCGCCAACGATGGCGACGATCATGCTGTAGATGTTGAAACCGGTGACCGGCGCTGCCCCGAGGACCGAGAACAGGAAGCCGCCGACGAAGGCGCCGACGATCCCAAGCACGATGTCGAGCACTAGACCCTGGCCGGAGCCGCTGGAAATCTTGCTGGCGATAAAGCCGGCGATCAGGCCGAGGACAAGCCAGGCGATGATGGACATTGTGGTCTCCTTTGCTGCAGGCCGGTGATCGGCACCATGCCGGCCACCTTAGTCACTTGAAGCACGGTCACAGCGCAACGTTCGCGTTCGGGCACCATGGGGCAGCGCCATGCTCCGATACCTGTTCTCCGGCGCCCGTCCTCCGGCGCAGTTGCCTCAACGGAAGGTCATGGCGCTCCCCTGGCCGACGTTGCCCTTGTAATCCAGCCAGACCTGCGCCGGTTGCCCGGCCCTGGTGGCCGCCCCGCGCCAAACGCCGCCGTCGTCCTTCATCAGCGGGCCGATGCCGCTGAAGCCCGCGTGCCCGATGCGGTGGCGAGCCTCCGCCTGCGTAAAGGAGTTGGACCCGCGCGCTGGCTGCGGCGCATTGGCCGAAGTGGTGGTGACGGCCTGGTTACGGTCGCCCGACGCCGCAGCGGCACCAGCGTTGCGTTCCACGATGCCGGCGCCAGGCGTGGCTCCGGTGCTGGACCTGATGCCCGTCACCGGGGCATTGGAGGTAGCGCCCGGCACCGGGGTGCCAGGGGTCGTTTGGGCAAGCGCAGCGCCGGCCAACAGCGTGGCTGCAATGGTGAGCAGGGTACGTGTCGTGGTGTTGCGTATCATGGCGGTGTCCCTGATTCGCTGTCTTCGCGGCGTTTCAGATGGCTGGGTCAAGTGGCTGGGAAGGAACTGGATGACCCCGCCCAGCCCGTGCTGAGGTTCGTGTCCCGGCTACTTGCGAGCCGGATTGGCGCCGCTGAGGTTGGTGCCGAGCGTCCTGTCCACGGCGCCTGCAACGCCGGCGCCGCCCTTCGTGGTCCCGGCGGTGCGGGCCGTGGCCGCGGCGTCCTCGACGTCCACCTCGGTCTTGCGCACGCTGTCGCGCACCGTCTCGGTCCGGTCGGCCTCCTCCTTCTTGAGGCCGATCTCCTCGACGACGCGGACGTCCTTGCCCACCACGGCCTCCTCGCGGGTGGCATGGGCCTCCAGCGTCTTGCTCTCGAAGACCGGTGCGTCGGCCGCCGTCGCGGGCCGGTTCACCGGATGGCGCTCAACGGTCACCCGCTCCTCGTGCAACGTGACCTGCGCTTCGACCGGGCGTTCGACTACGTAGGACCGCACGCGCACGCCACCACGCTCGACCTCGCGCTTGCCGACGACCAGGCGCTCCTCCATCACCTTGATGGTATCGTCTGGACGCCCAGTGGCTGCCGGCGCCGTGGTGCGGGCGGTATTGTGCGCAGTCGCGTCATAGCCGGTCCAGCCAGACTGCTTCCAAGACGCCTCCTGCGCATCGAGGTCCAGCGCCCCGGCCTGCTCGAGAGTGGCGGATGCCTGGCCGACCTGGCCCTCATCGACGGTGGCGTTCAGCAGCACCGAGCCGCGGCGCATGCCCTCGGCGTAGGCGTAGCGGTCCTCCTCGGGCAGGAACATGTCCTTGATCGAGGCGAGGAAGCCCTTCTCCGCATAGGGGCTGGACGCATCGTAGCCGGCATCCGTGACACCCACGCCGGGGCTGACGCGGATGGCGGACCCGTCCAAGCGCAACTGGGTGGCGAGCATCTGACCGGCCTTCTCGGCTTCGGCGCGGGTGTTGAACATGGCTGTCAAGGTTCTGGTCGTCATTGTTAGGCTCCTTGTTGGTAGGGGCTTCGGCGGAGAGGGGTCCTGCTGCCGGAGGCGTGCGATGCAGCGCCGGCCTGTAGGCGGCTGTCCCAGCCGGGCGCCGCCTGCAGAGGGTAAAGTCTCGGGGCGCTACTCCGCCTTGCTCGACGCGTCAGCAGCGTCCGCTGGCCGGGCGTTGTCGCCGGTCCGCCATGAAGGCGTCGAACTCCGCCTTGTCCCGGGCCTGGCGCAGCCGCTCCAGAAAGGCCTGGAACTCGCGCTGCTCCTCTTCCAGCCGGCTGATCGCGTCGGCGCGATAAGTGTCGAACGCCTGGTTACCGCTGGCGGAGGCCCGGAAGCGACGGCTGTTGCCGCCCATCCCGCCCGCGGAGCCGCCGACGTTGAACCAGCGGCCCGGCCGGCTGCCACGGCCATCACGCCAAGCATGGAGCCGGCCGCTCCCGGCAAGGTAGGCGAAGGTCGCCAGACCCAGCGGCCAAGCGATCAAGGAGACCGCAGCCGCCACCACAAGCCATGCGACTGCGCCGAATTCATCCAACTTGGCTAGCATGCTGCCGCTCCACCCTATGTGAGAGGCATTAACACCGTGGATCCGGTTTAGTGCATCGCCAGTTTGAACACATATCCGTGTGCCAGGCCGCCTTCGCGACGGAGGATTGCGTATCCAGCCCGTCGCGTCGGTGGGCTACTGCGCGGCCGGCAGATCCAGGGATTGCAGGTAAACCAGTAGCCCGGCCTCCAGCAGGTCCACCGGGGACATGGGCAGCCGGCCGGTTGGCTCGCCGTCCTTGCCGAGGAACAGGGAGGCGATGCCATGGGTCAGCGACCACACGTGCAGGGCCACCATCTGCGGCGGCGGCCGGCGCGGGGCGTTGCTGCGGTCGCACGCGGCGTCGGCGACACGCCGCAGCACCTGGAACGCTGCGTCGCGCGCCTCCAGCAGCTCCGGATGCGAGCTGATCGGCAATTGCTGGTCGAACATGGTGGAATACACCGCCGCCTCACGCGCGGCGAAGGCCAGGTGAGCCTGCGCGCAACGCTCCAGGGTGATGACCGGGTTGGCGCCTGCGGCCTTGGCGGCATTGGCCAGGTCGGCCTCCAGGCCCTCGAAGCCGCGCCGGGCCAACTCGGCCAGCAGGGCGTCGCGGTCGCGGAAGTGGCGGTAGGGCGCCGCCGCGCTGACGCCCAGGATGCGGGCAAGTTCGGCAATGGCGAAGCCGGGCACCCCACGCTCGGCGATCATCGCCAGGGCCGCCTGCACCAGCGCCTCGCGCAGGTTGCCGTGATGGTAAGCCTCGCGCGCCTTGCCTTTGTTGTCCTGCTGTTTCATGAACGGCGCAGCTTACATCGCAATCGGCGTGGCCGTCGCCGGTTAAGTGCAGTTGAATGCGCCGGTTTCGAGCCCTCGATCACGCTATCGGCGGCTGTTGCAACGATAGGTCCGGCAGCGGGCGGGGACAGCAGGCGGGTCACGCTGGCCCTGGCCATGCCACCAGGCTGCGGTTCGGACAAGTCCACCTGCCCCAGCCATCAGAAGCAAGCAGCCCTGCGGACGCAATCAGGCCGTTGAGGACAACTAGGACCTGACGAGTCGAGGCGGCGGTTCCGAAATCAAGACAGGAGCAGAGATGGGCGTCGCGACAGTGCCAGCAGGCGGGCTGGGGTATTATGAGCAGGGCCGGGATCGTGGCGGTCCCGTCCGCGCCGGGCATCGTCAACTGCTCCTCACGGGAGATGCCGCGCACTGGGATGCTGCCGCGGCGGCGCTCGTCGGAGGGGACCCGGCGGCGAAACGCCGGGTCTGGCCGTCTGCATCGGTCGCCGTGCCGGTGAGGCGATGAGGGTGGAAACGGCGTTTGACCGGCTACGCGATCGGGCCGGGGCGCTCTGGACGGGGTTCACCGGCCACCGCTTCGTGCAGGGCCTTGGAGACGGCACGCTGCCCGCACCGGCCTTCCGGCGCTATCTGACGCAGGACTACCTGTTCCTGATCCAGTTCGCCCGCGCCTACGCCTTGGCCGGCTACAAGGCCAGCCGGCCGGCCGATCTGCGCGCCGCATCCGACGGCTTCGCCGCCATCCTGGGCGAGCTGCCCCTGCACGTCTCGTACTGCGCTGGCTGGGGGCTGGACGAGGCCGGGATGGCCGCCGAGCCGGAGGCGCTTGAAACCATCGCCTATACCCGATTCGTGCTGGATTGCGGCGCCGCGGGCGACCTGCTCGACCTTTATGCGGCGCTGGCCCCCTGCGTGCTCGGCTATGCGGAGATCGGCCCGGCGTTGGCGGCCGGGCAACCGCCGGGCACAGTCTCCGACAATCCCTACGCATCCTGGATCACGACCTATGCCGGGCCGGACTACCAGGCCGCGGCAGCGGTCACCCGCGGCACGCTGGACCGGCTGTGGGCCGAGCGTGGCGGCGATGCGCGGGCAGGAGCCCTGCAGGCGACGTTCGAGACGGCTGTCCGGCTGGAGACCGCGTTCTGGGACATGGGTTTGGCAGGAGGCGAAGGATGACGGGCCACCCGGCAGGCGCCACGCCGGGTTGAGCGCCCATCCCAGTCCAGAGGGACACGCCGGACGCTGGACGCCCGATGCCGGCGTGTCGGTGCGCGCCCTGCCATGACAGGCGACGGGCAGTGACTGGCAAAGGAGCCGGCAAACCGGCCAAAGCATGGGGCGGTTGGCGCGGCATCACCGCTCAGGCCAGTCCGCCGCCGGCCTGCGGCTCCCGGTGCGCGAGGACTCCAACGCGTCCCCGATGAGCCGGGTGAGCTTCACCGCATGGTCGAAGCCGGCCGCCAGGGTGGTTCCGCCGGCTATGTCGTCGCGCAGCGCCGCATAGACGCCCGCGACATTGGCGACGGCGTCGGGCAGAGGGGCAAGCTCGCCTTCGTCCACCCGCTGCGGCACACCATTGAGCAGGAGCATCAGGCGGCCCGACTGGAAGCCGCGCGCTGCGCCGCCCTCCAGCCGCAGGACGCCGGTCTCGCCCACCGCCTCCAAGTGGAAAGGGGTCTGGGGCGGGCGCCCCCCTGCGACCTCGACCGATAAAGCCGCGCCATTGGCCAGGCGGCCCAGCACGAGAAGGTGGTCGAAGGTGGTTCGCGCTCGGCCGCCGCCATCGCCGACCCTGACTTCGGGATACTGAGTGGTCGCCAGCGCGTTCAGGTCAGCCAGTGCGCCGGCCACTGTGATCGCGAGGTCCAGCGTGTGGGCGCCCTGGATGGTGATGAGGTTCGCCCCGTTCTCGGGCACCTCGCCGTAGAGCATCGACGTGGGCACGTCCGGCCCGAACCCCGCGGTGGCGGACCGCACGGTCACGCTCAACAGGCGTCCGACCGCGCCCGATGTGATCAGCGCCCGCGCCCGCTGCACGACAGGGTTGCCGCGGAGCTGCAGGCCGATGGCGGCGTGGACGCCCGCCGTACGCGCCGCGGCGGCCATCCCCTCGGCCTCGGCGGTGTCGCGGCCCAGCGGCCACTCGCAGAGGACGTGCTTGCCTGCCGCGAGCGCGCCCAGCACCAGGTCACGGTGGGCGGGGACCCTGACGGCGACGGTCACGAGGTCGATGCCGGGCGCCCGGGCCAGGTCCATCGCATCGCCATAGCCGGCGGCAACCCCGAATGCCCGGGCCGAGGCGTCCGCGGTCGCCTGGCTGCTGGTGGCCACGGCGGCGAGTTCCAGGCCGGCAAGGGCCTGCACTGCTGGGACATGCGAGTCGCGCGCCCAGCCGCCTTCGGCACTCGCGCCGATGATCCCGACCCGTAGAAGCCCTGTCATGGTGCCGCCTCCTGTATTGCGCATTGACCGTGCCTCCGCTTGACCATCATTCGGCCCTGGCCGGGGATGCGGGGGTCGCCAGCCGCCGTGGCCCGGTGCGGCGCTGACACGTCCGGCCCTGCCAAGCGCCGCCTAGTGCGGGAACCGCTGCATGCCGCCGTCCACCGGGATGACGGTCCCGGTGACGTAGGAGGCGAGCGGGGAGGCTAGGAAGACCGCCAGGTGACCGAGTTCCTCGGGCTCGCCGAACCGGCCGGTTGGGATGTTGGCGTCGATGAACGCCTGCCGTTCCAGGTCGTCGGCATGCATTCGGCGGATTTGCTCGCTCCAGATGCGGCCCGGCACGATCGAGTTGACCGTCACGCCATCCTTCGCGACCACGCATGACAGGCCCTTCGCCCAGACGTGCAGCGCCCCCTTCGCCGCCGCCGCGGCGTTCAGGCGCCGCTGCTCCACCCCGCCGGTAATGTTGATGACGCGCCCCCACCGGCGCGCCTGCATGCCCGGCACGAGCCGATGCGTCAGGTGGCGGATCGAGGCGAAGTTCAGGGTGAAGGCGTCGTCCCACAAGGCGTCGCCACCCTCAAGCGAGGTGGGGCGGGACGCCCCAGCGCAGTTGACCAGGATGTCAACCTGTCCCAGCGCGGCCTGGGCCGCTGCGGCCATCCGGTCGAGGTCGCCGGGCTGGGTGACGTCGGCCGGGATCACGGTCACCGGGGGTGCGCCATCCGCCTTCAAGGCCTCGGCCAAGGCCAGCAGGGCGTCGATGCGGCGCGCGGTGATGGCCAGGCGCACTCCCTCGCGCGCCAAGCCACGGGCGATTGCCGCACCGATGCCTGCGCTCGCGCCCGTCACCAGGGCTGTCTTACCCAATAGACCAAGCTGCATGGCTGGACCCGCGCGTCGTTCATCCCAAGGTCGCGTCGGCGCACAAGGTTTGCAATGCCAACGACTTCTCGGGTTTGCGCCATCCTCCACGGCTTGCATGCTTGGCAGATCCAGGAGAGCTGTCAGCGTTGACCGGGCGTTCAGCATACGAGGGCGCCAGAACGCTGGTTGCGGAGCGGCGGAAACGCCTCGGCTGCCGGCTGCATGCGGTCTTCCCTTCCATCGGCTTCCCGGACTTCTGGTGTGGCACTGTGGGTGCGTTGCCGGGTGAGGAACTATTGCGTCGCCGGGCGTTAGGAGGTCTTACATCGGGGCGGCCGATCGGGGCGGCTCCGGCAGCATGTGGAGAGAGGCATGGACGAGGACCGGATCACGGGCGCGGCCACGAACATCGGCGGCAAGGTCAAGGATGCTGTCGGCGGCCTGACCGGCGACACGAAGACCCAGGCCGAGGGCAAGATGGACCAGGCCACAGGCCAGTTGCAGAACACCTTCGGCTCGGCCAAGGATGCCGTGCGCGAGGGCGCGTCAACGTTCGGCGCCGAGATGGACAGTTTCATGTCCGAGAAGCCGATGGCGTCGCTGCTGATCGCCGTCGGCGTGGGCTACGTGCTCGCCCGCCTGATGCATCGCTAGTCAGCCGGGTCAGGACAGCCGCCAGGGCGGAGAGCGCTGCACCCGCTGCCTGCCTGCTCCCTTTCCGTCCGGGAAAGGGAGTCAGGACGGGGCGGCTTGCTGTCATGGGTGACCACCTTCGCGCTTTGGTTCCATGCCTCAGAACGGCCCGCGATGACGTGCAGGTCAGGTGCAAAGACCGGCGACATAAGCGTATGGGAGTGGCAAGCCACGCAAGAACCAGATCGCCGGACCCGTTGCCGGGCTGACGCCTGACCTCAGCTCTCGGCTGATCAGGTCCAGCCGCTTCGGCCGGGACAGTGCAGCGCGGACTTTACGCAGAAGAAACGACCGCCTTGGGCCGCGATACTGTCTGCTGACGCGCTTTCGACCTGCGCCGTGACATCCACGCCAGGCCGCGGCGCCATCAGGTCCCTTTCGGCGCTGAACCCGATGCTGCGCCGCGCGTCAGCAGCGCGACCTGGCCTCGCGGATGCAGCCGGGCCATAAACCGCTTGATCATGCGGCCTTGAACGCCTGCCGGGGTGGCCAGCAAATCAAAACAGCGGTCCGGGGCGCAGTAATGTCCTAACGCCGCCGAGGTGCCGCCGACAAACACAACCTGCATCACGCCGCTCGCCGCCTCATGCTCCAGCAAGTAGGTCCGCATCACCGTCGAGAGCGACACCGCCGGCATGTCATGCCGGTTGAGCTGCCACTCTACGAACGTACCCTCGGGCTGGCGCCAGCCAGACAGGTAGCTGAGCCAACGCCCAGCCGCGTCCCGCACGCCCATGGCGAAGTATCCCGGCGTGTCGCGGATGGCGGCTTCAAGCCTGTGGGCGCGGGCACGCGGCACCGGATGCATGGCGATCCCATGCAGCTCCGCCACGGCCTGCATCGCATCATCCGGCCGCAGGTTCGGCAGGAACGCCAACCCGAGTTCATTCTCCGCCCGGCGCCGGAAATAGCGGTAGTTTCGGCGGCTCCGCGGGCGCAGCCGCGACAAGAACCCCTCGAAGCCCCCTGCAAGGGATAGGTGCGTGCTGACCTCCCTGGAGTGCCAGACGCAATCGAACGACGGCGTCGCCGATGCCATTGCTTCCGGCGTCGCCTCCCCGCGCATCGACACCAGGACCATGTGGACCCACGGCAGGGCCAACACCGCCGCGATGGCGGCCTGCAATGCCGCGATGCGATGACCCTCGGCCGCAACGACCAGTCCGTCGCCAGAGCGGTTGCCGCCCTTGATGACGCCGGTCGGGATGCCGAACTGCTGCCGGCCGTAGAACAGCACGGCCGCAACCGGTCGATCGTTCTCCTCCAGCACCGCAATGACCGGGCTATTCCGCCAGGCTACCGTTCTTGCCACGAACCATGGGACGTATGTCGTCATGTCGGACGCCAGGCCAAGCGATTGGCGCAACGCCTCCACGACCGGCGCCGCAGCGGCGGCACGTCGCTGTCCGATGAACAGGCGGCAGGCATACCGGTCGGCGACGGCAAGTTGAACGTCCTCGGACGTGAAATCCAGCATTGCCACCCTGACGTCTCTGCCTCGGAAGCCCTGTTTGGGCGGAAAGTTGCTATGGGTTGGGGGTCAGCCAGCCCGGTCCGGCTGCGGCAAGGGCTGATTGAGAGGCAGTCCAGCCCAACAGCCGGGGCGCTCGCCGCAGCAGGTGAGGCGCCGTGCACGCACCGGCCGGACCTGGTTGGCTGGATGCACTCGCACGACAGCAGATGCGGGCATCAGTGCCCGACCGCGGGGTCGCCGGGCAGGCTGCCATCCCTGGCCGGCCCTGCGGATGACGGCTGCCTGCACATCGCCGCTCCTACTTGCCCGTCCCTGGCATGCCCATCCCTGGCATGGCACTCCCGCCCGTTTGCACGCCGCCTATCTGCGCGCCGCCCGTCTGCGCGCTGCCCGGCCCGGCCGCGCCGACCGACTGCACCGGCACTTGCAGGTCAAGCGGCGGCGCGGTCCGGAATGTCAGGTGCAGCGGCACGGTCCCGCCTTGCTTCAGGGGCGCCTTGAGGCCCTCCAGCATGACGTGGAGGCCGCCGGGCCGCAGCGTGACCGGCTGGCCCGGCGGCAGCACGAGACCGCCCTCGACCGCGCGCATCCGCATGACTGCACCGTCCATCCGCATCTCGTGCACCGCCGCCTGGCCCGCGGCGGGGGTGGATGCGCTGGTCAGCACGTCGCCGGCCGGGCTGGTCAGGGTCATGTAGGCCGCGCCAGCCGTCGCGCCGGTGGGGGTGGCGCGCGCCCAGGCATCCCGTACGGTGACGCCGGCAGGGGAGGCCGCGGGCTGCTGCGCGCCAGCGGGGGCGGCGAGAGCAGCGGTGATCAATATCAAGGCAGACAGCGTCGTTTGCCGGGACATCGCGTGCCTTTCTGGACAGGGGCGTTGTATGCCCGGAAAGCGTGCGGAGGGCCAGGGTGGAAGTGTGCGGTGCGGGCTGTGCTTCCGCGTTGCTGGTTTGGCTGCGGTCCAGCCCCGGCCTTGGATGCGGGCGGTGCCGCCTCCGCCGCACCGGCGAATTCGCAGCCCGAGGCCCACTGCTGCTGCTTTGGTAATGGCGTGCGATGTGGCTGGCCGACAGGGTGGTTGAAGGACGCCTGCCCGACGGCTGCATTGTAGTCACAAAAGCTTCTTCTGCTTCAGGCAAGAAGTCGCTGCCTGGCCGCGTTCAGCGCCACCTGCGGCGTCATGGCGCGAGCGGCTGCCGAATGCCGTCCATGGCCGGTTGGTCAGCTATCGGAAGCGGGTGGAGGAAAGGCTGTCCGGCGAAGTCGGCGACGTGATCCTGTTCGGGTCCTGCGCTCCGGGGCGCTGCCGAATGCGGCGCGGACCATGCAGCAAGGGCGCCCCAGGCGGCTGCGGCCAGGCTTGTCACCCGGCGCACCGGCATTGCTGCTGAAGCCGCGATCCAGGAACGCCAAGCCCCAGCGAGGCTTGGCGCCCTATCTAGACCTAATCCCGCGTCAGCAGCGCGATGACCCCGTCCAATTGGTCCAGCGTCTGATAGTGGATGCGGACGCTCCCGCCCTTGCCATCGAACGCCACCTGCACCCGCAGCCCCAAACGCGCCGACAGGTCCCGCTCCAGCGCTGCCGTCTCCGGGTCGGCCTGCGGGGGGGCTGGCGCTGCTGCGGGCGGGCGGATGCTGCGCTGCGCCATGGCCTCGGTCTGCCGCACGTTCAGCCCGCGGGCGATCACCGCGCGTGCAGCCGCCTCCGGCGCCGGGTGCAGCAGCAGCGCGCGGGCATGGCCGGCGGACAGGGTGCCGTCGCGCAGGTGGCCGCGGACCGGTGCGGGCAGTTGCAGCAGGCGCATGGTGTTGGCGACGTGGCTGCGCGACTTGCCGACTAGCCCGCCCAGGCCCTCCTGCGTCATGCCGAACTCGACGGTCAGGCGCTTATAGGCCTCCGCCTCCTCGATGGGGTCCAGGTCCTGCCGCTGCAGGTTTTCCACAAGTGACGCCGCCATGGCCTCGGTGTCGGACAGGGGGCGGACCAGCACCGGGACCTCATGCAGCCCGGCGGCCTGCGAGGCCCGCCAGCGCCGCTCCCCGGCGATGATCTGGTAGCGGCCGGGTTGCGCGGGGTGCGGACGCGCCAGGATGGGCTGCAGCACACCCTGCTGCTTGATGGAGGCAGTCAGCTCCTCCAGCCGGGCCGGGTCTATGGCGGTGCGGGGCTGGAACGGGCCGGGCTCCAGCAGCGCGACGGCCAGGGTGGAGCGTGGGGCAAAGCCGCCCTCCGCATCCGGCGGCGTGTCGCCGAACAGCGCGGCCAGGCCCCGGCCCAGGCGGGGGGAGGCGTCGCGGGCGGTCATGTCCTGGCAGCCTGGCTGGTATTCTGGTCCGTGTTGCGCTGGCGCATCACCTCGACTGCCAGGCGCAGGTAGGCCTGGGCGCCGGGGGAGCGCAGGTCGTACAGCATAACGGGCTTGCCGTGGCTCGGCGCCTCCGACACGCGGACGTTGCGGGGGATCACCGTCTCGTACACCCGGCTGCCGAAGAAGCCGCGCACGTCGGCGGCCACCAGGTCGGACAGGTTGTTGCGGCGGTCGAACATGGTCAGCACGATGCCTTGCAGCGCGAGCTTCGGGTTGAGGCTGCTGCGCACGCGCTCGATGGTGCGGACGAGCTGGCTCAGGCCCTCGAGCGCATAGAACTCGCACTGCAAGGGCACCAGCACCGCATCCGCCGCCACCAGGCCGTTCACCGTCAGCAGCCCCAGGCTGGGCGGGCAGTCGATCAGCACGAAGCTGTACTGCCCGGCGATGCCGCGCAGCGCCTGCTGCAGCTTGAACTCGCGCTGCCCGAGCACGGCCAGCTCCACTTCCGCCCCGGCGAGGTCGGGGTCGGCGGGCACTAGGGTGAGGTCCGGGATCTCGGTCGGCAGCACGGCGCTGGCGAGGCTCTCCTGGCCCATCAGCGCCGCGTAGGTGCCGCGCCCGCGCCGGGCCGGGGCGACGCCGAGGCCGGTGGAGGCGTTACCCTGGGGGTCCAAGTCGATCAGCAACACACGCTCCCCCGCGGCGGCCATGGAGGTAGCCAGGTTGATGGCGGTGGTGGTCTTGCCGACGCCGCCCTTCTGGTTGGCGATGGCCAGCACGCGCGTGGGCCGGGTGGGGGGGGAGGCTGTCAGGTATGGGCGGCCTTGGCATGGGCGACCTTCGCGGCCTGGCGGGGGTTGCTTATGGCAAGGATGCAGGAGCCGGGATGCGCCGGGTCGTCCACCTGGCGCACGTCCATGGTCCAGTCCTGCCGCGCCTGGGCCAGTTCGTCGGCGGCGCGGGCGCCCTTGGGGAACAGCGCCAGGCCACCTGGCGCCAGCAGCGGCGCTGCCAAACCCAGCAGGGCGGCCAATGGCGCCAGGGCGCGGGCGGTGACCAGCGGGGCCGGGGGCAGGGCGGCGGCCTCGATCCGCAGGCAGTGCACCTGGACCGGGGCGCCCGTGGCCCGCTGCGCCTCCATAAGAAAGGCCGCCTTGCGCCGGTCGGATTCGATCAGGTCGAACGGGATGCCGGCCGCAATCGCCAGCACCAGGCCAGGCAGCCCCGCGCCGGAGCCCAGGTCGATCCCGCGCGTGGCGTCCGGCGGGATCAGCGGCAGCAGGCGCAGGCTGTCCAGCACATGGCGCGGCCACAAGTGCGCGCGGTCCGCGGCGGCAACCAGGTTGATGGACAGGGTCCACTTGGCGAGGAGGGCGACATACGCCGTTAGCCGCGCCACGGTTTCGCCGGGGAGGCCGGGCAGGGCGGGGGCGAGCGGCGTGGACTCGGGGCCGGGTGGGGCACGGCGGGGCATTTGCCAGGGGTTAGCATGGCCCGCGCCGGGCGGCTACGCGGCAGCGGACTGCTCCCCCTCTCTCGATATCGCGGAGGGGGAGCAGAGCGTCACCCCATTTGGCTGGCGGCGAACTCGTAATTGGCCAGCTTGTCCAGCCAGTTGGTCACGTAGTCCGGCCGGCGGTTGCGGAAGTCCAGGTAGTAGCTGTGCTCCCACACGTCGCAGCCCAGCAGCGCCTTGCCCTCCTTGGTCGCCAGCGGGTTGGAGCCGTTCGGCGTCTTCGTCACCTTCAGCTTGCCGTCGTTGCCCAGCACCAGCCACGCCCAGCCGGAACCGAACTGCCCGACCGCCGCCGCCTTGAAGGCGTCCTTGAACGCCTGCACGCTGCCGAAGTCCTCGGTGATCTTGGTCTCCAGCTTGCCCGGCATCGCGCCGCCGTTCGGCGCCATGTTCGGCCAGAACAGGGTGTGGTTCCAATGCTGGCCGGCGTTGTTAAGCACCGGCGCCATGGTGGGGTCGTCGGCGGACAGCGCCACGATCTCGTCCAGCGACTTGCCCTGCAGCGCCGGGGTCTTCTCGACGAAGCCGTTCAGGGCGGTGACATAGGCCTGATGATGCTTGTCGTGGTGCAGCTCCAGCGTCTCCTGGCACATGCCGCGCTCGGCCAGCGCGCCGTGGGAGTAGGGGAGGGGGGGAAGTTCGAACGCCATGGCAATGATCCCTGGTAGTGGCGGGCGCAGAGTGGTCGCGAGGGCGCCGGGCCGTCAAGGTTGCGGCCTGCGGCAAGCGCCGCCATGTCGGCAGCATGACCGAGCTATCCGCCGTTGGCCGGATCGTGCAGCGCCACGACCCCGACCGCTTCTTCACCGCCCTGTTCGCCCCGGCCGTCCACCGCGAGACCCTGTTCGTGCTGTATGCCACCAACCACGAGCTGGCGCGGGCGCGGGAGGTGGTGTCCAACCCGATGCTGGCGCTGATCCGGCTGCAATGGTGGCGCGAGGTGGCGGAGGGTGCGCGGCGGCGGCACGAGGTGGCGGGCCCGCTGGGGGAGGCGCTGGACGAGGGGCGGCTGGATGCCGCCGACATCCTGGCGATGATCGACGGGCGGGACGCGGAGACCGAGCCGGTGGAGAACGTTGCCGCGTTCGAGGAGTACGTGCGGGCGACGGCAGGCAGCGTGGCGGTGGCGGCTGGGCGGGCGTTGGGTGGGGCGGCGGCGGAGGTCGGCGCGCTGCGGGAGATCGGGTCTGCCTATGGGGTATCGGGGGTGCTGCGGAGCATCCCGGCGCTGGCCCGGCAGTCGCGCACGATGCTGCCGGCCGACGCCCTGGCTGAAGCCGGGCTGACCGATGCGGACGTTTATGCCGACCCTGCCGACCCAAGGCTTGCCCCGGTTGCCGACCGCCTCAAGCACATTGGCCAGACCTGGCTGCGTGCAGGGGGGAGCCGCCGCCTGCCGCGGTCGGTGCTGGCCGCGGCGCTGCCGGGCGTCTTGGCGCGCCGGGACTTGCAACGCACGCATGGGGTGGAGCCGCGGACCTTCGGGGACAAGGCAGCGGTCACCGCCGCTGCCGCCCTTGGGCGCATTTGAACTGAGTCGGTTGAGCTTACACTGGCTGCAGAGGCTTTGCGTTCGAGGAAGGGGGGCGCTGCCCGACGGCAGCGCCTCTTTGAACGGAGCCGCTGCTTAGGCCTTGCGGCGCCGCAGCAGACCCAGGCCGGCTAGGCCGGCGCCAAGCAGCGCCATCGAAGCCGGCTCGGGAACGCCGGTCGGCGTTGGCACGACGGCCTCGGTGTAAGTGTAAACCAGCGAGAGCGAGCCGTTGGCGGTTGTCTGATCGCTGCTTCTGATGTTGCCGCCGCCGCCGAGGATCGTGGTTCCGGTCAGGGTGCTGATGGAGACCGAGATCGGACTGCCTTCAAACGCCGCGAAGTCGGACTGGGGCGCGTTGAAGGTGTTGCTATTGGTATTAGAGGTCGGGCCGAATGCTGCCGACGCACCGGAGGCCAGGTCGGTGTAGCTCTGCGCATTCGCGGTCTGGACCAGCAAGCCATTCAGGTCGGAGATGCTGGAGTTCACCTTCAGGTTGGTGGTCTCGGAAAACTGGAACGACTGCGGGGTCGTCGCCTGGTTGGTGACGGTGCCGCTGAAGTTGCCGGTGGCCGAGAACGTCAGGACCGCACTGGTCAGAGTGCCCAGGCTGGGATCGAAGGCGGAAAGCGTCAAAGGGGCGTTGAAGAAATCGGTGTTGGTGGGGCCGAAAGTCGTGGAGAACGTCTGCGTCGTGGCGCTCGCTGCGCCTGCAGTCGCCAACAGAGCCGCGCCGACAAGCAAACCGTTTTTGAAACTGAACATAAGCACGCCCCCAAACTTTCGGCCTGCGATCGCCGCGGTGCCTGGGACTGTGGATAGCAAAAATGATGCCAGGGAGGATTATGCTTGCTAATCAACGTTCTAACATTTCTTAACGCCGATTATATCAGGAGAATGTAAAGAAATCCGACATACAAGATTTGCGTTTTGTTTTTGGACAAAGCCGGAGCCTTAAGATATAGAGTTTCGCAATCAACCCCGAAATTGGAGATGACCATGGCCACAAGAACTTGGAACGGCGCCACAGCAGCCTACGCCACAGATGCGGACTGGTCGCCGGTGGGAATCCCCGTCGCAGGGGACACTGCCGACATCAACAGCGGCGTCGTCACGGCTGCGGGCAGCCTTCTCGATGGGGTGTTCCTGCAAGTCGTGTCGTCCGCAACGGCCACCGCCACGCTGCAGTTGACCAACTCAAGCTTCGGCTCGTCCGAACTGATCCTTGTCTCCGCCAGTGCGGTCGATGCGGTGCTCGGGATCGCCGGCAATGTCGTGAATGCCGGCAACCTGAACCTGACCTCCTTCGGCAGCGGCACCACGACGGTCCTCATGCCCGGCGACGTCTCGGACGCCGTGCTCACGAACCGGAGCACCATCACGATCGACAGCGGCGCCCAATTCCTCGTCCGCAGCTCCAACCACACGACTGGGCTGGTGAACGACGGCGTCGTGACGATCCTCAACAGCCTCGGCGTCACCCACCCGGTTTACTTCCAGGCTGGGGTGACGGGAACCGGGACGGTCAGCGTCCGCAGCAACACCTTCACGGAGTTCGCGCAAAACGTCGGGTCGGGGCAGACGATCCAGTTCAGCCAGGGCGCCGCGACCGTTCAGATCGACGCGGCGAACCAGTTCCTCGGCACGTTCGCCGGGTTCACGGCGGCGGACACCATCCGGCTTGCCGGGGTCCACTACGACAGCGTGTCGTATGTCACCACCGGCGCGAGCAGCGGCAGCCTAGTGCTGTCGCTGACCGGCGTGCCGCTTGAGTCCATTGCGTTCTCCGGCGACTACGCGCTCAACAGCTTTGCGCTCAACACCTCGGCCCAGACTGGGGTCACCACCGTTTCGGCCACCGGCGCTGCGCCGCAACGCGCGGTGTTCACCGATACTGCCACCAACACCCATGGGGCGGACGGCGGAACCTACTACACCGGCCCGGTCGCGAACCTGCAATGGCAGTACATCTGGAACAGCGCCGATGCGGTCGCCATCGGCGCGCAGGTGGACAACACGTTCCTGCACGGCGGTTCCGGCGATGACGCCCTTTCGGTGCACGGCGGCACCAATGTACTGGACGGCGGCGGCGGCTCCAACTTCCTGGTCGGCGGCACCGGCGCGCAGGGCGGGGCGGACACCTTCTTCGTCGATGGCCGCGGCGGGGTCGTGACGTGGAGCAGCATCGTCAACTTCCACCATGGTGACAGCGCCACCATCTTCGGCTTCAACCAGGGCACCAGCACGTTGCCCTTGACCGCCAATGACGGCGCGGCGGGCTACACCGGCGCCACCATCCACTCCGAGCTGAACGGCGCCGGCACCGGGGTGAACGGGTCCGTCACCTTCGCTGGCATCAGCGCCGCCGACGCGCAGGACGTCAGCCAGGGCGGCAAGTTCACCTACTCCTATGGCGTCACCGGCGGCGCCAGCTACGTCAACATCGCCTACACCGGCTGATCCGGCGCCTGGTGCGGCCCGGTGGTTAAGGCCGCACCAGCGCCAGGACGATCTCCACCGCGATCAGCACAATGATGAGCAGCTCCATCAGCCCGGCGCGGCTGCTGCTGGCCTCGTCGTACAGCGCCGTGTAGGTGTCGCGGATGATCGCCAGCTTGCGGTTCACCGCGGCGCTCACGGTGCGGACGCGGAACAGGTCCAGGGCGCTGGCGTAGATGCGGGCGAGGTACACGTCCTCGGTGACCTGCAGGGCGTTGTCCACCTTCTCCGTCAGCTCCGTCACCTCGGCGACCAGGGTGTACAGCCGACGGGCCAGGTCGGCGAAGCGCCGGGGCAGCAGGATGTTGACGGTGCGGCGGGTGGACTGCACCAGGCCGTACATGCGCGGCAGCTCGTCGTCGAGCAGCTCGTCGTAGTAGCGCATCTCCAGGAGCTGGGCGTTGGCGACCTCCAGCACGTCGGCCACGTCGCTGTCGGCGCGGGGTTCGTAGATGAAGGCGCGGTCCCAGGTGAGCACCACTAGGTCGTCGGTGTAGTAGCTGTAGGACTGGCGCAGCAGGTCGCGCCGGGCGCCGTCCGACAGGGCGCGCTGCTCGCCGGACAGCAGGGGCACCAGGTCCACGCGGTCCTGCAAGGCGACGGCCGAGAGCTGCTCGCTGAAGGCGTGCACGGTGCCGATCAGGTAGTCCTCCTCGATGGCGGAGGCGGTGGGCCGCACCAGCGCCTCCGTCAGCAGGGTGCGGACGCGGGCGAGCAGGCCGTCCCACAGCCGGCCGTCGCCGCCGTCGCCGACATGGGCGTCCATGGCGTTCAGCAGGGCAGTGTAGTCGGGCCAGGTGAGGTCCACCGCGGCCACTCGGAGGGCTAGGGCGACGACGCCGAAGTCGTAGATGCGGATGGTGACGGCGGCGGTCACGGCGAGGGTGCCCAGGTGCAGCGGGATCGGGTCGAATTGCAGGGACACCGGGGGGACGCCGAAGGCGACGGCCTTGGTCGGGGTGGCGGACAGGCGGCTGCGGCTGCTGGCGGTGCCGGCGTAGCGGACCCAGATTTCCTCCACCCGGCGAAGGTCGATGGCGTAGGCGATGTCGAACAGGCGCAGGGCCGTGATGTGGCCGGAGCGGACGAGGAGGTCAGCCAAGGCTTGCTGCCTGCTCCCTCTCCCTCCGGGCTTGGGCCGCTAAACGGACCAGGGCCGGGGTGAGGGGGCAGAAGCTCACGCCGTGCGCCGCAGTGCCGCCTCGGGCAGCAACGGGCGCAGGAAGCGGCCGGTGTGGCTGGCAGAGCAGGCGGCCACGTCTTCCGGCGTGCCCTCCACGACTAGGCGCCCGCCGCCCTCGCCGCCCTCTGGCCCCAGGTCCAGCACCCAGTCGGCGGTCTTGATGACCTCCAGGTTGTGCTCGATCACCACGACGGTGTTGCCCTGGTCCACCAGGGCGTGCAGCACCTCCAGCAGCTTGCGCACGTCCTCGAAGTGCAGGCCGGTCGTGGGTTCGTCCAGGATGTACAGCGTGCGGCCGGTGCCGCGCCGGGCCAGCTCCTTGGACAGCTTGATCCGTTGCGCCTCGCCGCCGGACAGGGTGGTGGCCTGCTGGCCCAGGCTGATGTAGCCGAGGCCCACCTGTTGCAAGATGGTCAGGCGGTCGCGGATGCGGTTGACGGCGCTGAAGAACGGCACGGCCTCGTCCACCGTCATCGCCAGCACGTCGGCGACGGACTTGCCGCGGAATTTTATTTCCAGCGTTTCGCGGTTGTAGCGGGCGCCCTTGCAGGTGTCGCAGGTGACGAACACGTCGGGCAGGAAGTGCATTTCTATTTTCAGCACGCCGTCGCCTTGGCACGCTTCGCACCGGCCGCCCTTCACGTTGAAGGAGAACCGGCCGGACTTGTAGCCGCGGGCGCGGCTTTCGGGGAGTTCGGCGAACCAGTCGCGGATGGGGGCGAACAGGTCGGTGTAGGTGGCGGGGTTGCTGCGCGGGGTGCGGCCGATGGGGGACTGGTCGATGTCGATGATCTTGTCGAGCTGCTCCAGGCCCTCGATGCGCTCGTGCGGGGCCGGGCTTTCGCCGGAGCCCATCAGGCGGCGGCTGGCGGCCTTGTAGAGCGTGTCGATGATGAGGGTGGACTTGCCGCCGCCGGACACGCCGGTGACGCAGGTGAAGGTGCCCAGCGGGATGTCGGCGGTGACGGTTTTCAGGTTGTTGCCGCGTGCGCCGACGATGCGGATGTTGCGGGTGGGGTCGATGGGGCGGCGGGCCGGGATAGGGATGCTGCTGCGGCCGGACAGGTAGGCGCCGGTGATGCTGGCCGGGTTGCCCATCACCTCGGCGGGGGTGCCCTGGGCGATGATGTGGCCGCCCGCCACCCCGGCCGCCGGACCCATGTCGATCAGGAAGTCGGCGGCGCGGATGGCGTCCTCGTCGTGCTCCACCACCAGGACGGTGTTGCCCAGGGCCTTCAGGCGCCGCAGCGTGCCCAGCAGCCGCTCGTTGTCTCGCTGGTGCAGGCCGATGCTGGGCTCGTCGAGCACATACAGCACGCCGGTCAGGCCGGAGCCGATCTGGCTGGCGAGCCGGATGCGCTGGCTCTCGCCGCCGGACAGGGTGGTGCTGCCGCGGGCCAGGGTCAGGTAGTCCAGGCCGACATCGACCAGGAACTGCAGGCGGTCGATGATTTCCCGCAGGATGCGCCGGGCGATCTCGGC